>Ga0081540_1000333_pt1 | contig 48296 bp, 44 predicted proteins | sample TabmetS2T1R1_FD_71024 | JGI IMG/M metagenome (GOLD analysis project Ga0081540, IMG submission 71024) | Tabebuia heterophylla rhizosphere microbial communities from the University of Puerto Rico - S2T1R1 | ecosystem: Host-associated > Plants > Roots > Rhizosphere ...
TTCCCGAAGCCCCGTCGATTCCGCAGATCGGCGGGGCTTTGGTTTTCCCTCTCGTGTCCAAGACTCTCGAGCGCGCGCACCCAGCGAGCCCGTTTCGAACACCGCGCGCGTGCGGTGCCCGCTCATCCGCATGACGACCGACTCCGGGACGCCGACCCTGCGCGCTCGCCGATCGTTTGATGTCCATGGCCTTCCTGCCTCCTTCGGAGGCGCCCCGCGACCCGCGGGTGGCTCCGAACGTTGCCCGCTCCACGGGAGCGAACGGCGAACCGAACACGGAGACCATCAGCACTCCGGCAACTGATCTCATGTCCGTTGCCTCTTCCCGGTAGTCATGTCGACGACGAAGCGATAGCGAGCCCTCTTGTCGACAACCTTGGCCCATGCCCCGTCGATGCCGGTCATCGGAATCTTCTGGATCTCCGGCTTGATGTCGTTGAGCGCGCAGAAATTGACCATCTCCTGCGTCTCCCGGATGCCGCCCGTGTTCGATCCGGCGATCGCGTTGCGGAACAAGACGAGCCTCATCTGACCGACGTCGACGCTGTCAACGGTCTTGCCCACGCCGACTCTGCAGTAAACCGCGTCCCGCTTCAGGAGAGGAACGAACCGGTTGAGATCGTGTCGATATGGAACCGTGTCGAGCGCGAAGTCGAAGGCGTGGTTGAACGTTGAGAAGTCGGCGCCATCCCTGTTGACGACGACGTTCGTCGCACCAAAGCGCTTCGCGTCAGCGAGCTTCTCTGGAGAGGTGGTGAAGACCGTGACCTCCGCGCCCAGCGCTTTCGCAAACTTCACCGCCAAGTGACCGAGGCCGCCCATTCCGATGATTGCGACCCTCTTGCCCCAGGACGCGTCCCAACGGCGGAGCGGCGAATACACGGTGATGCCAGCGCACAGGAGCGGCCCCGCATCCGCAAGATCCATCGCATCGGGGATGTTGAGGACGAAGTCTTCGTCCACGACGACGAACGTGGAGTAGCCGCCCTGGGTGATCGAGCCGTCCCTGTCTTTAGAGCCGTACGTCTGCGTATTGCCATTTAGGCAGTAGTTCTCGTGGCCGGCCTCGCATTCGACGCAGTGCCGGCAAGAGTTGACCATGCTCCCGACGCCGACGCGCGCGCCGCCGCGGAACTTGCTGACGCTCGAGCCCACACCGACCACCTCGCCGGCGAGCTCGTGGCCGAGGATCTGGGGATATTGAATCGGCCCCCAGTCTCCACGAACGGTGTGGATGTCGGAGTGGCACACCCCGCAGTAGTGGAGCTTGATCGCGACGTCCTTGGGGCCGAGCGCACGACGCTGGAACCGGATGGGCCTGAGCGGACCGGTCGGCGCGTAGGCGGCCATGCCCTCTGCGGGGAACGGGCAGGGCCCCTTGGCGGGCCCAGCACGGCTCGCCGAGCCTCGAACGAGCGGGGCTGCGGCCAGGACCATCCCAGCCCTCAGGACGTCGCGTCGACCCGACCCGGTGGTGCCCTCCCTCCGATCTTGTTCATTGCGTGAATTTGGCATCTCGCTGGTCTCCTTGCGTGCTGTCAGATCGTCGGGCCCCAACGGCGCTACTGCACCGTTTGGCCTCCGTCTGCGACCAAGGCGTGGCCGACGGTGAAGGAGGCCGCATCCGAGCAAAGCCAGAGCACGGCATTGGCAATTTCCTCGGGCCGGCCCATCCTGCCGATGGGTTCCTCCGAGATCACTTTCGCGCGACCGTCGGCGGTCCCGCCGGTGTAGCGAGCCATCATCGGAGTGTCGATGTATCCGGGGCAGACGGCGTTCACGCGAATGTTTTGCGCGGCGTAGTCGAGAGCCGCCGCCCGCGTGAGTCCGATCACTCCGTGCTTCGCGGCGGTGTAAGCGGGGCTCCCACGGATGCCGATGACTCCGGCGCCGGACGAGGTGTTCACGATCGCGCCGCCCCCTCTTTTCAGCATGAGCTGGATTTCGTACTTCATGCACAGAAAGACGCCGCGGAGGTCGACGTCGATGATCCGGTCCCACTCGTCCTCGTCCAGCTCCGCGGTCGCGGCCAGTTTCTTCGGCTCGACCCCGGCGTTGTTGAACGCGACATCCAGCCGCCCGAAGGCTTCGACGGTCTTGTCCAGAGCCGTCCTGACGTCGTCGACGCGCGTGACGTCGCACCGGATGGAGAGCGCCCGCCCGCCTTGTTCCTCGATCAAGCGGGCCGTCTCCTGGGCGCCCTGCACTGACACGTCGGTGACCACCACGCTCGCACCTTCGCGGGCGAAGGCCAGAGCCGCCGCGCGGCCGATGCCACTGGCGGCCCCGGTCACAAACGCGACCTTCCCCGCGAATCCCCCGTTGTTGCTCCTGCTCGCCATCATCGCTCCTTGTCGTGTCGCCCGTGGGCGCTTGGCCTTCGGACCGGAAGGTGCTCCGGACGAGGCAGGGGAGAATTAGAGCCCGAGCGCGCAGGGGACTAGACGCCTCACGAGCAACGGGCTGGTGAGCAAAATTTGACAATGCCTCCCATTCGCGGGAGGCGAGAAGCGGTCGTGGGACCCCGAGCATGAGCGCCACTCCATTTCCGCAGCTGCAGGCATTCCTCGTCGTGGCGCGCCTCCGAAGCTTCAGCAGTGCGGCCCGCGAGCTGGGTGTCACCCGGTCCGCGGTGAGTCACGCCGTGCAGCAGCTCGAGGAGCGCCTGGGCGTGGTTCTCCTCTCTCGCACGACGCGAAGTGTGTCGGTGACGGATGCAGGCCGACGCTTGATTGAGGGCGTGGGCCCTGCGCTTCAGCACATCCTCGGTGCTCTTGGCGAGGTATCCGCCAAGCCGGGAGAGGCGATCGGCCGGCTGCGACTATCGGTGCCCCGCGCAGCAGTGCCCTTCGTCATCGACCCGGTGGTGCCGACCTTTCGCGCGCGCCATCCCCGTGTCGACGTCGACATCGTCATCGACGAACGACTCGTGGACATCGTGGCGGAAGGCTATGACGCCGGAGTGCGGCTCACCGAAGCGATCGAGCGCGACATGGTCCAAGTACGGCTGACCGAGGCATTTCGATTCGTGGTCGTTGGATCACCTAGCTACCTCGCGCGTCACGGCACGCCCGAGCGCCCGGAAGACCTGGTGAAGCACGAGTGCATCGGGTTGAGAATGCAAACGACTGGGGCGCTCTATGCCTGGGAACTGGAGCGTGGTCGCCGATCGTGGCGCGTGCCGATGCGTGGGGGCCTCGTCACGAACGACCATCTGGTGAGCTTATCGCTGGCCGCCGAGGGGGCGGGGCTGGCGTATGCGTTCGAGCCTGCCGCGATGGAGCGAATACGAACGGGGGGCTTACGGGTCGTGCTCGAGCCGTATGCAGCGACGGTTCCGGGCTACTTCATGTATTTCCCGAGTCGTGCACAGCGTTCCGGACCTCTGCGTCTCTTTATCGAGGCGGCAAGAGAGCTGGCTCTGCGCAGAGTGTGATGCCCAAGGCATCGGCCGACGGGTGACGACCACCGACTCCGTCACACGGCCGGAACGGACCTCGGTGAGCAAGTCAACGCGTTCAAGGTGCAGGCGTTCCTCGGGCACGCCGACCCGAGCGCGACCAGGCGGTACGTCCGCGACACGGCGGACGGCCTACGGGAGGCGGGTGCTCGAACTGGCCTCCCCGCAGGTCACGGCCGCCTAGCGGCCCCGGGTACGGGAGCCGAGTGAGGATGTGAGTGGCTACGGCGGCTCGCGGGTGACCGGATTCGAACCCGTGTTACCGGCTCGAAACTCGCGCGGCTTCCCTCTGAAAAAGCGTGGAGTAGGGTGGCGAGCTACGGGCGAGCTACAGGCGAGAGCGGCCCAGGCCCCGGGGGGAGAAGGCCCGAGCCGCTCGGGGCGACCCGGGATGGCGGGTCGCTTGACGGGTTTCCTGTGTGCTTGAAGATGGGCCTTGAACTCCCTGCCGCGGAGAAGGGTGAGCTGCGGCCTCACCATGCGACGTCGAGAGAGCAGCGGCCCGACTGCTCGATGGACCTGCAGCACCGACTCCGGTGACCGCACCCGAATCACACCCTACAGCGTTCCGTGCTGGCTCGCCAATGGAACCGCGGTTCGGGCGGCGAAGCGTCGGATCGTGGATTTCGCCCGGTAGCCGGCCTGGAACGTCCTTCGCTCGGGGCTTCCCGGGCGGTTCGAGGTCTCCACGCGGCACGCACGCCCGGCTGATCGGTACTTGACGGCAGTACACGGCTCTCGAGCGCCGACATCGCGCAGCGCTTCGAGAGGATGTCCCGGACTAGCGCTAGGTCCAACCTCAGGCCGTATCCCACGGGTCGTGGAGCGAAGGCGCGGCAGGGCGCAGTTTGCACTCGCGAGTGCGCGCTTGGATTGGAGGTAACCGGGGAGTTTCACGATGCTTGATCCGGCCAGAGCGCCCCCGCAATGAAGTCGCCGCCGAACTCCGAGCGGCTATGAGCGGACTCCCTGACTACACTGAACCGTCGGAGTCATCTTCGCCTTGGAGCATGCCATACTGTCGAAGCTTTCGGTAAAGGGTCTTTCGATTAAATCCCAGAATCTTGGCAGCGAGTGATTTGTTTCCATTCGTGGCCTCGAAGACACGCGTTACGTACCGCCGTTCGATCTCCTCCATCGGAACCAGGTCCGAGGGGTCATCAACCGCCAAAACGATCCGCGAGCGTTCATAGGCCCGCACCTTCTCTGGCAGATCGTCCACCGTAATCTCGTTGTACCGGCACAACGTGACTGCGCGTTCGATGCAGTTTTGAAGCTCGCGGACGTTACCTGGCCACGGGTACGCGAGAAGCCTTTCTGCTGCCGGCGCAAGAAGTCCTCTAATCGGCCTCCCAGTGATGGTCGCGAAGTGTTCGATGAAGCGCTGGGCGAGGAGCAAGACATCATTGCCTCGAACGCGGAGCGGAGGTGTGTCGATTTCGATCACGTGAATGCGATAGAAGAGATCCTCTCGAAACCGCTTGTCCTGCACCGCGCTTTCGAGATCACGATTCGTGGCGGCGATAATGCGAGCGTCGAAGGTGACTTCGGCCTTCGCTCCAAGAGGCCGGATCCGTCGTTCCTGGAGAGCTCGGAGAAGCTTCGGCTGCAGCCCCAACGGTAACTCACCGATCTCGTCGAGAAGGAGGGTTCCCTTGTTCGCTTGAACCAAGAGGCCGGTGCGATCGGTCTTCGCATCTGTGAAGGCACCCTTGGCATGGCCAAACAACTCGCTCTCGAGAAGCGTTTCCGGCATCGCCGCACAGTTGATCGTGACGAAGGGCCCGTCCTTCCTCGCGCTCCGACGATGGAGGGCGCGAGCCACCAGCTCCTTGCCGGTCCCACTCTCCCCGGTGATGAGGACGACCGTATCCGAGTGCGCGACTCGCTCGACGAGGTCGATTAGTTGACGCATCGGCGGGCTCGACCCCAACAGACCCTCGAACTCGCGCGTCTCTCGAAGCGCTTGCTGTAGGCGTTCGACCGTCCTTGACAAGGCACGATGCCGCGTTGCGCGCTGCACAGTCAGCCGGACCGTCTCGAGGGCGACGGGCTTGGTGATGAAGTCGTACGCGCCAGCTCGGATGGCCTCGATGGCGACCTCCATGCTCCCGAACGCGGTGATCACGATGACCGGGATATCTGGGCGGACTTCCACGATCCTGCGACACAGCTCGAGTCCGTCCGTCTTCCGCATGCGCACGTCGGTGATGATCACATCGAAGTCGCGACCTCCCAGAAGCTCGAGGGCGCCGTCCGCGGAGACGGCCGAAGCAGTTTCGTAACCGCTTGGTCGCAGCCCGTCCTCTAGCATCCGACACATGGCTGGGTCGTCGTCGACAATGAGAATGGCCTCGCTCACGTCGTCTTCTCCGGAACCAGGTAGATCGAGAAAACGCTCCCGCGGCCGGACTCGCTCACAACATCGATCCATCCCCCGTGGTCCTGGACAATTCCAAAGACGACGGAGAGGCCCAGTCCGGTGCCAACTCCGACATCCTTCGTCGTGAAAAACGGCTCAAAGATGCGGGTCTTCGTCTCCTCGTCCATTCCGATGCCCGAGTCCTCCACGCGAACACACAGGTACTGGGACGTGTCGTGAGCCTTGCCCGGCGCCGCGACTCGCTCCTTTGATATTCGCACGCCGAGGGTTCCACCGTCGGGCATGGCCTGCGTGGCATTCACGAAGATGTTGGTGAGGACCTGCTGCATCTGGTCGAAGTCGATGCGGGCGACCAAGTCACCGTCGCACTCGACAGAAGAGGTGACGTCGTGCTTGCTAGTGAGCGGCTCCAGCATCCGAAGCGTCTCGCGGGCAACGTCCGCCAAGTGTACTGAGCCTCCGCTGCTTCCTCCGCGTCGAGCAAATCTCAGAAGGTCTCGAATGATCTGGGACATACGCGTGCATTGCCGCGTAATGACCTCCGCGTTCTCCTTGCACTGCTCGGTCGCAGCACGGTCCTCTTGGATGAGTTGTGCGTGGCCCTCGACGACGTTGATAGGTGTTCCGAGCTCGTGAGCCACACCAGAGGCGAGCGTGCCGACGGTGGCTAGGCGATCGGCATGCCGAAGCTGCTCCACGGTGGCAAGCCGCGCGGCGACCTCTGCCGCGGCCCGGTCCCGGGCCTGCTGGAGTCCATCACACATCTGATCCAGCGCTCTTGCGAGCTCGCCAATCTCATCCTTCGTTCGAGGCGATAGGCGCTGACTCAGATCGCCAGCGCCAACTCTCCCGGCATGCTTCACAAGGAGTCGGACCGGACGCCCAATGAACATCACGCCGAGGCTCCAGGCGAGCGTCCCGCATAGGGCGACAATGAGGCCAGCGGTTACGATGGCCGCCAGAATGCTCTTACGTAGGTAGGCTTCGTCGTCGGTCAGCGAGTCCGCGATCTCTATTGCCCCAGCGCGGGCGACAGGAATCCGAACCGGGACGTACGTGTAGACTGCCGCCTGCTCGTCGGTTCGCTGGATCACAACAAGCTCGCCGCGCGCCAGGGGTCCCAGAATGGCCGGGGAAACCACCGGGGCCTGGGCGTGGCCGGGGGCGGCGTCCAGCCAGACCCATCGGACCTCCACCCCTCCCTGGCCATCGCTTGCTTGCTGAAGGTGAGCGAGGGCGACCTCCTCTCCGCTAGCGCGCCAGATCTCCGCCACGGCGTGGGAGAGCGAGAGGCCCAGCACCTTCTCGTCCCGCGCGGCGTCCTCATGGATCTGGTCTATCTCGCGAACGATCCAAACGGCTGCGCTCGCTCCGTGGATAAGGAGGATGCCGCCGACGAGGAAAACGCTGAACTTGTGCGCGACCTTCATCTTTGTTCCTGGCCCATTCTTACCCACACTGACCAGAGGAGGGTCAGCTATCCCTCTGCTCGGTAGCTGCGCAACGGAGTGAAACCCCATGTGAATCAGGCTCTTCTCGACGTTCCTCGCCTTGGCAAGGAACCTGCTCAACTCCTGGCAGAAGCCTGAACACGGCAAGGAGACAAGATATGTCCACACCAGCAACCCGATCCAGAGACGAGGGTGAAGTCAAGCGCCTCGGGGGAGCCAACGCCAGATCGAGCCGCTGGACGGCGAGAGCACGCAAGAACGCTCTGCATTGTGCAGCTGCCGACGGGTCGCCTGCGCGCGTCCTCGTGGCCGAGGACGACGACGACATGCGCCGGCTGGTCGTTCGAGCTCTTCGCGAGGAAGGGTTCGACGTCGTGGACGTCAGGAGCGGTTGGGAACTGCTGGACTACGTCGGGTTGCAAATTGAACTTCACGGACGTGGTGGACCACCGCCCGATCTCATTGTCAGCGACGTGCGTATGGACGGCGTCACTGGTCTTGAGGTGCTCGCAGGCCTGCGCGAGGCCAGCTGGTCGACGCCGGTCATCCTGATCACCGCATTCGGTGACGCGGAGCTTCATGCCGAGGCGCGACGCCTTGGTGCCCTTGCTGTGTTCGACAAACCATTCGACTTGCGCGATCTGCGAAAGCTCGCCCGAACCATGGCCGGATCATGAAGAGCACGAAGCAAATGCCACGTAACCGCCAAGCCGTGATCCCGCGTGACGTGGCAGCGGCGTCAACTGCGTGCGGGACTGACGAAGTTGGCGACGTAGCGGAGAGCGTGAACGTCAGCGTCGTGCAAAGCCCCTTCGACCTGGATGATCCTCGCACGCTCCGTGGGCTGGCTCTAATGACGACATGGGCGACGTCGGGAACTTCTGAGATTAGGGAGCGAGCATGCAACCTCAAGTCAACATCCTGATGTTCGTAGCCGGTGCGCTCGGACTCGCCGTGTTCGCGACCTTGGTCGCCACATTCTTCACCGTAGAACAACGGACGGTTGCCATCGTACAGCGGCTCGGAAAGTTCGTCAGGGAAGCCGGACCGGGCCTCCACATCAAAGTCCCTTTTATCGACAGGGTGATCGGGCGTGTCAACCTGCGCGTTCAGCAGCTCGACGTGAAGATCGAAACCAAGACCGAAGACAACGTGTTCGTTCAGATGGTGGTCGCTGTCCAGTACTTCGTCCTGCCTGAGAAGGTCTACGACGCGTTCTACAAGCTGGATGATGCGAGACGGCAGATCACGTCGTTCGTCTTTGACGTCGTCCGGGCGCGCGTACCCAAGATCAAGCTCGACGACGTCTTCGAGAAAAAGGACGAAATCGCGGACATCGTGAAGAGCGAGCTCGCTCAGGTGATGGAAGGCTTCGGGTACGGGATCCTGAAGGCGCTCGTCACTGACATCGATCCTGATGCCAGGGTGAAGGAGTCGATGAATGAAATCAATGCTGCCCAGCGGCTGCGGATAGCCGCGACCGAGAAGGGCGAAGCGGATCGGATCCTCAAGGTCAAGGGGGCCGAGGGAGACGCCCAGAGCAAGGCACTGCAAGGCCGCGGCATTTCCGACCAACGGAAGGCGATCGTTGAGGGTTTGCGAGATTCGGTGGACGCGTTCCAAAAGTCCGTCCCAGGCACGACGGCGAAAGACGTGATGAACCTCGTCCTGATGACGCAGTACTTCGACATGCTCAAGGAGATCGGTGCGTCGTCGCGAACGAACGCGATTCTGATTCCTCACTCGCCGGGAAACCTAAGCAGCCTGACGGAGCAGATCCGCTCCGCCATGATCGAGGCGAGCCAGGTGGCTCAGGTCGCAGATGGAAGAGTTTCGCGTGACATGGTGCGGGAGTCAGCTGGAAACGGCGGACCACGATGATGCGCCAGGTCAGCGGGCACCAGGTGTCGAGATGAAGAACCAGCTCAAGACCATTCTCCTCCTCGGGACGCTGTCTGCGCTCCTCATCGCAATCGGAGGTTGGCTGGGCTCTGGCTACCTCTACGGCTTCGCCGCTCTCGCGCTGATCATGAACGTGGGCGCGTACTTCTTCTCGGACAGGATCGTCCTCGCTCTGCACCATGCCCGGCAGCTTTCACCAGCGGAAGCGCCAGACTTGCACCGCATCGTCGAGGACATCGCTCACGCCGCGAAGATCCCCAAGCCGCGCCTGTTCGTCGTCCCGGAAGCACAGCCCAACGCGTTCGCTACGGGTCGAAACCCAGAGCATGGCGTGGTCGCCGTGACCGAAGGAATCGTCGATCTCCTCAGCGAACGGGAGCTCAGGGGCGTGCTGGCGCATGAGATGGCGCACATCAGGAACCGGGATATTCTCGTCGCCACGATCGCCGCCGGCATAGCGGCGGCCGTGACGTACGTAGTACATGCCGCGCATTTCTCTGCGCTCTTTGGGGGACGGAGTGACGATGAGGACGGGCACGGTTCGGTGCTGGGGAATATCCTCCTCGTCCTGGTCGCACCGATCGCCGCGACCGTCATCCAGCTCGGCATCTCGCGATCGCGAGAGTATATGGCTGACGAGACGGGAGCGGGACTGACGGGTGACCCCGAGGGTCTCGCCCGGGCGCTTGAGAAGATGCAGTCGGCTGTGCATCGCATTCCAGCCCAGGTCGAGCCCGCGACTGCAAGCCTCTTTATCGTAAGCCCTCTTGCCGGTGGGCGGAGTCTGATGAACCTGTTCTCGACCCACCCGGTCATGGAGGAACGTATTCGCAGGCTGCGGGGGCTCGTCGCAGTGAACGAGAGGGTTCCGGCCTGAGCGTGCATAGCTCGCGATCTAACCGAGCGGGCTGCACGAGTGACCGCTTCATCGTAGGGCGGTGCACGTGTTTTGGCAAAACCTGGAGTTCTGCTTACTTTCTAAGGACGTGTGTGTGCACTGAACGACTCATGGAGCTCGTGACATGGAGGTAGACAGTATCGGCTCACCTCTTCTCTGGGGGGGCTTCATCGCCTTCATCGCTGGAATGCTTGCCCTCGACCTCGGGGTCTTCCATCGCAAGGCGAAGGTGATCTCCACCAAGGACGCCGCAATCTGGAGCGGGGCGTGGATTGGGCTAGCGCTTTCGTTCAATGCCTTCGTGTTTGTCCAATGGGGCTACGAGACCGGAGAAGCATTCTTCACCGGCTACCTCATCGAAAAGGCGTTGTCGGTGGACAACCTTTTCGTCTTCTACATGATTTTCGCCGCGTTTGCGGTCCCGGAGGCCCACCAACACCGGCTCCTTTTCTGGGGCATCATCGGCGCGCTGGTCTTTCGGGCGGGGATGGTCTTCGCCGGTGCCTACCTGCTGGGCCATTTCCACTGGGCCGTCTACGTCTTCGGTCTCCTTCTCCTGGTAACCGGCGTGAGGATGCTGGCTCGTCCTCACCACACACTGCACCCCGAGCGCGGACGAATCTTTCGAGCGCTCAAGGGAATCATCCCCACCACCGACACCAACCATGGCTCTCGGCTCTTCGCCCGAGAGGGAGGGCTCTGGAAGGCGACACCGTTGTTTCTCGTTCTCCTGCTGATCGAGTTGACGGACGTCGTCTTCGCCGTGGACTCCATCCTGGCGATCTTCGCCATCACGTCGGACCCGTTCATCGTCTTCACCTCGAACATCTTCGCCGTGATGGGAATGCGTTCGCTCTACTTCTTGCTCGCAGGCATCGCGAAGCGGTTCGTGTATCTCGAGCCGGGCGTCGCCCTGGTCCTGGTCTTTGTCGGGGCGAAGATGGCCGTCATGGAGTGGGTGAAGATTCCGGTCATCGTCTCGCTGGCCATCGTCTCCTTCCTGCTCGGTGGGTCGATCGTTGCTTCGCTCATCAAGACGCGCAAACAGGGAGGCACTCGATCTCCCCTGGGAAAGGTGATTTCCCATCTTCCCAAACAGCCGACGACGTAAGGCTCCACGCTCGCCCGCGTCGATCCTGCTCCCGGCGTAGATTCGCTGGGCTCAGTGCTCGCGCGAGTACGAGATGTTCCGGCCACGGTCTTGCCCGGCGATTCACCGGTCGCCGCTCTTTACCGCTACCGAACGGGCCCGAGATCTCCGAGGCGCTAGACTACTCTATGGAACGAGCCGCCGGGTCCCTCGTGGGGTCGGCACGCGGGAGCGAGATGTTTGCCGCCCGGAAGGGGAGTTCCGTGGACGGAGTCCTCGGAGCAAGCGGCACCAGGAGTGCGACCCGGGTCCCGATCGCAGGCGTCGAGGTCAGCTCGACGGTCCCCCCAGCGGACGCACGTAACGTTCGACGATGGCTAGCCCCGGCCCGTTCCTCGGGCGATCGGAGCTCGCGCGGAAGAAGAACGGCTCGCAGAGCTCTCGCTTGGAGCTTGCGACTGATGCGGATTGCTCCAGGTCTCGCTGCAACGAGAGCAGTGCTGGCTCCCGGGCGGCCCAAGGCGCGGTGGAGAGTCACGTCCCGCTCGAACTGCAGGCCCCGACAGTGCCCGGGAGCCGGCGGCCGACGTGCGAGAGGGGCAGGGCTCCATAAGGGGAAGACCCTGCCCAAGAACGGTCTTCAAACTCAGGAAAAGCAGGGCACGTCCATCGTCTGGAACAGCCCCAGGAACCCGGGGGTCCTAAGCCGGTAACAAGCGTATTGACTTTCCGCTCGAGACCGCGCCCGATGGCCCGCTGAATCGGCTTCGAGACGCCGGTTTGGGGGGTTGTGCATGCTGCGTGAGCGGACCGCGACCATTGAGTCCCCGGATGTCGGCTGCTAGTCATTCCGTGGATGACCCCGTTCGATGAGCTCGAGCTGCTTCGCCTCCTCGTCCGGATCGTCGAGAGCGGGAGCATCTCCGCCGCGGCCCGCTCGCTCCGGATGCCGCAGCCGACGCTGAGCCGACACCTCCGGGAGCTCGAGGACCGGGCGGGCACGACCTTGCTCCTGCGCGACACCCATCGGATGAGCCTCACCGAGGCCGGGCATCGGCTACTCGCCGACGCGCGGGTCCTGCTCTCCCTCGCCGACGAGGCGACGAATCGGCTCCGGCAGGACCGCGCCGAGCTCCGCGGCCACCTCCGGGTCTTCGCCACCATCGATCTCGGTCAGACCGCCGTGTCACGGGTCGTCGCCCGTTTTCTCCACGAGCACCCCGGAGTGACCGCCGAGCTGAAGTACTCCAACCGACCGGTGCAGATGATCGAGCACGGTCACGACGCCGGCGTGGTCGCGGGGGAGGTCACCGACGAGAACGTCGTTGCCCGGAGGATCGCCACCCTCGAGCGCATGGTCGTCGCCTCCCCCGGATACCTGGGCGGCGCCTCCGCTCGCGAACCGGATGACCTCCCGGCTCACCGGTGGCTCGGGCTCTCGCAGACGCAGTTCGGAGGACCGGTCGACTCGGTCACCCTGCTCGGACCGCGCGGCGCCCAGCGACGGGTTCCCATCCGGCCCATCCTGGTGGCCGAGGGGGTCACTGGCCTCCGCGAGGCGGTCCGGGAGGGCCTGGGCCTGTGCGTGCTCCCGCTCTGGCTGGTCGGGGACGATCTGGCCTCCGGGACGCTGGTGCGCGTCCTCTCGGACTGGAGGGCCAACCCGATCCCGCTGAGCGTCATCCACCTGCCCCAGCGCACCCCGTCCGCGCGGGTCCAGGCCTTCCTCGACTTCGCGGCGACACAGATGCTGGCCGAGATCGAGTCGCCGTCCGGGGCCCACGCGCCTGCGAAGGCACAGGTCGCCGGACGGCCGCGCCGCTCGCGCACCTGAGCAGCCCTGCTTCAGCGCTCCCGACGCGGGTGGAGGAGATCCTCGAGGCCGACCCGCCGGAGCATTTCGGCCCGGAGCCGGTCCAGCACGGTGAATCCGACGTTCGCCTCGGCCGGTCCGAAGACCATGTGGCCCCGCGTTGTGGACCACGACGTCGAGCGCGCCGGCCTCGGCGATGAGCTTCTGCACCGCGGCGTCGACCGAGCTCTGCGACTGCACGTCGAGCTCCAGTACCTGCAGCCGCCCTCCCGTGCGCTCCGACAGGTCACGGAGCTCCGCGGCATTGCCGGCGTTTCGCCCCCGAAAACGAACACTCGCGGGATCGCAGGAGGCATCGCCGACCAAGAAATACCTATATCCTGATTCGTATCTTACGTTCTTGCAGCACCGCCGATTCCTTTCAATCGAAACGGTTGTTTGGCCCCAGGCCCTAGAGAAGTGCTTCCGCCCGGATCGGAAGGTCGCGCACTCTCTTGCCCGTGGCATTGAAGACGGCATTGGCCACGGCGGCGTTCACGCCGACGATGCCGATCTCGCCGATGCCCTTGACCCCCAGCGGATTCACCCTCTCATCCTTCTCGGGCACCATGATGATCTCGATGGATGGTACGTCGGCATTCACCGGCACCATGTAGTCGGCGAGATTATTGTTAATGATGCGAGCCGAAACCGGATCAACCTCGGTGCCTTCGTGCAGGGCGGATGACAGGCCCCAGATCACCCCGGCCATGTACTGGCTGTGGGCCGTCATCGGATTGATGATCGTTCCAGCGGCAAAGGCCGAGACTGCGTGCGGCACGCGCACTTCCCGGGTCATGGCGTGGACGCGTACCTCGACGAAATGGGCGCCGAAGGAGAGGGCTGCGACGTCGTGGCGCCCTCCTGCGCCGCGCAAAAACGTTACCTTGCCCTGGTACAGTCCCGCCGCGGCGGCGGCAGGGAGGCCCGCCGGCACGTTCTCGGCATAGACTTCGAGCAGCCCACCCGTGCGGCCGACCGCCGTGCGCAACGGCTCGCTGCGTCCGTCCGCCGCCGTGAGCTTACCGTCCGCCAGGGTCAAGGACGCCGGGTCAGCGCCCTGGAACGGGCTGTCCCCGGCCAGAACGGCGGCCTCAGCAACGCGGCGCTGGAGCGCTGCGCACGCCTTCACGGCCACCAGCGTCGTGCTTGCGGCATTGTTGGAACCGCCCGCGATGGTCACGGGCGGAAGATCGCTGTCGCCCAACCGCACGGTCACATCCTTGACGTTGATGCCGAGCGAGCCGGCGACCGTGATGGCCACCGTTGTGTATGCTCCCGTGCCGATCTCATGTCCCGCCAGCCCAATGGTTGCTTTGCCGTCAGGCGTAAGCGACAGGCGCGCCGCCGCGGGGGCGACGTTGGTCGGGTAGCTGGCCGCGGCGCAGCCATAGCCCACCAGCCAGTCGCCGTCCCGCGTCATCCCCGGCTCGGCATTGCGGTTGCTCCAGCCGAACCGCGCCGCCGCCTGGTCGAAGCATTTCATCAGCGAGCGGGATGAGAACGACAACCCATTCACCGGGTCTATCTGTGTGTCGTTGACCCGCCGCAGCTCGACCGGATCCATGCGCAATGTGTGGGCTAGTTCGTCGATTGCGCTCTCCAGACCGAACATGTACGTGGACTCCGGTCCGCGCATAAAGCCGGGCGTCGCGCGATCGGCGTGCACCACGTGCACGGTCGTTGCGATGTTGGGAGACGCATATATCCGCGTCGACAAGTCGACTCCGGCAATGACGAGGGCTGATGGGCGGGACGTGACCTCCCAGACTTCCTGCGAGAACGCGGTGAGCCGTCCGTCCTCTGCCGCGCCGAGCTTCACGCGCTGCTGCGTTTCCGCTCGGTAGGTGACGATGCTGAAGCCTTGTGCGCGGGTCGGCACCAGCTTGACCGGGCGGCCGATACGATGTGCGGCGATAGCAATCCACGCCGTGCGCGCGGTGGCCGCCCCCTTTCCGCCGAACGCCCCGCCGACAAAGCGCGAGACGGTGCGGACGTTGGCGATGTCGATCCCAAGCCGCGCCGCAACTGCAGCCTTCAGCCCCCACATGCTTTGAGACGGTTCGTACACGGTCAGCCTGGGTCCTTCCCAGACGCAGGTGGTCGTGTAGAGCTCCAACGGGTTGTGGTGCTGGGTCGGCGTCGAATAACGGCCGTCGATTTTCACGGGGGCGGCATCGAAGGCGGCCTCGGCATCGCCTTTTCTAGGACTTGGTTCCCGGCCCTTATGCGCCTCGATCTGGACGCCTTCGGAGTCCACGCTTGCGCTTGGCGGCTCGCTGTCATAGCGAGCTTCGACTTTGTTCGCAGCTTCCCGCGCCGCCTCGAAGGTTTCCGCTACGACGACAGCGATAATCTGACCATCGTGCCAGATGCGGTCGCTCTCCAGCGTCGTGGTGGTCGGCCCGCCCGTCGGCCCAAGCTGCGGCTTGACCTGACTACCCACATTCTCGTGAGTAAGGATGTCGAGCACGCCTCGAACCGCCTTCGCGCGGTCGAGCTTGAGCCCGGTGAGCCTGCCTCGGGAAATGGTGCTGGTAATGAGATAGGCATAGGCGGGGTTCGCCAGCGACTCGTCGGACGCGTAGCGCGCCGCGCCCGTGACCTTGGCGACACCATCAACGCGTGCCACGGGGAGGCCGAAAAGTTTGGTCATATCAACGGTCATGTCAGGCCTTCCTGGTCGGCGACGACGCAGGAGCGAGCGGCATCGTCTTGGCTTGCATCAGCGCGCGCACAATGGTTCGACGCCCAAGCTCCGGCTTGTAGTCGTTGTGGCCGTGGGTGATGGCTCCTTCGAGCGCCGCCGCAGCGGCCGCCTCGGCATTGGCCGTGGTGAGCGGCCGGCCAACCAGCGCCGCTTCCGCTGACAGCGCGCGCCACGGCCGATAAGCCATGCCGCCGAGCCCAATTCGCGCCTGGCGCACGGTGTCCCCGTCCATGTCCAGCGCGACCGCCGTCGACGCGATGGCGAACTCGTAAGACGCTCGGTCCCGCACCTTCAGGTAAAGGGATCGCCGGGTCCAGGCGCCCGCCGGCACGAAGAAGCTGATGATGACCTCGCCACCCCGCAAAGTGCTCTCGATATGCGGCTGACCTCCTGCCGGCCGGTGCAGGGAGGCGAACCGGATACGGCGCGGTCCCCGCGGCCCAACGAGATCAAGCTGCGCGTCAAGCGCGATCAATGCCACGCCCAAGTCACCGGGATATTGCGAGATGCAGCTTGCATCAACACCGAGGACGGCGTGGTTACGGTTGATCCCCGTGATCGCCGCGCAGCCGGAGCCCGGGTTGCGCTTGTTGCAAGCAGACCAGCTCGGATCGCGAAAATACGTGCAGCGGGTTCGCTGCAGCACGTTTCCACCCAGCGTCGCCATGTTCCGCAGTTGAGCGCTGGCCGCGAGCTGCAAGCTTTGCGCGATTAGAGGGTAGTCGGCCAGCACTGCCGGGTGCGCTGCTACCGCAGCCATCGTGGCGAGAGCGCCCAGCCGCAACCCGTCGTGCCCCGCTTGGACCGTTGCATGATTTGCCCGCAGCGGCGTGATGTCCACGACGCGCTCGGGGGTCAAGACGTCGAGCTTCATGAGATCAATGAGCGACGTTCCTCCCGCGAGGAACTGGACCGGCGAGTCTGTCTGGCCCTGGCCAGTTTGCTGTCCGAGGGCAGCGGCGCGCGCCGGGTCGACGGCGCGGTCATAAGTAAACGGCCGCATCAGGAGTGCTCCATCTGCTCGCGCGCCTGCTTGATTGCAGTGACAATCTTGGGATAGGCCGCGCAACGGCATAGATTGCCGCTCATATATTCCCGGATGTCTGCGTCGGTGGTGGCGTGTCCCTCGTGGACGCACGCGACGGCGGACATAATCTGGCCCGGGGTGCAGTAGCCGCACTGAAATCCGTCGTGGTCGATGAAGGCCTGTTGCATCGGATGCAGCGTGCCGTCCGGCGCTGCGAGTCCTTCGATTGTCTTGACTGGCCGGCCCTGTACGGCAACGGCGAGGGTGAGGCATGACAGAACCCGTTGCCCATCGATATGAACTGTGCAGGCCCCGCACTGTCCGTGGTCACAGCCCTTCTTCGAGCCCACGAGATCCATGTGCTCGCGCAGCGCGTCGAGAAGCGTCGTCCTCACATCAAGCGCGACGCGGTGGTCGCGACCATTCACATTCAGGACGAACTCGGAAAGGCCTGCGTCGCCTTCGACCGTTGGGGCAGGCAAGGACCCCGCACGCACTGAGATTGGAAGCACGGCAATACCGGCTGCCGCGCCAAACAGTCCCCTGCGGCTCATGCCTCGGTTGTTCTCACTCATGCCTATCCTGGGCCTCGTGCTCGTTGCCTGCGTACTTGACGACGACGACGAAGCCGTCCGACGCCCGCCTGCGGGCGACCTCGGCTCCGATGCCGCGTGACGCTCTGGTGACGATGGCGACCTTCGACTCGTTGGTGGGGGTGCTCATGGCGACCCTCCTTTCGGACCTGAGCTTCGCCGCCATAGGCGCGCCGCTGTAGACGAAGTTTCCGTGTAGCGCTCATTCACCTTCTGGATGGCTCGCTCCGATCGAGACGGCCGTCAGATCAGGACCTATGGCGGGAATCCTCGCGAGACGGTGGTGCGCTCGCGCCCGCTCCCCCGGCGGCCGCGCGTCCCAAACGCATGAACCAGAGTTCCTGGAACTGTGTCTTAAACATGTCCAGGCACACACTGGCCGGAACGAGCCGCAATCGGCTGCGGATCGCCGCCCCTCGGGTGATACCCGAAGGTCACCTGATCTCCGTGTCGTCCAATCGTGTCCTGAACGTGTCCAAGACAGCGTGGATTTGGGGTCATCCGCGTGCACTCGCGAGGAGGTCGCCACCTCGCAAGTGCTCGCAGTCACTCAGAAACCACATGGACGACGCCCGCCTGCCCGATCGGCGATCCCGGTCTCATAACCCGAAGGTCGCAGGTTCAAATCCTGCCCCCGCAACTCCCGAAATGCTGAAGCCCTACCGAGACTTACCGCGGTGGGGCTTTGGTGTTCCTGGCCTCTCGTTTCGAACACCGCGCGCGTGCGGTGTCCGCTCATCCGCATGACGACCGACTCCGGGACGCAGACTCCGCGCGCCCGGGTGATGAAGCTCCGCCGCAGGTCGTGGAACCAGAGGCCATCAAGGTCTGCTGCCTTCACGGCGCGGCGGAAGCGCTTCTTGATGTCCACCCAGCGGGTCTTCGTCTTGGGGTTCACGAAGACAAAGTGCTTCTTGAACCGCGAGGGGAGGGAGCGGAGGGCCTCCGGTCAGCGCTGTGTCCATCGTCGGCAGTGCCGAAACGTCGGAAAGTTCCGACTCGAGGTGCCAGACACCTCGTTACACTCGAGCCCGGCCGCGCGTCACGCCCACCCTCCCCTGGGGAGGCGCGGCTTCATCCACTGCGACGTGGACGCAGCATGGTCCAGAAGCTCCGGGACCTCGGCGTCACGCTCACCTGCAAGCAGAGGAAGGACTCCGATCCGCTGCAGGCAGTTCGCGTGTGCGAGGCGAGCGCGGTGCTCGGCGGTACGTCGTGCGCATTCTACGACTCGCTGTCGAACAAGGGCGTTGAAGGCAACACGACGGTCTCGTTCACGTGCCCGGTGGCGCGATGCCACCGAGCCCGGCGGGCGCTACTCGCTCTATCTCGCGCCGCTCGTCGACGGGGACCCGACCGCGACCATCACCTGCAACTGAGCCCAACCCCGACGCGACCAAAGAAGACGGCCCCGGAACCAGTGCATCCTGATTCCGGGGCCTCGGTTGGTCGGGGCGACTATGTTTTCGGGGAGGGAGTCGCCTCAGTTGGGGTGCTGACGCGGGGAGCGGGTCCCCGCACGAACGCCCCGTGGACCAGAACGATGTACGGCTTCGGCGGAGCGGCGACAGCGACTCCGGCGAGTGGAAGCATGGCGGGTGGGAGTAACTTCACATTCCCTCCTTTGGTCTTGCTCAGGAACCCTGAACGCTGGCGGCAAGAGTCTGCTGAGCCGCTTCGAGGATGAGCTTTGCCGTCTCCTTCGGGTGAGAGACCATGAGGAGGTGAGACGCTCCCTTGATCTCCACGACCTTCTTAGCGCCGGCGCGCTTTGACATGAACAAGGTCGTAGTGACCGGAAGGTTCTTGTCCCCGGTCCCGTAGATGAAGAACGACGGGATTGACTTCCAGGCTGGAGGGCCGGACTGCTCTCCGAAAGCCGTATCCACGATTGGACGCTGAGTCACGGCCATGATCTTGGCCGTTGAGGCTGGAACGTCCGCAGCGAATTGAGCGTGGAATTTCTCGGGCTGGACATAGACGTCGTGAGCACCGCCGCCCAGGTCGACCGGCGGCCCAAGCGCCGAACCCGACGTGCCACCTGGGAACTTGCTCAGCAAGTCGTTCGCGGTTTCGCCGGCGTCCGGTGCAAGCGCGGCCACGTACACCAGTGCCTTCACGTTGCCCTTTCCGCTGGCCGCGTTGGTAATCATCATTCCGCTGAAGGAGTGACCGACGAGCACCACGGGTCCCTTGATGCTGTCGATCAGATTCGCCAGGTAGCTCGAGTCGCTCTTCACGCCGCGAAGAGGATTGGCTGCCGCGATCACGCGGTAGCCGTCGGGGAGCTCGTGGATGACACCCGCCCAGCTCGACGATTCGTTGAAGGCTCCGTGGACGAGGACGATCGTCGGCTTTTGATTCGCCTGGGCCTGGCTAGGTGCAGCGCTCGTGAGCACGGCGCTCGCTGGCAAGGCAGCCATCAACAACGTCTTCTTGAAGAAGCTCATGTGTCTTCCTGTGGAGGTTGGGTTGGTAAGACGATCTGGGCCGAAGCACCTCGCGTGCCAAACGTTGCCCGATGGTCTCGCAGGGGCTTCGGGGCAGCCGCTCCGGGACTGCAATGCTTGGGGCGGCACGCTGAGGCCGACCATCGCGTGCCGAATGTGCCGTCGTGGCACGCTCGGGCTTAATGGTCAGAGCCATGCCCCAAAAGGGGGAGACGCGTTCGTTACCGCAGCGGCGGAGACGCAAGATGGGCCGCCGTTCAACGAGGGCGATCTCGTCGAAATATGCCGAGATCCGGCGCGAACGGGCCCGGTGGCGGCTCAAGGACCGCGGTTCGCGAAACGGTACCTTCGTGGACTCGAAACGAGTAGGGGAGCAGGTCCTCCGAGATCGCGCTCTGGTTCAGCTCGGCGGCACCTTCTTCACCTTTCACAGCGTGCTGCAGCGCTCGCAACCGGCGTTGCTGCATAGCAGTGAGATAAGGGCGAGCTCGACGGGTCTGCGCACCTTCTCACCCGCGATGCAGCAGGCACTCCGCCGCCTCGCCGCGGGAGTTGTGGTCGCGCGCGTCGTGAGGCACCGCGCCGATCTTCTGGGGAGCGGAGACCGCGACCTGCAACGTCATCACGGACGTAAATTCACTTCCCCGTCCATTCGAGCTGCAGCCGCAACCGCCTGTCGACTAGAAGTCCTGCGCCGTGGGTCGGACGACGACCTCGTCGATCTCCACATCGGCCGGCTGCCCGACGGCGTATGCGATCGCGCTCGCGACCGAGGAGGCCGGGATGGCGATCTTGCTGTAGAATTCGCGCAGATTCTGCCGAGTTGCTTCATCCGAGCTGCTTTCCGGGAGGTCCGTGCTGACAGCACCCGGCGAGATGATCGTGCAGCGGATGTTCTGCGAGTGCAGCTCCTCCGGAGGCCTTCGGTCAACGTGCGGATCGCGGCCTTCGTGGCACAGTAAACCGTGCCGCCCGGAGCGAACACCTTGATGCCGAAGACGGAGGCGATGTTGATGATGTGACCGCTCTTCTGCTTCAGCATCTGAGGTAGAGCAGCCGCGACTCCGTGAAGAACTCCCTTGATGTTGATGTCGATCTGCCGATCCCATTCCTCCACCTTGAGGGCCGGGATCGGGGCGATGGGCATGATGCCGGCGTTGTTCACGAGGACGTCAACCCGGTCGAAGCTCTCCACGGCTCCCTTGATCAGCGCTTCCACGTCGGAGCGCTTCGCGACATCGACCGCGAGTCCGATGGCCTTGCCGCCCTCGGACGAGATCTCCTTCACCACCGAGTCGATCCGGTCCTTGCGCCGTGCTCCCAGGACGACCTCCGCTCCTCGTTGAGCAAGGAACTTGGCCGTGCTCTCTCCAATGCCACTGCTAGCTCCGGTGATGACCACGACCTTGTCGACAATGTTCGACGTTCCCATGTCCATACTGCTGTCAGATCGACTTCACTTCAACGGACATCAAGGCCGGGTCGAACGGACAGGAAGCTCGCGGATCGCGGCTGCGACCTCGCCGGCGTGGGTCTCCAGCGCGAAGTGGCCAGTGTCGAGGAATCGGACGACGGCGTTGGGGATGTCGCGCTTGAATGCCTCGGCTCCCGGCGGAAGGAAGAACGGATCGTTCTTGCCCCACACCGCGAGGAAGGGCGGCCTCTGGGTGCGGAAGTACTGCTGAAAGACCGGGTAGAGCGCGACGTTGCTCTGGTAGTCGCCCATCAGGTCGAGCTGCAGCTCGGCCATGCCGGGCCTGGCCAGGTAGAAGTTGTCGAGCGAATACCCGTCTGGCGAGACCTTCGTCGGGTCGGGCACCCCGTGCGTGTATTGCCAGATGGTGGCCTCTGGCTTGAGGAAGGCGCGCAGCGCCGTGCGGTTGGCCTCGGACGGGTTCTGCCAGTAGGACCGGATCGGATTCCAGCCGTCGCTCAGACCCTCCGCATAGGCGTTGCCGTTCTGCGAAATGATCGCAGTGATCCGGTCCGGATGCTTCACGGCAAGGCGAAGGCCGACAGGCGCCCCGTAGTCGAAGATGTAGACTGCGTAGCGGTCAAAGCCGACCACCTCGGTGAAGCGGTCGATCACCTCCGCCATGCGGTCGAAGGTGTGAGCGCCGGCCGGCATCTCGGAGTTCCCGAAGCCTGGCAGGTCCGGGGCGATCAGGTGGAAGCGATCGCAGAGAAGCGGGATCAGGTCGCGAAACATGTGGCCCGCGCTCGGGAAGCCATGGAGAAGCAAGAGCTTTGGTGACTCGGCGACGATGGCTTCGCGGTAGAAGACCTTCACACCGTCCACGTTTGCGGTGCGATAGTTGATGGCGTTCAAGAGACATCTCCTTTCGTTAGTCGTAACACAAAAAATCCTGTGGTGAGGTTATGAGGCGAGCGCGCTCTCGGTGCGGACCGCAGCGAGCGGCTCACGCAGCACGTCCAGGACGACCGCGGGCGCGGTGACAATGGGCGCGGGTTGTTGGAGTCGCTGGAGCTCGCTCCGCGGTGGTGGGTCAAGGCAAGCCTCGCGCCGCGGTCAACGACTAGATCTCACCTTCTCATTGTAAAACCGATGAATTCCCGTCGCGATTGTCTCCAGAGAGTCCTCAACGGCGAAATGGCCTGATTGCAAACGATGCATTGCCGCATGAGGCAGATCAGTCAGGTATGCTTCTCCGCCTTCGCGCGTGAAGAAGATGTCGTCTTGACCCCAGAAGATTATGGTTTTCGGCTGTCGGTCCCTCAAGAACGCTTGCCACTTGGGATAGAGATCGACGTTTGTACGATAATCATAAAATAGATCGAGCTGCACTCGCCGTGCGCAAGGACGTTGCATGAAGCCAAAATCCGACTTCCAATTGTCCCGGCTAATCCGCTCTGGGTCTTTTGCTCCAAAGAGATAGATCCCTTTGATCGCATCTTCCTCGAGAAAGGCGGCGAGCGGCTTCTCTGTCTCCGGGCTGCGATTCTTCCACAGTGCCCCGCGAAAACCGTCCCACGCCTTCGTGAACCCAATCTCGTACGCGTTGGTGTTTTGAATGATCAGCCAGTCAAGCATCTGAGGATTTCGTGTCACGATGCGGAACCCGACGGGGCCGCCGTAGTCTTGTACAAATAGCCCAAAGTGTGCAAAGCCTACGCGCTTGAGGAACGCTTCGATGACTTGCGAGATCTTGTCGAATGTGTAGGCGAACGTGGCGGGGTCGGGGATGTCGCTGTTGCCAAAGCCTGGATAGTCGGGAGCGACGACATGGAAATCCGTCGCCAGTGCGGGAAGCAAATCCCGGTATTGGTGTGAGGACGATGGGAAGCCGTGCAGGAGCACGATCTTTGGATTCTGTGGATCTCCCCCCTCGCGATAGGCGATGTTCATCCCTTGGACGTTCGCGGTTCGGTAGAAGAGATTCGGCCTGATCATGGTGCCGCCGCCTTGTGGTGAGTGTTTGCTTTGCAAAGGACTGTTGTCCTGTGGAGATGGGGTTGATGAGACGACCGGGCCCAGAGCATCTCGCGTGCCAAACGTTGCCCGACGGTCTTTCAGGGGCTTCGGACAGCCGGACATCGGAATGGTCAGGAAGTCCGGTTGCATCAGGAAGAATCGTCTCGGACCGCGCCAGGTTCTCAGCCCGAGTCAGTGGTCCGCCGCCATCTCGAGGCTTCGTTCTCCCTCTCAGGTCCGCTGGTCGCGCGTGCCCCGGGCGCCATGTGCGTCAGCACCGGGAGTGCAATGTTTGGGGCGGCACGCTGAGGCCGACCATCGTGTGCCGAATGTGCCGTCGTGGAACGGTCGAGCTTATGGTCAGGGCCATGCCCGAGAAGGGCGAGACGCTTTCGTTACCGCAGCGGCCGAAATCGCAGTCGGCAGGGAGAGCGGCCTGTCTCTTCCTGGAGATGGAGAGTGGACGTCCCCTCGCCGGTCCCGCGCGGTATTTTCTGGACGGCGTGACACGCATCCTGCTCGAGCGCGGACAGGCAAGATGGGCCGCCATCCACGAGAGCGAACTCCTGGTACAGGTCCCCGACTACGCCATCTCGTCGAAGCATGCCGAGATCCGGCGCGAAGGGGCCGGGTGGCGACTCAAGGACCTCGGCTCCCGAAACGGAACCTTCGTCGATTCTAAACGAGTCGAGGAGCGGGTCCTGCCGGATCGCGCTCTGGTTCAGCTCGGCGGGACCTTCTTCACCTTTCACAGCGCGCTGCAGCGAACGCAGCCGGCGTTGCTGGATAGCAGTGAGATGACGGCGAGCTCTACGGGTCTGCGCACCTTCTCACCCGCGATGCAGCAGGTACTCCGCCGCCTCGAAGCAGCGGCCACGAGTCGGGTCCCTGTGCTTCTTCAAGGCGAGACTGGGACCGGCAAAGAGCTTCTCGCCCGTGCAATCCACGCCCTTTCGGGTCGGAGCGGAGCGTTTGTGGCGGTGAACTGCGGAGCGATTCCCGCAAACCTCGTGGAAGGAGAGCTATTCGGATACCGAAAGGGGGCCTTCACCGGAGCGAACCTTGACCATCCGGGATTGGTCCGTGCCTCGAGTGCTGGAACGCTATTCCTCGATGAGATCGGCGATCTACCCCTGCAAGCCCAGGCAGCTCTACTGCGCGTTCTTCAGGAGTCCGAGGTGCTTCAGGTCGGCACGGTGAAACCGCAATCGCTCGACCTCCGCGTGGTGGCAGCGACCCACCGGGACCTGGAGCAGCTGGTGCAGGACAAGCAGTTTCGGCTCGACCTGCTGGGACGACTCGAAGGCATCACCCTGGTGATTCCGCCTCTGCGCGACCGGCGGGAGGACGTCGCGCTCCTGGTGGCCACCTTGCTCGCACGGCTGGCGCCCGAGAAGGCGGTGACACTCTCGCCACCAGCCGCGGAGGCGCTGCTGACCTACGACTGGCCGCTGAACGTACGAGAACTGGAGCACGCCCTCTCCTCCGCGCTGGCGCTCTCGCGCGGAGAAACAGTCGAGACCGAGCACTTGCCCCGGGCAGTTGTCGCAGGCCCAAGGGTGCCGGCGGAGCTGACTCGAGAGGAGGCCATGCATCGGGGGGAGCTATTGGAGCTGCTGCGCGAGCACCGCGGAAACCTGAGCGCAATCGCCCTGGTGGTCGGTAAGGGACGGACGCAGGTGAGGCGCTGGGTGAGCCGCTATGGCTTCAATCTCGCAAGTTTCCGCCGGCGATGATCGCGGGAGGACACCTTCCGTGCCAGAACCCGAGGCCGTGTCTGAAAGCGTAGACGCCAGGCTTCCTCTGGAGCGAGAGGGCCAGTACACGCGGCTCGAGGAGCTGGGCCGCGGCGGCCAATCGGTGGTGCTCCGGGCATACGACGAGTTCGTCGCCAGAGAGGTCGCTCTCAAGGAACTGGCGGTTTCCAGCGAGCCCGGTGCCTGCGGAGCCGAGACCGAGGACGTGAGCTCGGAGCGAGAGCGGGTGGCCGTCGCCCGAAGACGCTTCCTCAGAGAGGCGCGTCTGACCGCCCGCCTCGACCATCCGGGCATCGTCTCGGTGCTCGAGCTCGCCCGCCGTGCGGACGGCAACATCTTCTGCGCTCAGAAGCTCATCCGGGGAGAGACGCTCAAGAGGCGCCTGCAGCGCTGCAGCTCCTTGACCGAACGGCTGCAGCTTCTTCCGCACCTCATCGCCGCCTGCCAGGCCGTGGCCTACGCCCATTCGAGGCGGATCATCCACCGCGACCTCAAGCCGTCCAACATCATGGTGGGTTCCTTCGGAGAGACCGTGGTCGTGGACTGGGGCCTCGCCAAGGCGAGCGGAGAGCCGGACATCGGCGAGCCAGCTCTTGCACCGACACCGGAGGGCGAGCTCACGCGCACGGGCATCGCCATGGGTACGCCGGGCTACATGAGCCCCGAGCAGGCGCGCGGGCAGAGAGACCGTGTCGACGAGCGTTCTGACGTCTTCAGCCTCGGGGTGGTGCTCTACGAGCTGCTCACGGGCCAGGTCCCGTTCGGTGGGGCGACGGCTGAGCACATCTTGGAGCGACTGCTCAGCGGACGGTTTCGTGCGGTCCGTGCAATGTGTCCGGACGCGCCGCCGGAGCTCGCTGCAATCGCCGAGCGTTCGCTTCGGTCAGAGCCCGAGGGCCGATATGCCGACGCCGGAGAGCTCGCCCAGGAGCTCTCGACCTACCTCTCCGGGGGCTGGGTCCAGGCGTACCGGTACCGAACCTGGGAGCTGCTGCGGAAGTTTGCGTCGAACCATCGTGCGCTGCTCACCGGCGTCGGGATCGCGTTGAGTGCGCTGCTCGTCGCCGCGGGAGTTGTGGTCGCGCGCCTCCATGAGGCCCGGGTCGACCTCGCGAGCTCATTCCGTGACCGAGGCTACCGGGCGGAGCAGGAAGGGGACTGGTCCGGGGCCGCCGCCTTCTTTGCCGCCGCTCGTGCCCAGAACGACACGAGCGAGGAGCGCTGGGGTCTCGCCATCGCCGGCGAGCGGATCATCGAGCGCATCCTCTCGAGACAGGGGCCGCCCGATTCCTTCATCGATGTGGGCACGCTCCCAGACGGGCGAGTCGTCACGGTCGGATTCAGCCAGGGTTCAAAGAAGGTGGAGGTGCGGGAGGTCGAGAGCGGAAGGACCCTTTGGACGAGCTCTGGGGAGGTGGTTCTCGAGGCGTTGATCCTCCCGGAGGGGCAGGTCCGCCTCACCTACCCGGACGGCTGGGTCTTCCACGACGGGTCGACGGGCCGCGAGCTGGGAAGATGGCGTCGGTCCTCGGGCTTTCCGTGCACGGGACCGTTCCCGCCACGCGCAGTGAACTCGAATGGTCAGCTTCTCCGGGTGGATGGCGCTGAACGACGCATCCTCGCAACCGATCCCGCACCGGATGACGAGCTGTGCGTCGTCTCGAACGATGGTCACCAGGTGGTCTACAGAACAAGCTCCTTGGGGTTGCGTCTTCTCTCGCTCGACGACGGGCACGAGCTCGCACGTCGCGATTCCGAGCCGTACCGAGGCCTCCGCTTCAGTCACCGCGGGCTGATCATTATCCGGCAGGGTCGCATCGAGGTGGTCGGCGGGCTCGACGGCGAGTTCAACATCGAGCTCCCGGACGCCCGGTTTGGAGCGTGGTCCTTCACGCCTGTGCTCGGCGGAAGCGCGGTCTCGCCGGACGGCGACCTCGTCGCGATCCCGAGCCACGACGGAGTGACTCAGGTGTCGGTGGTGGATCTCCGAACCCGGAGCATTCGCGGAATCATCCGCCACGTCCGAGGATGGCCGCGGTTGGCATTTTCCCTCGACGGTGGGAGTGTTTACGCCGCGGGGATGCGCAACGCGTCCGTCCTGAGCGGGTGGCGGTTGCCAGCTGACGACATGCCGAGGAGGCCTCGCTGGTGGACCAACGGAGAGAACTCTGAGAACGGGCGAACCTCGCTGCTCTGGGATGTTCGCTCCGGGCGCTACGAGTTCTACAGGCCGCCCGGGACACTCGTCGCAAGTGGAGTGCACGAAATTGGAGGGGACCCCCACCTCGTCGGGGACAGCGCGGCCGCCTTCCTGACCGGTGACTCCGGGACGCTGGTCCTCTTGGATCTCGAGACGAATCAGGTGCTCTGGCAGCACTCGTGCCGGCCCTGCCAGGCCTTCTCCGTCTCGGGCGACGGGTCGCGCCTTGCCTTGGTCGGGGCAGACAGAACGGACGTCTGGAACACACGCACCTGGCAATCGCTGTTCCACGAGACCCGACGTGTCCAACCCTCAAGCACGAATTGTCTCTCACGCGATGGGCGCCGTTATGCGTGGACGTTCGTCGACACCCTCTACCTTCGGGAGCTCGACTCCGGCAGGGAGCTGGCGTTGCCGCTCGACGGAACAGGCACCGACCTTCGATTCAGTCCAGACGGGACGAAGCTGCTGGTCGTTACGAACTCGGGTCTGACTCTCCGGGAAGTCCCGAGTGGGCGGACCCTGTGGGATATTCCGAAGGAACTGCCGGACATCACGTGGGAAATCAAGTGGTCGCCGGACGGCCGTGCCGTCATCGTGAGTTATGGCTTGAACGCCACCGAGGTGCTCGACACTCGCACCGGCGCGCGGCTCGCCTGGTTCCAGGCGTTACGCCGGGCGGTCACGCCCGTCCGCGCCGAGGTCTACGCCGCGGACCTACGAAGCAAGGGCGTCGCGGCCGAGAAGACATGGGACGCCCTCCCGTTGCCGCACCCCGACGAGACGCCTGCGGACCAGAGTCTCGCCCGAATGCTGCAGCGGACGGGACTTCAGCTCCGGGGGGTCGAGCTGGTCGCGGCGCCGTGAGGCACGCCACGTTTTCCTCCTGAACTCGTCGGCCTCATCGCCGCCCAACTCGGTGACGCGGCAATCCAGCCGAGCTCTCAGAAAACGAAATGGCTACCGCCGTAGGAGATCCTGAGTCGGAGAGACGATCCACGATGAGTGAGCTGGAGATGCTCGCGAGGTTCTTGCGAAGTGCCGACTTGCTCCTAGTCGCCGCCCCACTTTCAGCCTCTTGTTCGGCTGAAGTGAGAATGCGCTGTGCACGTTGTCTGGAGATTTTCTGGCCGATGCTCCCTGGTTTGTGCTGAGCGGTTCCTGAGTGCTGGCCAGTGTCAACTCTGGTCGGGGAGCGAGCGCCGGCGGCCGTGACGCGGTGCCGCTCCGCGGCGCGGCCGGTGGAAAGGGAGGGACTCGCGTGGATGCCGAACCGCGGTTACCCGGCGAGCTGTGGCGGGAGGACGCGGACGAAACCTCCTGGTTTGGAGGTTCCGCGCGCGGGTGTGTCCTAAACATGTCCAAGACTCTCGAGCGCGCGCACTGCCGCTCGCAGGTCCTGGGTGTCGATGACGTTGTACCGCTCGAACACCGCGCGCGTGCGGTGCCCGCTCATCCGCATGACGACCGACTCCGGGACGCCGACTCTGCGCGCCCGGGTGATGAAGCTCCGACGGAGGTCGGAGTGACCAAGCCCTTGTCGCGGGAGACTGGAACGCGAAGATCACAGAGCAACGTCGGCATGCTGACTCCAACTGGGAGCGGTTTGCGCCCTGGCGAACGGTGGACGGCCGGTAATGTGCGCTAGCTCGTGGAGTCTTCAGAACGACGACGTTGATAAGCCGCCGGGGTCATCCCCTCGACGCGCCGGAACTGCCGGATGAGATGGCTCTGGTCGGTAAACCCGACCGCCAGGGCCACGTGGGCGGCGCTGTCACCAGCGCTGAGCATGCGCCGCGCGTGGAAGATGCGCACCAGGAGCTGGTAGGAGTGTGGCGGAAATCCGACCTCGCTGGCGAAGGCGCGCAGCAACCGGAACTTGTCCATGTCCGCAAGAGCCGCAAGCTCGTCGAGCGGGATCGCGCGCGCGTAAGCCCTGTCGATGTGCTCCTTCACCTTGCGAACAGTTTCGCGTAGCACCCGCTGCCGTCCATTCCGACTGTCGCGTCGATGCAGGTCGAGTAGCTGAGCGAAACGCCCGCGCGTGCCGTCTCGCGACCGAGGGAGGTAGAAGCGGCCGCGCGTCCTGGGTTCACCTTCGATCCACAGGCTCTCCACGTCGAAGATCAGCCTGCCCACGCGCGGATGGAGAAACACCTTCACCGGCGGGGGCGCGGTGAGCTTCGCCCGCCACAGGGCCCGGAAGTCGGGGCTCTCGGCCTCGAGGAGGCGACGCAGCTCAGCAAGCGCGGGGTCCTGAGGCGACGCCGCGATGGTCGATTTCAGCTCGAGAATCTGGCGAGTGGCCTGCTCTTTCCAGTTGACGATCAGCTTGCGGATCTCGGGCTGCGCGAAGATGAACAAGTACGTGTTGCGGCGGAGGGGCGGGAAGAGATGGCAGCGGTAAACCGCCTCGGTCCCACCGTTCCAGGCCAGGATGTCGCCGCGCCGGCCATAGAGGTAGGTGGGGAAGGGGCCCGCGGCCTCGATGAAGTCGCGCACCGACGGACGGATCGGCTCGACTATCGGCGAAAGCTCGTCCGCCTCCTCGAGGCCAGCGAGCCCGAATAGCCGCTGGCGCGCGGGCCCACGCAGGGCCAGAGCGTCGGCGACCCAATCGAGGGCGACGGGCGAAAGCCCGATGTTCCGCCCCTCCTCGAGCCAGCGGTACCAGCTCTCCCCGACTCCGGCGCGCTCTGCGACCTCGCCGGGGCGCGCACCCCGACCTGCACGGGCGGAACGTCGCGCCGCGGCGAGCATCGCGCCCAGGGCCCGCCTGGCACCCGGCACCGGTTCTGTCATCTGCCCTCTCCCCCAGCGGGCGCAGCCTAGCAGCCCGTCTCCTCCTGGGTGAGCGGAGGTTCTTGAGAGTCCTCGGCGACGGGCCATCAACAAAATCCAATTCGTCCCTCCGGTCGCCCGCTAGAACCGGAACACGGCATGACGCGGGCGATGACGCCCGGGCTGGCTCGTGCATCGAGCATCGGAGGCGCGAACATGCTGAGCACGACGCTCGCCATGTGGAGGCCAGGAGGCGAGGCAGAAGGTCGTCCCGCTTCCCGACCCTCTCGACGCCCGAGGACGTCGTTGCCGGTCCGCTCTACGTCGCACCATTCATCAACCGGCGATGTTCCTGCCGCTGCACCTCACCTACCAGTCTTGAGAGCGCAACATGAAAAGCCATAGAACCGTCCTGTGGGCCCCGATCGCGTTCCTCGCGCTCGCCGCGGTGGGGTGTGCGCACACGCCGCCTCCTCCGAGCCTGACACGTAACCTCGATCGCGAGGAATTCGAGCAGGCGGTCCGATTCAAGAATCCCTCGGTCGTGACCGTCATGGCCCTTGCCAATCAGTACCTCGCAACGGGACGAGATGCCGAAGGGCACGCTTATTTCTGCCAGCGAGCAACGGAGGTTCCCGACCGGGCAGTCTTCGGGGCACTTTGCGGAACGTTTCAGGTCCGGATGTCGTCCACAGTTCCGGCCCTGCAACGGAGTGACTGGGTGAAGGATGGGATGGCGAACTCGACCGGGCCGCGGCGTCGGACGGGCTCTCGCGCTACCTACGGGGTGTCGTCGAATTGTGAGCAAAATGGTGAAAGGAGAGAGAAGTCATGAATAGGAAGAACGTTTCGGTTCCGATAGTCGTGACAATTATGTGGCTGGTCCTGGGTGCCGCATCCGCCGACGCACAGGTTCCGGATAATGAGCATATGAGTGGCTGCAGCGCTTTACCGTCGTGGTCGGAATTGAAGGCAGCCCTGACTGCAGCAGTGGCGCAGAACAATGGATTCCTGAAGAACAACATGTGGGGCACGATTGTGGATCGTGACGGCGTCGTTTGTGCGGTGGCGTTTACTGGCGAAGATCGAACCAAGCAGTGGCCTGCAAGCCGCTTGCTTTCGGCGCAGAAGGCGAACACGGCAAACCTGTTTAGTTTGCCGGCTGGATCCTCCGGGGCATTTCCAAACGGTCTTTCGCTGGCGACCGCGAATCTTTACACCTCGGTTCAACCGGGCGGAAGCCTCTACGGAATTCAGCACAGCAACCCGGTGAGCACAGACATCGCATACAGGGGCAACCCAGCCAATTACGGAGAGCCCAATGATGGAATGGTTGGTGGACGCATCGGCGGCTTGAACGTGTTTGGTGGCGGGCTGGCTCTATACGGTCCCGGCCGCGTGCTGCTCGGCGGTCTCGGGGTCAGCGGCGACAGCTCGTGCGGAGATCACAACGTTGCGTATCGCACGCGGCACACTCTGAATCTGGATTTTGTGCCCGCGGGTGTAAGCGGCGACTCCGCTCGCAGAGACAACATCGTCTATGACATCGTTCAGCAGGGCGGGAACACGCCCGGGACCGGGCAGATGCCTGGTATCAGTCCCAGCGGATGGGGCCACCCCGGATGCTTTGCTCCGGATGTCGCGGCGTCAGCGACGCTCCCTGCGAACAGGTAAGCTGCCTGCAAAGAACGGTCGTGCGCTCGCGAAAATCCTTCTAGGCAGCGAGGGCGGCAGCCGGGCGCGGCGACCGGGCCTTACCGCTGCTGCCCCCGGCGGACATCGTTCAGCCGGCCTATATCGGGGCGATGCCCGCCGGCATGTTCGTCCAGGACAACCTGGCGCCGGACGACAACTGGTTGCAGGTCGAGCTCAAGACCACCGTGGGCCTGGGCTGGGGCAGCGCAGGCTTCTTCTACGTCTGGACCAACCCGACGCAAGAGGCAGTGGGCCTGTCCGTCGACAGCATCATGGGCTTTGTCGGCGTGTGCTCCGTGACCGCCAAGCGGAGCCTCACCGGCAGCCACGCTCACTTGCTCGTCAGCGCCAGACTCTTAAAAGGCGAGAGCAACAGCCACATCCTACGCCGAAGCGACTAGCAACACGAGGCACTGGGCAAGCAGGGATACGACGAGAAGCGGAACACGGATCAATAACACCCTATCCCACGACGCCTGTAGCTCTCGACCGTTGTCGAGTCTCTTTCCGGTTCTCGCCGCTTCGGTTTGAAGTCGATTAATTGGTTTTGACAAGAGATTGTAGAAAATGACGAACAGAATCAGCATCAGGATCGATGCGAGATAGAACCAGCGTTGCTCACTCCTGCTAAATACGACCAGCAAGAGGTTGGACAAGATCGCCAAGGCGCCCCAGATCGGCATCCGCGCGTCGGCGAACAGGTGGAAGAAGCCCATGACTTCGGTTCCGGCAGATGGTGAAGCCAATCTGAGAGCGGAACGGCCGATAGTCAAAAAGAACGTGTCCGTGCCAAACACAACGGCTGTGCTTAGAATGCCAACTAGGGACAATAGCCACATCCAATGGTTCATTGTCCTTCCGCCTTTCTAACCTGGCTCGTGAACGCGTCCCGGACAGCACTGCGAGCTGTCGGAACGACTCCAGGTCCCGGACCCGACGATGTTCAACATCATGCGTTTGGTGGGTGACGCGGCCGAGTCAGTCTGAATGTGCACGGCGTCTCGTGATTCCAACCGGACGAGGGTCGGTCTCAGGCCGCGTCCAGCCGGTGTTGCATGGCGGCAATGGCGGGCAGCGGACGCCACAGCGCCTCCATCCGGGTGATCAGGCCCGCCTCGAGACGGCCGGCGCGGCCGTCATGCGGTTTAAGTTCGACGCCGGGCGATTCGTCCGACTCTGACCGCGCGGTGCTCCTGGACCTCCCATGCGCGGTAGCGGAATCGTATCAAGGCCGGTGCCGCAGACGGACGAGTAGGCCAGAAGTGAGTCGATGCTGAGCGCCCTTCCGGCCCAGCGGGGTGCAGACGAACTGGAACCGTCCGACGGTCCCCGGAAGTCGGATGAGCTTGCCGTGCTCGATGGGGAGGTCCGGGGCGCCTTCCTTCCCGAAAATCGCCATCTGACGCGCGACGACCCAGGAGCTCCTCGTGGCGCCTTGAGGCTGGGTCGTGTTTCGGGGGTGGTTCGCCGGCACCGCGGGGGAGTAAGCATCAGGTCGTCCTGAGGTGAGCGGACTCCACCGAGGAGCAGGCGTGCACGAGCGCGATCTCATCGTCGGCGTGCTGGCGGCCCAGGCTGGCTTTGTGACGCCGTCCGAGGTGCTCGCCGCGGCGGCCGCCGGTCTGGTTGATGGCGCATCAGACTCGCTCCTCACCCGTCTGGAGCAGACGGGCGCGCTCACCCCGGAAAATCGAAAGCTCCTCGAGGAAGTCGCCGAGACGGCCCTGAACGCACGAAAGGGAGACGTCCACGCCGTTGCGGCTTCCCTCGGTGGAGCAGCGCTGCTGGAGACACTGGTCTCGCAACTCAAGGGTTCTGCGCCAGCCGATACAGCTCATCCAACCGGGACGGAGGTACCACTGGAGCGGCCGGGGCAGTACACGCGCCTGGGCGAGCTGGGCCGAGGCAGCCAGAGCGTTGTCCGCGCCGCCCGGGACGAGATTGTTGGCCGGGAGGTGGCCCTCAAGGAGCTGGTGGCGCTCGCGCAGCCGGCGGACGACGATTCGTTGCGTGCGGCCCGGGCTCGATTCCTGCGCGAGGTTCGCCTGGTCGCCGGGCTCCATCACCCGGGCATCGTCTCCATCCTCGAGCTGGCCCGGCGCGACGACGGGACGCTCTTCTGTGCACAGGAGCTGATTCGCGGGGAGACGCTTCAGGTGAGGCTGGCGAAGTGCCACAGCCTCACCGACCGCCTCGCGCTCCTCCGGCACGTGCTCGATGCGTGTCAGGCGATGGGATTCGCGCACTCGAAGCGCGTCATTCACCGGGACCTCAAGCCGTCGAACATCATGGTCGGAGAGTACGGTGAGACGGTGGTGGTGGACTGGGGGCTGGCCAAGCACCGCGAGGAGGCGGAGGACGTCGTCCCGCTGGCGCCGTCGTCGGCCGAGCCGGGACTGACGGTCGCTGGAGTCGCGCTCGGGACGCCGGCGTACATGAGCCCGGAGCAGGCCCGCGGCGACCTCCCGTCCATCGACGCCCGGAGCGACGTCTTCAGCCTCGGAGCCGTCCTCTACCAGGTGCTCACCGGCCGTCCGCCATTCGAGGGCGTCACGCCGGAGCACGTCCTGGAGAACGTGCGAGCGGGAAGGTACCCCCCCGTCAAGGTGCTCCAGCCCGACGCGCCGCCCGAGCTCGCGGCCATTGCCGAGCGGGCAATCGGTCCGGACCCTGGCGAGCGCTACCCGGATGGGGAGGCTCTGGCGAAGGAGCTCTCGGCGTACCTCGCCGGGGGCCGGGTGAGCGCGTACCAGTACCGGAGCTGGGAGCTGTTGCGGAAGTTCGCGGCCAGCCACCGGGCGCTGATGGCCGGACTCGCCGTCGCCCTCGGCGCTTTGGTTGTCACGGCTGTTGTCGTCGCGGTCCGACTCCAGGTTGCACGCCGTGACCTGGCCCGCTCCTTCATCGAGCGCGCCCGGACGGCCGAGCAGCAATCAGATTGGGCCCTGGCCGCCGCCTACTTCGCCGCGGCGCGCACACAGCACGACACGCCCGAGGCACGCTGGGGTGTCGCTCTTGCCCAGGAGCGCGCACCGGAGCGACTGCTCTCCCCTCGCCGCTCCCTCGAGTCCTTCACCGATGTCGGAGTTCTCCCCGACGGACGGATGGTGGTCCTCGGAAGTACTTCGAACCGGTTTGAGGTTCGTGAGCTCGAAACCGGAAAGGAACTCTGGAGCCGTAGCTCGGAGCTCATCGCTGCTGCCGCGCTGCTTCCCGGAGCCCAGGTTCGTCTCTCGCTCCCGGCCGGATGGTCATTCTTCGACGCGGCCACAGGGAAGCAACTTGGGACGTTCGACCGGGAAACGGTCGGTCGGCCCTGCCCGGGACCCTACCCAGCACCGGTCGTCCTCTTCCGGGGACGACTGCTCGCAACGCGAGAAGATCAGCCTCCCCTCACCCTTGCAACCGACGTCGATGCGACAGCCCCATATTGCGCAGTCTCGGACGACGGCCGCCAGGTGGCGTACCACGATTTATCGGGGCGGGTGAACCTGCTCTCCGTTGCCGATGGGCGGAAGCTCGGAGAACGCGATGGAAGCGGCCTCCGGACATTCTTCTTCAGCGGCCACGGCCTCGTTCTGGTCCGACAGGGCTGGTTGGACACACTGGGTGCGCCAGAGGGCGACTTCAGCGTCGCGCTCGGGGAGCAGGCCTTCCTCTATGAAGGGACGAGTCTGGGCGGGGCGGCCACCTCTCCGGACGGTCATCTGGTGGTGGTCTCGCGGCTCGGCGGGAGCCGGGCAGACGTGGTGGACCTCCGGACTCGAAGTGTCCGAGGGATTGTGCACTACGCTGCCGGGTGGCCCCGGTTCGCCTTCTCGCTCGACGGCCACCGGATTTTCGCCGCGGGGCTTCGTGGTGGGGCGCCGCTGGTCGGGTGGCAGCTTCCTCCGGACGAGGCGCCGACCGGGCATCCAGGGCGGTGGGCCCCTGCATTGATGGCGTTTTCCCCCGGCGGCCGCCAGATGGTCGTGTTCGACAGAGCGAAACCAGCAGTCGAGCTCTACGGGCCAGGGGGGGAACGTCTTGGACGGGAGCCCATGTCGAAGGACCTGGCCACAGTGCGGCTTGCCCGTGAGGGAATGGTCGCTCTGGCCGACTGGGAGACCGACCAGGTGACCCTCCGAGACGTCGAGCACCACCGGGACGTCTGGACCCATCGCTGCCGAACCTGTGCAGGGGTCCAGTTCTCCGCTGACGCCTCGCGGGTGGTGCAGGTCGGGCTGGACGGCCTCGAGGTCTGGGAAGCCGCCTCGAATCGAGTGCTGTTCAGCGAAACCGTGCGGCTGCGCGGATTCGAGACGTCCGTCGCGCTCTCCCCTGATGGCCACCGAGTCGCCTGGAGTGACGCAGTCTCGGCCCACGTACGCGATCTCCTGTCAGGAGAGGAGCGGCAGTTTCCGTTCGAGGGAGTCAAAGGCCAGTATGGAATTCGATTCAGCCCTGACTCGACGCGAGTCGCGGTGGTGGCCTCCGGACGCGTCATCCTCCTGGATGCGATGACCGGCCGTGTGCTCTGGCGCACCTCCTCGGCCACGGCCGACACGCCTGTCGGGCTCGGTTGGGCAATCGATACCGCAGCTCTTCTCGTTCGATATCAAGGGCTCGGGACGGAGCTCTTCGACGCGAAGAATGGTGACCTGCTGGCGCGCTTCCCGTCTTTCGGAACGTTCGGCTCGATCATCAGGCCGGACCTCCGTGCGAGACTGGTCATGAGCGAGCCCAACTGGGACCTGCGGCCCTTGCCCCAGCCGGTCAGTGACGCTCCGGGGGAGGGTCTGGCCAGGGTGCTCCGCAGGACTGGGCTGGCGCTCGAAGGAGTGGAGGTCGTCGCCGCGCCGTAGGAGGAGTCCGAACCTTGCCTACCCGGCGAGCCGTGGCAGGAGGACCCGGACGAAACCTTCCGGATCGGAGCTTCCGCGCGTCCGCGTGCGGTGTCCGCTCATCCGCATGACCATCGACTCCGGGACGCCGACTCTGCGCGCCCGGGTGATGAAGCTCCGCCGGAGATCGTGGAACCAGAGGCCATCAAGGTCTGCTGCCTTCACGGCACGGCGGAAGCGCTTCTTGATGTCCACCCAGCGGGTCTTCGTCTTGGGGTTCACGAAGACAAAGTGCTTCTTGAACCGCGAGGGGAGGGCGCGGAGGGCCTCCTTCGCGCGCATCGTCAGGACGACGATCCGAGGCTCGTCGGTCTTCGTGTCCTCATTCGCGAGTTCAATGGTGCTCGCGTCGAGGTCCACCTGCTCCCAGCGCAGCGCCACGAGCTCCTCCTTGCGCATGCCGGTGTCGAAGGCCAGGAGGAGAATCGGCCGGAGCGCCCCTTCCGCCGCTGCGAAGAGCCGCTGAAAGCCGTTCTCGTCGAGCACCACCCCCGGAGGGTCTCGTCGAATGTCGCTGCAAGGTCGGTGGAGCTCCCGACGGTGTGCACATGGGCGGTGGTGCCGTTGACCCAGGCGATCCGGCTTCCGTCCTGCGCTCCGATGGCACCTCGGGCGAGTGGCCTCTGCCCGGCGCAATGAGACTATACGTGTCATGCGCCCCCCCCCCGCATGGGAACTCGCTGGTTAAATCAGTTTCAGCATGGAGACAGCCAAAGGCCAAAGGCTCGCGACACTTTTCTCCGCGATGCCAACGACGAAGCGGCCTGGCGTTGTTTGGCGCAGAAGCCCAGCACGGAGATGTCATGGCCAACGTTCGCGAAGAGCACATTGCCCTGTTCAGCAACCTTCAAAGCCCGGACACTCAGCCGCGGTTCTGGGCGCGGGTTGCCGATGACGTCAACTGGACGGTGCAAGGCACCCATCCGCTGGCCGGCCGCTACCGCAGCAGGAAGGAGTTTCGACGCGACGTTCGGGCGGCTGGCCGGCGTGTTGAAAGGCGGAGCCAAACTTCGGGTAGAGCATCTGTTCGTCGATGGGGATGTCACCATCGTCGAGCTAGAGTCCACCAGCAGCACCAATGAGGGCGCTGCGTTCGCCAACCGCTACTGCTGGGTCTGCCGTTTCGAGGGTGACACCATCGTGGAGGTGCGCGCCTACCTCGATTCAATGATGGTGGCATATACGATTCTGCGTAACGAGCAGAGATGAACGCGCGGTTGGATGCCGGATGCGGGAGCTGATTCAGCGCGCGAGACTCTACCTGCTGTTGGTCGGGTGGCCTTGGCCACCGAATGAAACGGGCCGCGGGCGTGCTGGCAGCGATGCTGCTCACGGGCGAGACGTGATGCGAGCGCTCGTACTCAAGCATCGCGTCCCCGCGACGTCCCCGCACGTCGGCGCGCGAGGTGGAAGCATCTATCGTCGGCTGCGTCTCGCCGCAGTTCTACTGGGTTTCGCAGACAACCCCGCCGGGCGTTAGCGGATCGGGGATGCAGCGAGTCTCGCCAACTCCCTGCGCACGTTTGATGTACTGGATCAACCGGGTCGGCATCTCCGCGGACGAGCTTGGAGTGAGCCCGGTGGCCACGCTCCCGTCGCTCTCGCCGCTTCTGGCCGCCATCGCCGGCGGTGGCTGAGAGCGTCTCGGCCGCTCAGGTCTGCCGCCGCCTGAACTCGGCGACCTTGTGCCGGTTCCCGCAGGCGGCCATCGAGCACCAGCGGCGCGCCCCGGATCGGGACAGGTCCACGAACAGCACGGCACACCCCTCGTTCTCGCACTTGCGCACCCGTCCGCGGTCCGTGCCGCCGAGGAGGGCGATGGCCTCGTTGGCGACGAAGGCCAGCCGCTGGAGCGCATCGCCGGCGAGCAGCGCCTCCCCGTCGGCGGTCAGCTGCCTCGGCGCGCTGCCTCGCCGGGCGACCTGGTTCAGGACCTTCCGGGCGCGGTCCGGAGGTCTCGACCCCGCCAGGTGAGCATGGACGAGCTGGTGAATCGCCTCGCGGAGCTCGCGCGCGACACGGACCGCGGCGGGGTCGCAGGCGATGTCGGGCGATGCGAGGCCCGCGGCGACCAGCCAGCGGGCGAGGTCCTCAGGCTCTGCCAGCAGCTCGCGCAGGCTGTCCTTCAGCCGTCCCTGCAGCGTCGCGGTCAGGTCGAGCGCGGGATGGCCGCCGCGGAACCGGAACCCGTCCCGGTCCGTCGTTTCCAGCTCCCTGTCCTTGCCGGCCTGCATCCACCGGAACACTAACGGGTCCGGCCGCCCCTGACACCCCCTTGACAGGTTACCGGGTTCGGAGGCAGTCTGTAACCTCATAATCAGGTTACTGGAGGTCGGTCATGGCGGAGCTCGACGGCAGCCGTGTGGTCGTGGTGGGAGCGAGCTCGGGAATCGGCCGCGCGGTCGCGGAGCTGGCCGGTCGCTCAGGCGCGCGGGTCTTCGGGCTGAGCCGGGCGGGCAGCGGCCCGGAGGGGGCCACGGTCATCTCCGCCGACGCCCGGGACGACCGTCAGGTGGCCGCGGCGCTGGCGCGGATCGACTGGATCGACCACCTCGTCTTCACCGCCTGGGCGACGGCGGGAAGCCCCCCGCTCTCCGAGCTCGACCGCGACACGCTGCTGTCCTCGTTCGAGGTCAAGCTGTTCGCGGCGCTCCGGGTCATCCGGCTCTCCCTTCCACTCCTCGCGGCGAACGCGTCGATCACCCTCACCTCGGGACAGCTCTCCCGGAAGTACGGGGTGGGCACGCTCCTCAAGGGCAGCGTCAACGCCGCGGTGGAGGCGACGGGGAAGCACCTCGCCAAGGAGCTCGCCCCCCGGCGGGTCAACGTGGTCAGCCCGGGGATCACCGACACCGCGACGTGGGGCGAGCCGGGAAGCGCGCGCCGCACCGAGACCCTGGCGCGTGCCGCGGCCCAGCTCCCCGTCCGGCGAGCGGGGACCGCCGGCGACGTCGCCCAGGCCTATCTGCTGGCGATGACCAATCCCTCGATCACCGGAGCGGTGCTCGACGTCGACGGAGGAGGGCTCCTGTGAGCCGCGCTCCGGTGCTCGTGGCCTCCCTCCTCTGCGCGGCCCTGGGGATGGGCTGCCGCTCGGCCGAGGTCCGTCCGGCGGCTCCATCGCTGGCGGGGACGTGGCGCCTCGAGGCGGCGGACAAGCTGCTGCCGGACGGGACGCGTCAGCGCGACTACGGAGCGCATCCCGACGGGCGGCTGATGATCGACGACCAGGGGCGCTACGTGCTCGTGATCTTCAAGGCAGAGCGGCCCGACTTCGCCTCGCCCGATAAGTCCCTGGGGACCGACGCCGAGTTCCGCGCCGCGGGGCTCGGGTCGAGCTGCCACCACGGAACCATCCGGGTCGACCTGGACGCGGGAACGCTCACCTTCCTCATCGAGGATGCGAACTTCCCCAACTGGCGCGGGCAGAAGCGGGTCAGTCCCTTCGAGCTGCAGGGCGACGTCCTGAGTTGGCGGGTTCCGGCTCGCTCCGACGGCTCGGTCCCCATCTCGATCTGGAGGCGGGAGCGCTAGGCCACTCCGAGCGCGATGAGACCGTCCATCCCGAGCTGCAGCGGTTCGCTTCGAAGCGCATGAACGCCACCACGACCGAGGCCGACAGCAGTCACGTTCCCATGCTCTCCAAGCCCGGGCTCGTGCTCGACGTGATCCGTGCCGCCGCGACCGCGGTTCAGGACAGGTCAGGTCGTTCCCGGGCTGGCTGAGCAGAGGGCAGTCCATGCACGCGTCCTTCTCACCGCGGCCACGTCGTCGGTTTCCTGCGCAACGTCGGCGCGTCGGAGCGGCAAGTCGGCGCCGACGAACCTTCTTCTCCGGCGTGTATGCTGGTCGCGTGGCTTCGTCGGACAATACGCTCTCGGACCGAAAGCCTTCGACGGCAAGGTCGGGACGGCTCGCCGCTCATCTCGACTTGGAGATGGAGTGCGAGCGACCCCTCGCGGGTCCTGGGCGTTATCGGCTCGCCGATGCGAAGCGGGTGCGGTTCGGCCGGGGCGAGAAGCGGCTCGTCAGCCTCGAATCGAATGTGGTGTCGATCCAGGTTCCAGACCGGTGGATGTCCTCGCAGCACGCGGAGCTGAGACTCGTCGACGACAGCTGGCAGCTCGCCGATCTCGATTCGAAAAACGGCACCTGGAAGGAGGGCGAACGCGTCCAGACCGTGGAACTTGGCGATGGTGATCGCTTCCAGATCGGCCACACCTTCTTCCGGCTCTGGATGTCGATTCCGGTCAGCGGACCGGCGTTCGTCGAGGCGGGCGACCTGGAGACGGACCCCCCGGGCTTGCGGACGCTGTCGCGCTCGTTCGCCGATGTCGCGCGGGACGTGCGCTCGGTGGCGGCTTCGCGTGTGTCCGTGTTGCTCTTCGGAGAGAGCGGCTCGGGGAAGGAAGTCCTTGCGAAGACCATCCATGCGCTCTCGGGTCGAGGTAATGCCTTCGTCGCGGTGAACTGTGCGGCCATCCCGCCGGAACTCGTCGAGTCGGAACTCTTCGGCCATCGGAAGGGCGCGTTCTCCGGGGCGCACGCCGATCGTCTGGGATTCGTGCGCCAGTCTGACGGTGGGACGCTCTTCCTCGACGAGATCGGCGACCTACAGCCCGGCGCCCAGGCCAAGCTGCTCCGCGTCTTGCAAGAGTCGCAGGTCGTGCCCGTTGGCGGCGATGGCGCCGTGGATGTCGATCTGCGCGTTGTCAGCGCCACGAACAAGCAGCTTGGCCGAATGGCGCGGAGCGGGAGCTTCCGCCACGACCTCCTGGCGCGCTTGGACGGCGCGCGGCTGCAGGTGCCGCCCCTGCGGGAGCGGCAGGAAGACGTGCCCCTCCTCATCTCGATGCTGCTCCAGAGACTCGCCTCGGACCGGCCCGACGTGAAGTTCTCCCCCGAGGCGGCACAGCTCCTGGTCGAGTATCCCTGGCCGCTCAACATCCGCGAGCTCGAGCAGGCGCTGCATGGAGCGCTGGCGCGTTCGTCCGGACGACTCATCGAACCGCGAGACCTGCCCGCGGCAGTCCGCGACCCGGCGGACCAGGCTCGCTTGGAGCTCGATCCGGAGGAGGAGCAGCAGCGGGCCGATCTCATTGCGCTGCTCGGACGGTACCGTGGCAACCTTGCCGCCGTGGCGCGAGCGATGGGGCGCCACCGGACGCAGGTGCTTCGCTGGATGGAACGCTATGGACTCGACGCAAACCAGTTCCGGCGTTGAGTCGGAGAACGTCCCCGACGAACGAGCCGGTCAATACGCCCGGCTCGTCGAGATTGGTCGCGGCGCCCAATCCGCAGTCTGGTTGGCGATTGACGAAGTTCTCGGACGCGAGGTCGCACTCAAGGAGATTCTTCCGCCGTCGGATCGAGCACCGGGCTCGGATTCCGACGCGGCCCTTCACCGCTTCCTTCGCGAAGCGCGAATCACTGCCGGGCTCGATCATCCAGGAATCGTGCCGATTCACGAGCTGGCGCGCAGGCCCAATGGGACGCTGTTCTACGCGCAGAAGCTCATCCGCGGCGAGACGCTGAAGGCGCGCCTCGCGGCATGCGATTCGCTCGAGGCGCGGTTGCTGCTCTTGCCTCACGTCATCGACGCGTGTCAGGCGGTGGCGTACGCGCAGTCGCGCGGCGTGATTCACCGCGACCTGAAGCCGTCCAACATCATGGTCGGGCCATTCGGCGAAACTATCGTCGTGGATTGGGGGCTCGCCAAGAAGCGGGGCCAGCCCGACACTGCCTTCGTCGGGGTGACCTCATCCTCGGCGCCGGGGCTCACCTCGACCGGAAAGGCGCTCGGGACGCCGGCGTACATGAGCCCCGAGCAGGTGCGCGGCGCCATCGCAGAGATCGACGAGCGCAGCGACGTCTTCAGCCTCGGAGTCGTCCTGTACGAGGTGCTCACGGGACGCATGCCCTTCGAGGGCAGCGATGCGAGCGAGGTGATGGGCCGGGTGCGCGAAGGCAAGTTCCGCCGCGTGCTCGAGGCTTGCGCCGAAGCGCCACCCGACCTTGCTGCGGTCGCCGAGCGCGCGCTGGCGCACGATCCTGCGGATCGCTATGCCGGCGCTGAGCCGCTGGCCAAGGAGCTGGTCGCGTATCGAACCGGCGGGCGCGTGCGCGCGTACGACTACGGCGCCTGGGAGCTCATGCGGAAGTTCGCCACGAGCCACCGCGCGCTGTTGTTGGGCGGCGCGATCGCGCTGGGTGCACTGCTCGTCGCCGCGGCCGTCGTCGCGGTGCGGCTGCACCAGACGCGACTCGACCTGGCGAGCTCGTTCCTGGAGCGAGCGTACCGCGCCGAGCAAGAGGGCGATTGGTCCAGGGCGGCGGCCTACTTTGCCGCAGCCCGAGCCCAGCACGACTCGAGCGAGGAGCGGTGGGGTCTCGCGGTCGCCGGAGAGCGGGTCCCCGAGCGGATCCTCTCGAGGCAGGGGCCGACCGGATCCGTCGTCGATGTGGGCACGCTTCCGGACGGGCGACTCATCACGCTCGGGCTCCGAGGTTCGAACGAGGTCGAGGTCCGGGAGGCAGAGAGCGGAGGAGCCCTGTGGGCGAGATCCGGCGAGCCGCTTCTCCAGGCGCTGATCCTCCCGGGGGGCGTGGTCCAGCTCACTCACCCGGACGGCTGGGTTTTCCGCGACGGGTCGACGGGCCGCGAACTGAAGACGTGGCCTCGGTCCTCCGGCTTTCCCTGCTCGGGAGCCTTTCCTCCGGCAGCCGCGAACCTCAACGGTCAGCTCATCGGGGTGGAGGGTTCCGAACCCCGCGTCCTCGCAACCGATGCCAGCGATAGCACCACGGAGGACGTGTTGTGCGTCGTCTCCGACGATCGTCGGCAGATGGTCTACGTCACACGTGCCCAGGGGTTGCGGCTACTCTCGCTCGCCGACGGGCGTGAGCTCGCCCGGCGGGATCCCGAGCCCTTCCGAGGCCTTCGCTTCAGTCGGCGAGGGCTGATCATCTTCCGGCAGGGTCGCATCGAAGTGGTTGGCGGACCCGACGGAGACTTCAGCATCGAGCTCCCGGACGCCCGGTTCGGCACCTGGTCGACGACCCCCCGGCTCGGCGGAAGCGCGGTCTCGCCCGATGGTGACCTCGTCGCGATCGCGAGTCACGACGGGGTGACTCAGGCGACCGTGGTGGATCTCCGGACCCGAAGCATCCGCGGAATCATTCACCATGTTCGAGGATGGCCGCGCCTCGCGTTTTCTCTCGACGGGCGACGTGTGTTTGCCGCGGGGCTCAACAACGCCTCCGTCCTGAGCGGGTGGCGGTTGCCAGCTGACGACATGCCGAGGACTCCTCGCTGGTTCACTCACGCAATCTTCGCTCCGAACGGACGAGCCGGCTTGCTCTGGGATGCTCGCTCCGGGCGCTACGAGCTCTACAGACCGCATCGGACACTGGTTGCAAGTGGCATCCTCCAACCTGCCGAGTACCTTCGGATCGTCGGGGGCGGCGCGGCCGGCTTCATGACCCGTGACCTGCGGACGGCGATCTTGCTCGACCTGCAAACGAATCGAGTCCGATGGCAGCACCCGTGTCCGCTCTGCCAGGATCTCTCTTTCTCGGACGACGGGTCGCGACTTGCCCAGCTCGGTCCCGATGGAGCTGAGGTCTGGGACACGCGTACCTGGCAATCGCTGTTCCACGAAGATCGGCGCTTCCGACCTTCGGGCACCACGATGTGTCTTTCGCCCGATGGGCACCGCTACGCGTGGACGTTCGACGATACCGTCTACGTGCGGAACCTCGACTCCGGTGAGGAGCTGGCGTTGCCTCTCGACGGGACAGCCAGCGACGTTCTGTTCAGTCCGGACGGGGCGACACTGCTCGTCAGCACGGAGCCGAGCCTGACCCTCCGGGATGCGAGGAGTGGACGGAGCCTGTGGAGCGTTCGGAAGGACCTGCCCGATGTCGTGCAGGACATCCAGTGGTCTCCAGACGGGCGCGCTCTGCTCCTGTCCTATGGCTTGCATGCGACCGAGGTGCTCGAGCTTCGCACTGGCGAACGGCTCGCGTGGTTCCAGGCGTTGCGCCGGGTAGTCACACCTGTTCGCGCCGAGGCCTATCACGCGGATCTGCGGAGCAAAGGAGTCGCAGCCGAGAAGACTTATGACTACGTGCCCTTGCCGCAGCCCGACGAGGCACCCCCGGAGCAAAGCCTCGCCCGGATCCTTCAGAGGACGGGACTCGAGTTTCGGGGCGTCGAGCTGGTCGCATCCCCATGATGCCAGAAGTCAGGTGTCGTCGTGGTGCGCGCGCACGAGCGGGGTGTCGACGAGGTGCTCGCTCAGAAACCAGACTTGCCTCTCGTTGGTTCGCACCACCTGGCTGACCAGCATGTCGTCGGTGCCGTCGTCCCCCATCTCGGCTGCCTTGCGTGCCAATGCGCGCGTCGCGATCAGCACGTGCTCGTGGGCCTCCAGCAGGCGTGAGATCTGCACCGGTACTTCTTCGCGGCCTCGCGGCGGGCGCTCGACCCTCGTCAGAGCTGCCGCGTCATGCGCGGTCGCGATGCAGATGCCTCCGAGCGTCTGGATGCGCTCGGCGAGCTCGTCGATCAGCTCGGACTGTTCATCGGCGTGCTGGCTGAAGAGGAGGTGGAGCAAGTGGAAAGTCGGGCCGGAAAGCTGCCAGAGATTCTTCTTGTAGAGATCGCGCAGCGCCATCGTGTCCGCAAGTAGATCGTTCAGCCCGTCGACCGACGCAGCGCGCGCCTGGTCGCCGAGCCCGAGCGGCTGGTGGGTCAAGGTCCCGAACGGCTGAGTCTCGCGGCTGCGCTGGTTCAATACCGGCTGCGCTTCAGGCGCGCGTTTGGCGGCCATGGCTCCTCCTGTTTGCGCGTCGATCAGGCCCGAACGATTTCGTCACGTTCGGGCCCGCCGACTCGAGAAGGTTACGTGCTCGAGCGTGCTTGACCAGGCTTCGTTACGGGCGTGCGCTACTGATCGTCGTCGCGGAGGTCGCGGCCTGTTCGATGAGCTTGGCCGTCTCCTTCGGGTGAGAGATGTAAGCCACATGGCTGGAATTCACTTCGACCGTCGTGGCATTAGCCCGCTTTGCCATCATGCGTTCCTGGTCCGGATTGATTGACCGGTCTGCTGTGGCCACCATGTACCAGGTGGGTTTCGACTTCCAAGCCGGAGTCTTGACGGGGGACGTGAACGAGTCCGCGGAGAACAAGACCTGCGACTCAGCCATGAACGTCGTCTTGGCCTCCGGAACGTCCGCTGCGAAGTCGGCATGGAAAGCTGCCTTGTCAAAGTAGAAGTAGCCATCTCCGGTCGCCTTGATTCCGGTGGTGGCTGGCGGCAAGGCTTTCTCGATCGTCGCTGCGCTCTCCCCAACATCCGGCGCAAACGCGGCAATATAGACGAGCGCCGCGACCTTTGGATTGTTTCCGGCTTCGGTGATGACGGCTCCCCCGTAGCTGTGGCCCACGAGCACCACCGGCCCGGACTGCCGGTTGATCACGGCGTTTGTGAACTTGATGTCTTCGGCATACGAGGTCTCAGGGTGCTGCACCACCGCCACCGTGTACCCGTCCTTTCGGAGTATGTTGGCGACCGCCTCCCAGCCGGAGCCGTCGGCGAATGCACCGTGCACCAGGACTACATTCCTGATGCCGGCCGGCGACGCCGAGGCAGCAGCAACTCCGAGAGTGCTCTGCAGTAGTTGAGCGGCGCCCAACGACATTGCGCCGAGTGTCAGGATCCAGAAGACGCGTTTCATGGTCATTCCTCCTCTACAATTATAAAAACAAGAATGTAGTCATCATTGTGGGCGTGAAACGTAGTCCGCACCGTGTTGAGAGCCCGAGCGTCGGCGATGCTCGGCTTGCCCAGCGATGTCCTCATGCAGAGCTCCTTTCTGCCGGATGGCTTCCGACCCTCATGCGGGCGAGCGCGGTTAGACGCAGTACGAGCACGGCGGAGGACGGTGGGATCGCATTCATGGGACTACGGGTTGCGAGCCTTCGTGCGCCGCAGGGCCAGAGCACGATCCATGCCTCGCGTCCTGAGCCCGTGGTCTAGGCGTAGGCCGAACCCAGCGTCGCCGAATGCCACAATTACGCGCCACATCGCGCTGTGGTGCCACGCGCCTCGTTCGAATCTGCGCGGTCAATGATCGGCCGAAGTACTAGGGCGGGGCGGGTCGGCGAGCGCCTTGTGGACGCGCGTTCAACTCGGGCTTACGTCGCCTCAGTCCAGACCGGCGGCCCGGCGGGCGCACCGCCGGGCGCCACCGTGAGGGCCTACAGGCTGCACACGGACCGGAGTGCTGGCGACGCGCTCGCAAGCGCGACGACCGTCGTTCGGCTTCGCGCCCCTCCGTGCAGCGGAGGGCGAGAGTGTAGGAGGTCCTCGTGAACTGAACGGGGCGTGCACAATTTCGGCGGCAGCACCTGTGTCCTACACGTGTCCAAGCTCCGGCCGAAAAACGCGCCCGAACGGGTGACCATCGGAACAGCCTGCGCGCCCGCGTGATGAAGCGCCGCCGGAGGTCATGAAGAGGGAGGGGTGCCCCGTCGACGCGCCGCGGACACGACATCTGGCTCACGGCGACCGCAGCTGAGCAAGAGGGCCGGTGCGCTTCCGACGGTCAATGGAAGGAGCTTGCGGTGGCCCTTCGAGCTTCCGTCGCAGCCTGAACCGCTATATAGCGTGCCTATATCACGCCAGCCGAGCGCTCCTGATGGCGATCGAGGCCCTTGTATCCCTGCGAGGCGAGGACACGCCGGCGGTAGGCCGCGACCGAATTCGCTTGCTCGAAGCTGTCGCCCGAGCGGGCAGCATCGCGGCTGGCGCCAAGGCCGTTGGTCTCACCTACAAGGCGGCATGGGACGCCCTCGAGGTGATGGCGAACCTGTTCGGGCAGCCGTTGCTCGCGACACGGACAGGCGGCCGAGCGGGCGGCGGCACCACTCTGACGTCGACCGGCGTTCGGGTGATCGAGGCGTTCCGACGACTCGAGGCAGAGATGGCCCGCGTCGTGCGTGCTCTCGAGTCGGATCTTGCCGACTCCGGCATCTCGCCCCTTCATGGCGTTTCGGGATTCTGGATGAAGACCAGCGCACGCAACACACTGCGCGGCAGTGTCACCGGCATCGTCTCAGACAAGCTGACCGCCGAAGTCGCCGTCTCGGTGTCCAGCGACACGACAGTCTACGCTCTCGTGACGAACGAGAGCCTGCGCGAACTTGGCCTCTGCGTTGGCCGCGAAGCGATCGTCCTCATCAAGGCACCATTCGTCATCATCGCACCGGGCAAGGACGCGCCGGCGCTGTCCGTTCGCAACTGTTTACCCGGCACGGTCAAGCGCTGTGAGGTCTCGACCGTGAACGCAGAGGTCGTGCTCGACATCGGGAACGGAAAGACCTTGACCGCGATCATCACTGCGCTCAGTGCCAAGACTCTGGGCATCGCGCCGGGCAAACCCGCGTGCGCCCTGTTTGACGCGGCGCACGTCCTAGTTGCGATCGACTAAACCTCAGGAGGCGGTCATGACAACGATGAAGCCCGACGTTCAGAGACGAGGTCATGCGGCGCTTGGGCTTTCGCTGCGGACGGCCGTGTTCGTCTTGGCCCTGAGCTTTGCGGGCTTACCTGGCCTCGCATTCGGCCAGTCCCCGAGCAGCAAGGAACTTGTGGTGCTTACCACAACCACGACACAGGATAGCGGGATCCTCAAGCACATCACCGACGCCTTCGAGAGCAAGACC
>Ga0081540_1000334_pt1 | contig 48288 bp, 39 predicted proteins | sample TabmetS2T1R1_FD_71024 | JGI IMG/M metagenome (GOLD analysis project Ga0081540, IMG submission 71024) | Tabebuia heterophylla rhizosphere microbial communities from the University of Puerto Rico - S2T1R1 | ecosystem: Host-associated > Plants > Roots > Rhizosphere ...
CTCCGGCAGGCTGTCCTCCGGCAGGCCGCCCTCCGGGGGGCTCCCCTCCGGCCGCCCGCTCGCCCGCGGGCCGTGCCCCGCCGAGCCGCCCTCCCACGGGCTGTGCCCCGGCGGGCCGCCCTCCGGCGGGCCGTGCCCCGGCGAGCCGTCCGCCAGGGCTGCGACCGCGATGTCCCGGCCAGCCCAGGGGCACGCGCCCGCCTGCACCAGGAAGAGATACCGGTCGCCGGCGGAGATCACGGCCAGCGCGTCCTGCGGACCCGGCAAGGCTGGCAGCCCGCGGATCTCATCCGGCGCGCCCCCCGTATGCAGCCACCAGTGGACGGCCACCACGCCCGCAGGCCGCGGCACCTCCAGCGCCTCAACGCCGTTCCCACATACCAGCTCGATCCGGCCGTCCCCGTCACGCGCCCGCCAGCCCAGCCGCAGGTACGCCGCGACCGCTTCCGCCACGGTGTCCGTGTCCAGGGTCCGGCCGGCCCGCCGCGCCTGCTCGCGTGCTCCATCGGACGCGGCCGTCCGCGATAACCCGGCAAGCCGCCGCTGCGCGAGTCGGTCGTACCGGGCGCGGAGCGCAGTCCCGGTGCCCAGCGCGGCATCGCTGCGCTCCCAGAAGATCCGGGTTGCGTTCTGGCTGCCGCTTTCGACGGTGGACACCGTGCTTCGCGCGTAACCCGTCTTGCGCGCCAGCTGGGCTTGCGAGTACCCGGCCATGCGACGTGCCTCTTTTAGCGCGCGGCCTAAATCTCGTCGCAGTGCCCGGGCGCATTCAAAATCGTTCATCCCAACCGCCTTACGGCCGATCGCACGCGCCAGGTCCGGACATCCGTGACCTCGCCAGCCCGCGGGGCGCTGCAGGGCGAGCAGATGCGGACGCGGCGTTCCACTGCCTGTCTCGTGTCGGCGAAGAGGCAGGAAGGGCCTGATCAGAGCCGTCCGGCGGCTCGCCTACTGGCAATGATCACGCCGTGTCATCAGGGGGTGTCCGGACCCGCCGTGGTCACTGTGGACCCGGCCGGTATAACCCGGGTCATACGCAACTATGCACGGGCTTCTGACGCGGATGCAAGGGGTGAATGGCGTCCATAACTTCCAGCGTCCGGCATGACGACTTTGACACCCTCCCGACCATGCATGTTTTAAGATCCATAGTTCAAACAAAGGATTTGGCTCGGCGCTGAATTAAGGGTCGTGAAGGGCTGCGGGTCGGCCGAGGCGACGCCGCCCGGCCGGCCGAGGCGACGTAGCCCGGCCGATCGCGTGGGCCGTTGCCACTGATCGGCTACAGGCGCCGGTGGCCACCACCCGCGCCCACGTCAAGGCCTGGGCACCTGGGCCGGGGGACGTGCGGCGCGGCCGGGCGCCGACCGCTCGGGACGCCGCACGCGGCAGCACTCCCGCACCGCCATCGTCAACAGGTAGGGAACCAGATCCGTGCTTCGGCGCAGCACCCATGCCGTGCCCTTGGTGGCCATCCAGGTGATCTCGTCCCGGCGGGTCGGCGGCGGGCTGGTCGGCTCGGTGCCGGGCCGGGGCCCGACCGGATGGCCGCGCGCCGCCAACTGGTCGTGGAAACGGCAGGCGATGTGCCGGTGCCCGCGCTCGCTCGGATGCAGCCGGTCCACGCTCCACATGCAGCGCTCGTAGACGTGACTGTCCTGGGCCGCGTCAAAGTGCAGCGTGCCGAACCGCGCTGCCAGCTCGTCCACGATCTCGTTCAGCTCACATGTTCGGCTCGCCAGCGGGCGGGCCAGCGCGGCAGGGATGCCGAGCATCCTCCCCGGGTCGGGGAGCCGCATGGTCAGCACCACGGCACCCGCCGCGCTCAACGCGCCGACGACGTGCGCCAGCGCGGCGTGGACGCGTGGCGGGTCGAAGTCCCGCCGCAGGGTGTCATTGATCCCGACCACGACGCTTGCAACGTCCGGGCGCAGTTCGAGTGCGCGCGGCAGCTGAGTGCGTTCCACATCGGCCGCGCGGGCCCCGGTGGTCGCCAGGTTGTACAGCCGCGCGGCGGGCAGGCCCTCCGCCAGGAAGACGGTCCAACCCCGCCACTCGTCGACGGGCCCGGCCGGCGTGGGGTCGCCCAGGCCCAGCGTGATCGAGTCGCCCAGCGCCGTGAACGTCGTCATCTCACCGCCTCCTCGGTCGGTTCCATCACCGGCGGCAACGGCATGTGTTGCGAGATGGCAATGTCATGTGCGCGAGGCCGCGGCGGCATGCGCGGCGTGGCGGCGACGGCATGCGCGGCGAGGAAGCCGCGGACGGCGGCTGGCCAGCCGAACTGCTCGGCGCGGGCACGGGCGGCCGCCCGCCGTTCCGCGGTCGGCTGCCGCAGCACGCTGAGCACCCCGCCCGCGAAGTCCTCGCTCCTCACCGAGACCCCGGCGGCACCGATCACCTCGGGCAGAGCGCCGGACGCGCTCACGACCACCGGTGTGCCGCACGCCAGGGCCTCAAGCGCGGCCAGGCCGAAGGTCTCCACCGGCCCGGGCGCGAGCACGACGTCGGCCGTGGCCAGCAGGGTGGCGACGGCCGCGCGGCTCGGGACGAAGCCGGCGAAGTGCACCGGGAGGCCCGTGCTCGCCGCCTGGCGCTCCAGCCGCGCGCGCAACGGCCCGTCGCCGGCTACCACCAGCACCGCCGGCACACCCACCGCCCGCAGCCGATCCAGCGCCTCGACCGACCGGTGCGGTTTCTTCTCCACCGACAGCCGCCCGCAGTGAACGATGAGCACCTCGCCGGACGCCGCATAGCGCTGGCGCAACGCCGGCGAGCACCGCCGCGGGCTGAACAGCTCCAGGTCCACCCCGAGCGGGACGTGCCGCAGGTTGGGCACGCCCAGCCTCTCGAATTCGGCCGCCGCCCAGCGCGTGGTGCACACCACCTGGGCATACGCCTGGGCGGTGCGGGCGTTGAGGGTGTCGGCAAGCATCCGGGCCATGCGCTGGATCAGGCGCCTCGCCGTGCCGCCGAGCGGCACCCCGCGCGATTCCGGCCGCTTGGCGCGCAACGCAAGGGACAACAGGCCGGCCACGCTCTCGTGCGAGACCATCACCGCGGGCACACCGTGCCTGCGCGCCCACGGGCCGGTCCATCGCAGCGTGGTCCGGTCCGAGACCTCCAGCCGTTCGGGCCGCAGCGATTCGAGGACGTCGCGCACCCGCCGCCTTGACAGCAGCAGCCGGTATCCGCCGGACAGGGGGAGCACCGGCCCGCGCAGCGTGATCACGCGGCCCTGCGGGGTCTCCTCGTCCCGGTCGGCGGCACCGGGCATGACGAGCACAGGCTCGTGCCCGGCCTCGGCGTACCCAGCGCCGAGTTCCCCCAGGGCCGTGCGCAGACCACCCGAGCAGGGGGTGATGAAGTTGGCGAGCCGGACGATTCTCATTGCGGGATCCCCGCCGGGACGTCGAGTTGGAGGGGCCGCCAGGAGCGGCCAAGCACCGAGGAATAGTGGCCGAGCAGCTGGTCGCCCAGCGCGCTCCAGCTGCGGCTGATCGTCTTCTGACGGCCGGCGCGGCCCATCGTTATGCGCAATTGTGGGTTGCCGGCGAGCCGCGCCACCGCTCCGGCAAGGGCGCCCGCGTCGCCGGGCGCCACCAGGTAGCCGGTGCGACCGTCGTCCACGAGGTCCAGTGGCCCGCCCGCGGCGGGCGCGACCACCGGAAGCCCGCTGGCCGCGGCCTCTTGCAGCGTCTGGCCGAACGTCTCGCACGCCCCGCTGTGCACGAACACGTCAAGGCTCGCGTAGATCGCGGCCAGGTCGGTGCCGTAGCGCGGCCCGAGGAACAGGGTCCCGGGCAGGGCCCGGCGCAGGGCGGCCTCGGCCGGCCCGCCGCCGACGACGACCAGCCGCACACCCGGCATCTCGTCGACCCGCCAGAGCAGGTCGACCCGCTTCTCCGGGGCCAGCCGCCCGACGTACCCGACGAGCAGCTCGCCGTCCGGGGCCAGCTCGTGCCGCAGCTGCGCGCTGCGCCTGGCGGGGTCGAATCGCTCGGTGTCAACGCCCCTGCCCCATAGCCAGACCCGCCGCACGCCGTGCTCGCGCAGGCGCTCGGCGCTGGCGGTGGACGGGGCGAGGGTGCGGTCGGCGGCGTTGTGGATTCTGCGCAGCCACCGCCACGCGGCCGCCTCGCCCAGCTTCCCGGCTCCATAGACCCGGGCGTAGGCGGGGACATCCGTCTGGTGCACGGCCACCGTGGGCAGGCCCTCCCGCCTGGCGGCGGCGACGGCCGATGAGCCGAGGACAAACGGGCTGGCGAGGTGCACCAGATCGGCGGCGTGGCCGGCCAGCGCGGCACGCAGGCGGGGGAGCGGCAAGCCGATCCGGAATCCGCGGTAGCCGGGCATCGGCACAGACGGCAGCCGCACCACCGGGCACGGGAAAGAGCCGACCTCACCGGGCGCGTTGCGGGCCGGAGCGGGAGCGATGACCAGGGGGTGGTGTCCACGCAGTACGAGGTGCTCGGCGACCCGCAGCACGCAATGCGCAACACCGTTCACATCGGGCGGGAAGGATTCGGTGACGATCGCTACTCGCACGCTCACAACGTGAACCACAAGATGTCGCAGCAGGACATGGCGCAGTTATGTGTTGGTTAACTGTGCGGGAATGTTTGGCGGGCGGCAGGCGCACCGCGGCCGGTGGCCGGGATCTGCCGAGTTCTGCCTAGGTGCTCGGCGTGGGTGCGCACGCGGCGGCGCGGTCGAGAAGCACCGCGCGCTCGCGTGCGTTACGGGCGAGCGAGGCGGCGCGCTCGAACTCGGCACGCGCCTCCTCGTGCCGGCCGAGCTTGGCCAGCAGGTCGGCGCGCACGCTCGGCAGCAGGTGGTAGTTGCGCAGCTCCGGCTGCGCCGCCAGCGGGTCGACCAGCTCGAGGCCCTGGGAGGGCCCGAAGGCCATGGCGACGGCGACCGCGCGGTTGAGCTCGACGACGGGGCTCGGCGTGAGCGTGGCCAGCAGCGCGTACAACGCCGCGATGCTTTCCCAGTCGGTCCGCTCGGCGCTGCCCGCCCGGGCGTGGCAGGCGGCGATCGCGGCCTGCACCATGTAGGGGCCCCCGGGACGGCCGAGCCGCTCGGCGCGCAACAGCGCGGCGAAGCCCCGGCGGATGAGGAGTTGGTCCCAGGCCCCGCGGTTCTGCTCCAGGATCGGGATGGGCTCCCCGGCCGGGCCGAGCCGCGCTCGCATGCGGGATGCCTGGATCTCCATCAGCGCGGCCAGACCATGAACCTCCGGCTCCTCGGGGCTGAGCTCGGCCAGCATCCGGCCGAGGCGGAGCGCCTCGTAACACAGCTCGGGCCGGATCCAGTCGTCCCCGGCGGTCGCCGTGTAACCCTCGTTGAAGATCAGGTAGATGACTTCGAGCACGGATGCCAGCCGTGCGGCACGCTCGGCGGCCGGCGGGACCTCGAACGGAATCTGCCTGCTGGCCAGGGTGCGCTTGGCGCGGACGATCCGCTGGGCGATGGTCGGCTCGGAGGACAGGAACGCGCGGGCGATCTCCTCGGTGGTCAGGCCGCCGAGAAGCCGGAGGGTGAGCGCCACGCGCGCCTCGGTCGACAGGACGGGATGGCAGGCGATGAACATCAGCCGCAGCAGGTCGTCCTGCACCCCCTCGTCGGAGACCACCGCCTCGAACTCGGGCTCGCCGTCGAAGACGGCGCTCTCCTGCCGCTGGCGGAACTCGTGACCGAGCTGCTCGAGCTTGCGGCCGAGGCGCTCGTTCCGGCGGATCAGGTCGATGGCCTGGTGCCTGGCCGTGGCCATCAGCCAGGCACCCGGGTTGGGCGGGATGCCGGACTCGGGCCACTGCCGGAGCGCCGCGACGAGGGCGTCTTGCGCGAGTTCCTCCGCCAGGCCGACGTCGTTTACGAGCCGGGCCAGACCGGCGATGATCCTGGCCGCCTCCAGCCGCCAGACCGCGTCGATCGCGCGATGTGCCTCCGGGACGCCCACCAGTCGATCAGAGCATCGTCGCCGGCCGTCCCGCAAATCGGGGCCGGTCAGCGGCTACTCGGGCCCGTAGACCTGCTGGATCTGGCCCTCGCCGCTGCCGGCGATCTGCCAGAAGCGCCTCGACAGCTCGAGCACTTCCTCCTTCGACCGCGTCTCGACAAGGGCGAAGCTGAGGATGGTCTCCTTGGCCTCGGTGAACGGCCCATCGGTCACCGTGATCGTCCCTCCCGATGAGGTGACCCGCGTGCCCACCGGGTCGAGCCCGCCGGCCGCGAGCAGCACACCCTTCCTGGTCATCTCCTCCACCAGCCGGTCCATCTCGGCGATCATCTTCTCGTCCGGCGGGTCGGCGGCGGTGGTCGTCATCAGGAACCGCATCGCGTTGTCTCCTTACTGTCGCCTGGGCCGCCCTTCCGGCCGCCCCCTTCGTAGATGCTTCGCGTTGCGGCCACCGGAATCGACACGGCACCTAACGTGATTTCCCGGCCGGCCGCGCCGCCCCGGCGGGCGCTCGGCGGGATTGTGCTGCGCCGGGAGGCCGGAGCAGGTCCCCGACGGCGGCGATGCCGGACTGGATGGCTCGCTCGCCCAGGTCGCCGAACCCCAGCACGAGCTGCGCCGGGGTGGCCGCCCCGGTCGAGCGGTAGGCGCTCATGCCGTACAGGCCGACCGAGCGGGCGCGGGCCCCGGCGACGGCCGCCTGCTCGCCGACCGGCTCCGGCAGGTGGGCGACGGCGTGGAAACCGGCGGCCAGCCCGGTGACATTCACCTCCGGAGCGTGCCGCGCGAGCGACTCGACGAGCGCGGTCCGCCGCGCCGCGTAGGTGGCGCGCATGTGGCGCAGGTGCCGGTCGTAGCGGCCCGACTCGAGCAGCCTCGCGAGCGCGAGCTGGTCGATGCCGGGCGACCCGCGGTCGCTCAGCCCCTTCTCCTCGGTGATCGCCGCGGCCAGCGAGGACGGGCAGAGGATCCACCCGAGCCGCACCGACGGCGCCAGCGATTTGCTGACGGTTCCGAGCGCGGCCACCCGGTCCGCCGCGAGGCCCTGGAGGGCACCTACCGGCTCGCGGTCGTAGCGGAACTCGGCGTCGTAGTCGTCTTCGATGATCGTGGCGTCGCGGCTGGCCGCCCACGCGACCAGTTCCAGGCGCCGCTGCGGGGCCAGCACCACACCGGTGGGCCACTGGTGGGCGGGTGTGAGGACCACGGCGCGGGCGGGGGTTTGAGCGAGCGCGGACACGTCGATACCGCACTCGTCGACGGGGACGCGAATGGCCTCGACCCCGGTCAGGGCGGTGATCGCCGGGGCCGTATCCGCGTACCCCGGGTCCTCGAGGGCGACCTGCCGGATCCCGTTGCGGGCCAGGGCGCGCAACACCAGATTCAGCCCCTGCGCGAACCCGGTGCAGATGACCATCCGGTCCGGGTCCGCCGCGGCCGCGCGGACACGGCGCATGTACGCGGCCAGGACCTCACGCAACACGGGGCTGCCCGACGGATCGCCGTAGTCGAAGGCGGAGTTGGGCGCGGAGCGGCAGGCCTCCCGCAGCGCCCATGCCCAGTCGCCGCGCGGGAAGCTCGCCAGGTCGGGCACGCCCGACCTGAAGTCCACCTTGAGGGCGGGCCGGGCCGGCCGCCCGGTCACTGCCGGCGCGGGAGCGGCCGCCGGGACGCCCGCGCCCGCCGCCACCCGGGTGGCGGAGCCGACCCTGGATTCGAGGTAGCCCTCGGCCTGCAGCTGCGCGTAACAGTCCTGGACGAGGCCGCGCGACAACGCGAGCTCGCGGGCCAGCTCCCGGGAGGAGGGAAGCCGCTCCCCGGTCCGCAGGCGCCCGGACCGGATCGCCTCCCGCAATCGCCCTTCGAGCTGAGAATGCAGCGGATCACCGCTGTGCCGCTCCAGCGCCAGCAGCAGCTCCGGCGCCAAACCGGACCACTCGATCGGCATGGAATTGGAGCTTACCCGTGATCCGCTTCACGCCTAAATTCCAGAACATGACAGTAATCGCGCAACCAGAGATGGCCGAGCCGGGCCTCGCCCCGTACCGGAAAGCGCCAGCTCCCGCTCACTCCCGGGAAGCGGCCCGACCGACCGGTCTGCCCGGCCGGGAAGGGTCCGCCCTGCCCGGCGTGCCCGGCCGGGAAGCGTCCGGTTTTGCCCGCTACCGGGAAGCACTCCGGACGACCGGCGCGCTGTCGTTCGCCGTTCCCGGTGTTATCGGCCGGTTGCCGATGGGCATGTTGAGCCTGGCCCAGGTCATGCTGCTGGTCGCCGTCACCGGCCGCTACGGCGTCGCGGGAGCGGTGTCCGCTCTGGGTGCGCTGGCGTTCGCGGCGGTCACGCCGTACGCCGCCCGGCTGGCCGACCGGTTCGGGCAGGCGCGCGTGCTGCGCCCGCTCGTGATGATCTTCGCGGCGTCCACGGCCGCCTTCGCCGTCTGCGCGGTGGGACACGCGCCGGTATGGACGCTGTTCCTCACCGGCTGCCTCAGCCGGGGCACGATGCCCGCCCTGGGCTCGATGGTGCGCACGCGGTGGAGCCGTCTGCTGCCGGGCTCCTCCCTGCTCGATGCGGCGTTCTCGCTGGAGGGCATCGCGGACGAGATCATCTTCATCGCGGGCCCGGTGCTGGTTGTGGCACTGGTCACGGACTTCCACCCGGTCGCGGGGGTGCTCGTCACCGCCGTGCTGAGCGTGGTGGGCGTCGCCGGCCTCACCGCGCGGCGGCACACGGAGCCGCCGGCCACCGGCGCGTCGCGCGGGCGCAGCAGCACGTTGCGCAGTCCCGGGCTCCGGGTGCTGATCGGGATGCACATATGCCTGGGCGCCTTGTTCGCGGCGGTCGACCTGGCGACCGTGGCGTTCGCGCAGGAGCACGGCAGCAAGCCGTTCGCGGGGCTGCTGCTCGGCCTGTACGGCCTGGGCAGCGCGATCGCCGGTGTCTGGTACGGTGCGCGGCTGTGGCGTACCTCGCACGGCTCCCGGCTGGTGGCCGCGCTCGCCGCCACCGTCGTGGGCGTGGTGCCGCTTGCCTTCATGCCGGACCTGGTGTGGATGGCCGTCGCCATCAGCGTCGCCGGCCTGGGAATCTCTGCCACGCTCATCAGCTCCTACCGTCTCGCGGAGATCGTGGTCCCCGCCGGGCAGCAAACCGAGGGAATGTCGTGGCTGACCACGGCGGCATCGGTGGGAACCGCCCTCGGCGCGCCGGTCGCGGGCAGCCTGATCGACGCGCACGGCGCGGCGGCCGGGTACCTGTTCGCGTTCGCGATCGGCCTCTGCGGCCTCGCCACCTTGCTCGTCCGCTACCGCTCCCTGACGGGCGGCCCATCTGCTTGAGGTGGACGGCGACCCGCAGGCCGCCGTGACCACTACCAGGCCGCGGCGGCGCACGACGAGCATCCCGAGGGGCCGGTACCTCACCACCCAGGCCGCCCGGCTCAGGGCGGGGGAGCCGCGCCGTCAGCGCGGTCCGAATTGACCGGTACTATCGAGCCGTCGAGGACGGGGACCTCCCCTCTCCCCTAACCGTGGATCTCCCCCCCGTCCCGGTCCTGGGGTCCAAGGGAGACACCCCGCCCTCGACCCGTTACGCGTGGCCAGTGGTGCGGCGGGGGACAGTGCGGCGGGTGTGAGAGCCGGGCCCAGGATCCGACACCGGAGCAAGCGTGACCGACTTGTGCGCCAATGATGCCCTGACGCTGGCTGGCATGCTCCGGCGCCGCGAGGTGTCCGCCCGCGAGGTCACGGCCGCCCACATCGAGCGGATCGAGGCGCTGGACGGATCCGTCAACGCCGTGGTGACCCGGTCCTTCGACCGGGCGCTGGCGCGGGCGGCGGACGCGGATGCCTCGCTGGCGGGGGGCGAGGCCCTGGGCCTGCTGCACGGGCTGCCGGTCGCGCACAAGGACCTGGCCGAAACCGCCGGGGTGCGCACCACATACGGCTCGCCGATCTTCGCCGACCACGTGCCGGACTTCGACGCGCTACAGGTGGAACGGATGTCCGCCGCCGGGGCGATCAGCCTGGGCAAGACGAACACGCCCGAGTTCGGGGCGGGATCGCATACGGTCAATCCGGTGTTCGGTCCGACCCGCAACCCGTTCGACCTGAGCCGCAGCGCAGGCGGGAGCAGCGGCGGCGCGGCCGCGGCGCTGGCGGCCCGCATGATCTGCCTGGCCGAGGGCGGCGACCTCGGAGGATCGCTGCGCAACCCGGCGAGCTTCTGCAACGTGGTCGGGCTGCGGCCGTCGCCCGGCCGGGTGCCCACGTGGCCGCTGGCGGACGTGGCCGACACCTTCGCCGTCCACGGACCGATGGCGCGCACGGTCGCCGACGCCGCGCTCCTGCTGGCCGTCCTGTCCGGGCCTGATCCGCGCGTCCCGCTGGCACTCGACGCGCCGCCGCCGGTGCTGGCCGAGCCCGCGCAGGTGGCGGGCCTGCTGACGCGGGACGTGCGAGGGCTGAGGGTCGCTTGGAGCGCCGACCTCGGCCTGCCCGTCGAGGCGGCGGTGCGAGACGTGCTGGCACCAGCCCGGCAGGTGCTCGTCGACCTCGGATGCGACGTCGTCGACGCGGCACCGGATCTGTCGGGCGCCGACGAATTGTTCCGGGCGTGGCGGGCCTTCCGCTTCGCGGCGTACTTCGGCCCGCTGCTGGAGGAGCACGGCGGCCGACTGGGCCCGAACGTGACCTGGAACACCGAGCAGGGCTTGGCGCTGACCACCGATGAGCTGTTCCGCGCCACGGCGCTGCGCGCGACGCTGGCCCAGCGGGTCGGTGAATTCTTCACCACGGTCGAGGTGCTCGCCTGCCCGGTCAGCCAGGTCGCGCCGTTCGACGTCACCCTCGACTGGGTGCATGACATCGACGGCGTGCCACAGCACACCTACCTGGACTGGATGGCATCGTCCTACCTGATCTCGGCCACCAGCCTGCCGGCCATCTCGGTGCCCGCGGGGTTCACGTCGGACGGGCTGCCGGTCGGGCTCCAACTGGTCGGCCGGTGGCGGGCGGAGTGGCCGCTGCTGGGCGTGGCGCACGCCTTCGAAGCCGCGACCGGGTACGCCAAGACCGCTCCCGTGCTCCCATGAGAAACGGCGGCGGCGCGCTCGCGTGCGCGTCCCGCAACGCCGCGCCAGCCTTGTGATCATGACCCTGATGGCGTCGGGACGCCACCCAGGTCATGATCACGTGCGATCACCCCTCTCGCGCGCCGGTTTGTTCCGGCGGAACGGCCCGGCTCGGCTGGCCGGCGGTGGCCGGCGAGTCGGCTGGGCTCGGCTGGCCGGCGGTGGCCGGCGGGCCTGGGGTGGAGCCGCCCGGTGGGCCGATCGCGGCGGGCTGCGCCGGCGGCGCCGTGGCCCGCCAGACCTCGCGGACGATCACCTGGATGGCCCCCGCGGCGGGGATGGAGATCAGCGCGGCCACGAAGGCGCCGAACGTGCCGCCGAGCCAGCTGCCGATCGACGCGCCGATCAGGATCGACACGAGCACCAGCAACGGGTTGACGCTGACGGTCCGGCTCATCACCACCGGGTTCAGGACGTGGTTCTCGACTTGGGTGTAGACGAGGAACACGACCAGCGTGACGATGCCCGCGGTCAGGGAGTGGGCGGTCGCGAACAGCACGGTGGGAATGCCCGCCAGCGCCCCGCCGATCATGGGCAGGAAGTCGACGAGTGCCACCCACAGCGCCCACAGGAAGGGGAAGGGGACGCCGAGCACGAGCAGCGTCACGAACACAACAACGCCCGCGATCACCGAGGTGAGGACATTGCCCAGCATGTAGCCGGTCACCGACCGGTTCACCTGGCTGGCGATCCGGCTCCAGCGTTGCGCCCGCTCGGGGGCCAGCATGCCCAGCAGGCTGGCCCGCATCTTCGGGCCTTCGAGCAGGAGAAGCAGCATGAAGACGAAGATGGTGAACAGCGTCACGATCAGCGTCAGGGCTCCCTTGCCCAGCGTCAGGGCCGGCCTGGCCAGCCCCTGGCCGAGGTTGACCAGTTTCGGGACGTTTTCGTTCACCCAGTTCTGGACGTGGTACCTGCGCACCAGGTGGCCCAGCCAGCCCTGGCCGTGCTCCACCGAGCTGACGTAGGTCGGCAGGTCGTGCGCCAGGTGGGTGATCCCGTTGGCCAGCGGGTAGCCGAACGCCAGCGCCAGGCCGAAGAAGACCAGCACGCCCCAGAGGGTGACCACGGCCACGGCCCAGCCGCGGCGCTTGATCCGCCAGCGCTGGAGCGCGAGCACGAGCGGGTTCAGGAGTACCGCGAGGAAGGAGGCCATCACGAGGATGAGGATGACTTCCCGCAGCCGATAGGCCAGCTTCCCGGCCACAAATACCCCCACCGCCACGGCCGCGACGGTGAGGATGGCCGGCAGCGGGATGCCCCTCCGCTGTGCGGCGGCCCATAGCCGGGCCCGCCGCGTGGTGGGTGGCGATGACTCGTCGGGCACCCGACCATCATGACAGCTACCAGCGCTTGTGCACGCATGATGGCCATCCACCGCGACCGCCCGCGCGCCGCTGCGCGCGGCCGCGCGGCAGGTCCCGTAGCGCTGATCTAGTTGCCGTACTGCTTGGTCTCGGGGCGCTCGAGCATCAGGGCATGCGCGGCATGCGCGGCCACCGGGCGGTGCCGGGTGCCGCGCGGCACGACGAACAGGTCGCCTGCGGTGAGCGTGACGGGGTCGCGTCCTTCCAGCTCGATGCGGAAACTCCCGTCCCAGCACAGGAACAGCTCGTCCTCGTCGTGGTGGTGCCACGGGAACTCGCCCTCGAGCCGGGCGATACGGACCACGGCGTCGTTGGCCAGCACCAGGTCACGCGGCTGCCAGGGCCCGGTGAGCGCCGCGGCGGCCTCGCTGATCGACACCGGCCGTCCTGCTTCCATCGGCCGTGCCTCCTCTGCCGCCGGCATCGTTGTCTGCCACCAGCTTCCCCATCACCGGCGCGGATCGCCAATGGTTTGCCGGCCGGCCGCGCCGCACGCCGGCGGGCCCGCACGGTCAGCGGTGCGCCGCGGTCAGGGCCGCCTCCTGCGCGCTCACGTCGACCGGCGATGGCCGGGAAAGGCTGCTGGGCCACCACATGTGCCGGCCGATGTCCAGGGTGAGTGCCGCGGTCCGGCTCGCTCTGCCCGGGCGTGGCGAGGTGTTGTGCTCGCGTTGTCGGCGGTCACTCGATCCTCCCGCGGGTGAGCCGATAAATGGCTGGGCCGGTGAGCGATGTTTCAAATACGATGTATCGCGTTTAGCTGGCGGATGTCAAGTTATATCTCGACTGACCCGCGTGAGCGGGAGGTCTGCCCCGCGCCGGCCCTGGAGCCGGTCGAACCTGCGCGCACTCGGGTAGCCCTGGCCGCCGTCAACGACGATGTTGGCACCGGTGACCCACGACGCCCGCCGGGACAGCAGGAAGGCGACGACGTCGGCGACCTCCTCCAGGTGCCCCAGCCGCCCGAAGGGGAACTGGGTGTGCAGGAAGGCGTCGAAGTCCGCCGGGTTCTCCCGCGAGAACCGGTCCCATGAACCGCCCGGGAAGAAGATCGAGCCGGGGCTCACCGCGTTCACCCGGATGTTGTCCGACGCCAGCTCGGCGGCGGCGGTCGCGGCCAGCTGGATCTCCGCGGCCTTGGCCACCGCGTAGGTGGTCCGCGGTGCCGGGCGCATGCCGGTGATCGATGAGATGATCACCACCGCGCCGCCCCCGGCTGTGCGCAGGTGCGGCAGCCCGGCCCGGATAAGCTCGGCGGCGTGACCCGCGTTCAGCGCGAACGTGGCCGTGAAGTCGCCGGGTCCGGAGCTGGTGAGGTTCCCGCCAACGGTGCCGCCGGCGTTGGCGACCAGCAGGTCCAGACCGCCGAGCGCGGCAGCGATGTCTTCGACCGCGCGGTCCAGCGCCGGCGTGTCGGTCACGTCCGCTGCCGCGGTGGTGACAGGCACGCCGTGCCTGGCCACCTGCGCTGCGGCCGAGGCCAGGCCGTCCGCGCCGCGGGCGACGAGCCCGACCGCGGCTCCCTCCGCGGCCAGCGCGTCGGCGATGGCCAAGCCGATGCCGCGGCTGCCGCCGGTGATGAGCGCACGCGCGCCGCGCAGGCCGAGGTCCACAGCTAGCACGCTACCGGGGCCGGCGGGCCGGGATCAGACCCGGCCCTCGCCTGCCGTCAGCCGTCGCCGCCGTGAGGTCGTGCCGCGTCAGAACTGGCCGCTGTAGAAGCCGTGCCGTGCCAGCGGCTCCACGAGCTGCGCCTCCTCGTAGGCGAGGTGGGACAGCAGCGTGTCGGTGAGGATGTCCACCGCCTGCTGGAGCCCGGCGAAGTCGGCGGGGTCGCGCAGGTGATCCACGAGCGCCTGGTCGACGTCGCCAAGTACCTGGTGGATGACCTTGTGCTCGTCGGTCAGCCGGTCGATCACCGGGCCCAGGCCCGCCTCGCGCGCGCGAAGGTGCGGGAAGACCGCCTCGTCTTCGAGCATGTGGTGCCCGGTCACGAACCGGCAGTAGGAGGCGCAGTACGCGCCGAGGGCCCAATCGTTTTGCCGGATGGTCATCTCACTGATCGCCGACCTCGCCTCTCCGGCGTCGGCGGCGCCGTCGCGGACCTGGCCGATGAGATCGCGGATCCGGGCGAGTTCCGCGCGGAGATGGTCGTGGATCTCTATGAGGTGGGCGCCGATGGCGCGGCCGTGATCGGTATAGACGGCGTCGGCGGGCGGCTCGGGCCCCGTGGGCCGGGTGGCCTCGTCCCACCTGCTCACCGGGCTCAGCCGTTCGCCCGGGTCAGGGGTCGGTGTGAGGCCGAGGCAGCCCGGTGCGGGCAAGCCGCCGGGGCTCGGGCTGCGCCGGTGGTCGGCCACGGCGCCTCCCCCGGTCTGGGTGTAATTGAGCAGTCAACTATAACTGCCGGGGGAGGGTGGGTGCGCCCGGCAGGCGGCGGTCAGCGGGGCAGGACATGCGGGTTCAGGACCCCGGCCGGGTCGAGCGCCGAGCGGATCCGGGCGAACAGGTCCAGTTCGGCGGCCGACCGCACGAGCGGGAGCCAGCGAGCCTTGAGCGCGCCGATGCCATGCTCGGCGGAGATCGACCCGCCGAGGGATGCCACCAGCGAGAAGACCGCGTCCTGGTGGCGGCCGTCCGCGGGCGCCGCGGGGACCACGTTCACGTGCAGGTTGCCGTCCGCGACGTGGCCGTAGATGATCACCCGCGCGCCTGGGTCGGCCGCCGCGGTGGCGGGGACGACCCCCGACGCCAGCCGCGCCCACCGCGATGTGGGCACGGAGACGTCCAGCTTCAGCGGAACCCCGACGAACCCGGCCGCCTCCGGGTGGCGTTCCCGGTACGCCCAGAGCCTGGCCCGCTCGGCCGCGCCGGTGCCCACCGCCGCCGGCCGGTCCGCCGCGACCGCCGCCAGTTCCTCGGCCGCGCCGGGCCCGGCCGCCTCCAGCAGCAGGTAGGACGGCGTGGGCGGGCGGAGCGGCGGGACCAGGCCGGCGTGGGTGGCGAGCAGGTCGAGCCCCTCCTGGGTGAAGAACTCGGCGGAAGTCAGGCCGCTGACCTCCCGCACCGCGTGCTGCGCCAGCGCGTGCACCTCGCCGGGACCATCCGCCCCGACGATCACCGTCACCGGGTCCGCCATCCGCGCGACCAGCTGCAGCCGGGCCGCGGTGATCACCGCGAGCGTCCCCTCAGACCCGGCGAGCAGGGACGGGTAGTCGTAGCCGGTGTTGTCCTTGACCAGCCCGGACATGTGGGACAGCACGGTGCCGTCGGAGAGCACGGCCTCGATGCCGCGCAGCTGGGCCCGCATCGGGCCGTGGCGCAGCACCCGCAGCCCCCCGGCGTTGGTGGCGACCGCCCCTCCCACGGTGGCGCTGTGCCGGCTGGCGATGAAGACACCTAGATCCAGGCCGGTATGAGCGTCGGAGACCTGCTGCAGGCTGACGCCCGCCCCGGCGCTGACCTGCCGGGCGTCGGCGTCGACCGGGCCGAGCCGGTCCAGCCGGGCCACGCTGAGCACCACCTCGCCGTGCAGCGGGACGCCGCCGCCGACCAGGCCGGTGTTCCCGCCCTGCGGGACGACGGCCACCCCTGCGTCCGCGCACAGGGCGAGCAGCGCCGCGACCTGCCCCGTGTCTCTCGGGCGCAGCACGGCCGGGGTCTGGCCGGTGAACCCCCCGGTCCAGTCCACCGCGTACCCCGCGGACGCGTCCCCCGTGAGCACGTGTGCGTCTCCCACGACTGCCGCGAACTCCCGCAGCAGCGCCGGGGGCACGTTGCCCGCCGTGGTCGGACTCATACCCATTCCTTATCCATGATCGTGAAGACTTTTCCGCTGTATGTGCTGAAAGTCTTCACGATCATGACGGAGGGAGGGTGCCGGGTCTGGTCAAGCCGGGGCGCAGGCGCGCATGGCGCGGGCGAACGCCTCGCCGCGGTCCCGGTAGTCGCGGAAGCGGCCGAAGCTCGGCGCGGCCGGTGAGAGCAGCACGACCCCGTCCGGCAGCGCCCACCGGTACCCACGCTCGACCGCCGCGGCCAGGTCGGCGCAGGCGGCGGCCTCCACCTTGCCAGGGCTTTCCGCCTCGATCGCGGCCTGGATCCGGGGGCCGCTGTCGGGCACCGCCAGGACCAGGGTCGGGGTGTCGCGCGCGGCGAGCCCGGCCGCGAGCGGCGCGTAGTCGATGCCCCGGTCGTGCCCGCCGGCGATGAGGGCGACGCGGCGTCCGGGGAAGGCGTCCATCGCCGCCAGGGTCGGCAGCACGTTGGTGGACAGGCTGTCGTCGACGAACGTGACCCCGCCGACCTCGCCGATCACCTGCAGCCGGCTGGCCAGCGGGACGAAGCCCTCGGCGGCGGCCGCCAACGCGCCCTCGTCGGCCGCCTGCGGCACGCCCAGGGCGCGCAGGCAGGCGCGGGCGATGAGGGCGTTACGCCGGTTGTGCAGGCCGAGCAGGCCGAGCGGGGCCATCCAATCGGCCCCGGGCTCGTCCTGCGCCCGGACCCACTCCACCCGGGGCCCGAGCAGGCCGGCACGCTCCCGGAGTGGGCCGCTGTCCCCGTTGGCCACGGTCAGTTCCGCGCCGGGCTGCGAGCATGCCGACAGCTTGTCGCGGTAGTAGGTCTCCACGTCGCCATGCCAGTCGAGGTGGTCGGGGTGCAGGGAGGTCACCGCGACCACCGGCGGCGAGCAGGACAGGTCGGTCGCCTGGTAGCTCGATGTCTCGATCACCCAGTAGTCGTAGCCCCGGCCCCCGGCAGCCGGGTCCCACGGCGGCTGGCCGATGTTGCCGCCCACCAGGCACCGGTAGCCCCAGCGGGTCAGCAGGTGCCCCGCAACGGCGGTCGTGCTGCTCTTGCCCTTGGTGCCGGTGACGCACACCACCCGGTCGCGGTCCGCCTCGGCCAGCCATAGGCCCAGGCCCCCGGTCACCGGCACGCCGCGCGCCACCAGCTCGGCCGCCTCGGGGCGGTAGCGGCTGATGCCGGGAGTCTTCACCACCACGTCGCAGGCGGCCAGGGCGTCGAGCCCGCCGTCGCGGGTCGCCAGGACCGCGCGGCCGCCGGGCCCCTCGGCCGGCGGCTTGTCGTCCACCAGCACCGGGTCGGCGCCGAGCGCGACGAGCCTGCGCAGGTTGGCGTGCCCCTCGATGCCGAGGCCCCAAATCCCGGCGCGGCTGCCGCGCAGGTCAGACCAGGAGATCGTCGGCCGCATAGGCATCGGGGATCCAGTGCTCGCCGACCGGGCGGAGCAGGGCTTCGATCGTGGGCGGGTCGGGGGGCGGGAACTGCGCGGTCAGCGCGTGCAGGAGCGCGGTGCCCGCCCGGTCCGGCCGGCCGGCGGCGAGCACCGCCGCGGCCCGGCACTCCCCGACGTCGCCCACGCACTCGAACGGTTTGCTCGCCGCCGATGTCCCCAGCAGCGCCCGGAAGCGGTCGGCGAGCGAGGGATCGGCCAGCGGCTCCCGCCCGCCGAAGATCTGCCGCAGGTGCTCGGCGGGCAGGAACGGGGCCAGGATGAGGTCGATGAAGCAGCACTTGTCGCACCGTCCGCACCAGTGATCCAGCCGTGCCGCCGGGTCGATGTGGAAGGCCCGGTTACAGCTGCGGAACGTGGCGTGGTACTGGGTCAGCGCGGCGAACTTCCGCGCCACCCACAGCTCGGTGAACGGGCGCAGCGCGGAGAAGTAGCTGAGCCGGCCGCCGAGCGCGCCGGCCAGCACCTGCCGGAAGCCCTCCTCGAACTGCACGCTCTTGGAGTACTGGTGGTTGACGACGCGCCCCCCTGCCCGCACCGTGCCGACCGACGCCGACCATTCGTTGGACATCACCACGGTGTCCCTGCCGTCGAGCAGTGCGGCCATGACCGCGATCGCGGACAGGATCCCGGTGACCGGCACATGCCCGTTCAGGAAGCCGAGCTCGGCCGACCGGAGCAGCTGTGGGTCGATCTCGCGCCCGGCCCTGACAACCGGCAGGCCGGCGACCTCGGCCGGTCTCTCGATGGCGGCGAAACGGTCGCCGGGCCTGCTCAGGACGAAGAGCGCGGCGTCGCCCCGCGGGCGCATGAGCTCCACGGTGACGATCGAGTCGATGCCGCCGCCGAAGGGGATCAGCATGGCGTTGCGGGTGCCGGAACCGCGGCGCGGCCCACCGGCCGCGTGCGCACCCGGCGCCGGCCCGCCGATGGCCGCGCCCACGAAACGCAGCGCGGACAGGTCCAGGTCGTTGCGGTAGGCGAACTCGCCCAGGCCGTCGAGGTAGAACCTGCGCAGGAACTCCAGCTCGGCCGCCGTGACCGGGACCTGGCCGAGGTCGACGACGGGCGGCGCCGCGGTCTTGTAGTAGGACACCCCCGCGAGCAGACAGATCAGGCGCGCGGCCTGCCCGACCCCCGGTGCGTCCCAGTTCCCGGCCGGGCTGAAGGTGATCTCCTCCGTGAAGTTCCGCTCGCCAAGTGAGTACCGGCAGGTCAGCAGGCCGCGGGCAGAGTCAAGGTCGAAGCCCTCGTAGCGAAACGAGCGGTCGTGGCTCACGGCTGCCCCCGTGGGTCAAGCCGGGCCGCCAGCGCAAACCGCCCGCAGGGGCGCTCGGCGCGGTGGCTGAAGAACAGGCCCGGATCAGGCCCGGTGGGCGTGGCGGCGGTGTGGATCTGGCTGTCCGGCACCCCGGCCGTGCGCAGGACCTGCCGGTTGGCGGCGGGGAGGTCGAACAGCCATCGGTCCGGGCCGGCCGGCCGCAGCAGGGCCGCGGCCCGCTCGCCGAAGGCTTCCCGCGCCGCGCCGGCCACCTCCTCGCCCACCTGATACGAGCCCGGCGCGACCGCCGGGCCGATCCCGGCGATGACGTCGCGTGGCCGGGTGCCGAGCGAGCGCATCGCCGCCAGCGCCGCCTGGGCCGTGTGGGCCACCGTGCCCCGCCAGCCGGCGTGCACGCAGGCAAGCACGTGCGCGGCGGGGTCGTACAGGACGATCGGCACACAGTCGGCCACCAGGATCGCCAGCACGGTTCCCGGCTCCGCCGTGACCAGGGCGTCGGCCGGCCCGATCGCGTCGTCGGCGGCCAGCGTTCCGCGGCCCCGGTCGCCCGCGGACACGACCGCGGCGCGCCTGCCGTGAACCTGGGCGGCGAAGACGAAGGCGGCCAGGGGGGCACCGAGAGCAGCGGCCGCCCGGCGCCGGTTCTCGCGCACCGTCGCCGGCTCATCGCCGACCGCGAAGCTGAGGTTGAGCGTGCCGTAGCGGCCCGCCGACACCCCGCCATGGCGGGTGGTGACCACGGCCTCGACCGGCAGCGCGTTGAAGACCGGCCAGGTCAGGACCGGCAGGCCCGCCCGCTGGCGGACCCCGGCGGCGGCGGTCGTGGTTGGCGCAGTCATCGTCTGGATCCTAGTGCCGTCCCGGCCCGCTCCCGACGGGCCTTGCCAACACCACCGCCATCGCCGGCGCCGCGGCCTCTCCGGCGGTCGCTCGGGACGTGATCATGACTCTGGTGTCGCTGGGTGTGCAGCTGTCTCATGATCACGAGGGAAACGGCCCCGGTGCAAGGCGCTGGCCGCCCGCAGGCGGACTGTGCGAGATTGCCTATCGAACACAGCCGGGATATGGGTGACGTGGTTACGGCCGCTCTTGGTGGCCGGCATTCACGGTGTTATCTTGTTACCATGGTAACAATCGAGCGAGTGCAGACCGGCCTTCGCATCGAGCGCAACACGCTGAAAGTCCTCAAGGGCCTGGCCGAATACCTCGACCTGTCCCTCGGCGATCTCGTCGAGGGCATCGTCTTGCACGTCTTCGAAGGCAAGGCGCCCTTCGGCTCGCCCGTCCTCACCAAGATCGGCCAGCTCAAGGCGGTCTACGGCCTGACCCTGACCGCCGCCGACGCACACAGGCTGAAGGAGCAGCCGTGACGAGCGCGCAGCGGCTTACCGGCCACATCCAGGTCGCCCTCCCGCCCGGCGAAGCGTTCGGCCTGTTCACCCCGGGCGGCGAGCAGGACTGGGTGAACGGGTGGCGCCCCCGCTTCCCAGCCCCGGTCGCCGACGACACCGAGCCAGGCACCGTCTTCGAAACCAGCGCCCACGGCCAGCACACCATCTGGCTGGTGACCGGCCGCCAGCCGGGCAAGCGCATCTCCTATGCCCGCGTGGTCCCCGGCGACCAGGCCGGCACCGTGACCATCACCATCAGCGCCGCCGACCGTCACAGCGACGTCGAGGTCACCTACCGGCTGACCGCACTCACCGGCCCTGCCGACCGCAAGCTGCGCGAATTCGCCGGCAGATACCCTGCCTACCTCCGGTCCTGGCAAGACGCCATCGCGGCCTGGCTAGAGCGCCGGCACCCGCCGCCAGCAGGGTCATGATCATGAAATCCTGAGGCCACGCGGCCGGGGTGCCGTCCGTCTCGCGGCGCCGGGCGCGGCTCGCGCGGCTCAGAGCATGCCGCTGTCATTGCTAGCGTCCTTTCATGGGTCTGCGTCGGCTTCCGCGAGCGAAGCTGATCGTCGCCGTGGTCGTGGCCGCAGCGCTGGTGGCGGCGAGCGTTGTTCTCGCGGTCGCGCTGACCCGGCCCGTGCCGCCGGCCGTGCACAACGTGCGCATCCCGGTGGTGGACGGGCCCCGCGGGAACCAGCACGTCGTGCTCGACGCGAGTTTCTTCACCCCGGCGGGGAGCGGCCGGGTGCCTGCCGTCTTGCTCGCGCATGGATTCGGACAGTCCAAACAGTCCGTCCGGCCCGAGGCCGAGAACCTGGCGCGGGCCGGCTTCGCCGTCTTGACCTGGTCCGCGCGCGGGTTTGGCGCCTCGACCGGGCAGATCGGGCTCAACTCACCCGACTATGAGGTCAAGGACGTCGAGCAGCTGGTCAACTGGCTCGCCCGTCAGCCGCGGGTGCTGGTCGATCACCCGGGCGATCCGCGGGTCGGGATCACCGGGGCTTCCTACGGCGGGGGGATCTCGCTCCTCGCGGCCGCCTATGACCACCGGATCGACGCCGTGGTCGCGCAGAGCACCTGGAACAACCTGGCCACGGCACTGTTCCCCAACGGTGCCGGCGGGGGCCCGGCCGGGGGCGTGTTCAAGCGGCAATGGGCCGGCCTGCTCTTCACCCAGGGATCGGTGGGCTTCGGGTCGGCCGGTCAGGGCCAGGGCGGCCAGGCTGGTAGGTCAGGCCAGGTCCTGCCCGCGGGGCTGGGCGGGTCCGCCCTGTGCGGCCGGTTCCAGCCCCGGATCTGCGCCATCTACCAGCAGGTCGCCGCGACCAGGCGGGCGACCCCGCAGGCCATCGCGCTGCTGTTGCGCTCCAGCCCGGCCAGCGTTGCGGGCAGGATGCGCGCTCCCACCCTGCTCATCCAGGGTGAGCACGACTCGCTGTTCGGGCTCGATCAGGCCAGCGCCAACTACCAGGCGATCCGCCGCAATGGCACCCCGGTTGACATGGTGTGGTTCGCGGGCGGGCACGACGGTGGCGACCAGGAGACGCCGCGGGTCGATGCCCTCACGGCGCAATGGCTCGGGCGCTGGCTGGCGCCGGGCCACCCGCCGCGCGGCGCCGAGACCGGCCAGCCGGGGTTCGCGGTCACCCGGGTGCTCGGGTTCGACCCCTCCACCGACCAGGCCTCGCTCGGCATAGCCACCGCGGGCAGCTACCCCGGCCTCGGCGGGACCAGGCGTACCCTCGTCCGGCTGGCCGGGCCACCGCAGCCGGTCGTCAACCCCGCCGGCGGTACGCCGGCCTCGATCTCCGTCTTCCCCGGCCTCGGCTCGCTCGGCGCGGCCGGGCTCACCTTCGACATGCCCGGCCAGAGCGCCGCCTTCAGCTCGGCGCCGTTGTCGTCCGCGCTCCAGGTGACCGGGTCGCCGACGGCCCGCATCCGTGTCGCCAGCGCCGGCACCGGTGCCGTGACGCTGTTCGCCAAGGTCTACGACGTGGACCAGGCGGGCAACGCCACGCTGCCGAACCAGCTCGTCGCCCCGCTTCGGGTCAATGGGGCGCAGGCGGGCCGGGTGGTCTCCGTGGCCCTGCCGACGATCGACTACAACTTCGCCGCCGGCCACCGGCTCCGGCTCGTGCTGACGGGCACCGACTTCGCCTACGCGACCCCGTCCGCCCCCGTGGTCTACCGGGTGGCGATGGCCGGGCCGGGCCTGATCATGCCCCAAGACCCGGCGTTGACGGTCGTCACCGGCGGGCCGCCGTGGTGGGTATGGGCGGCACCGGCCGCGGGCCTGGTCGCCGCGGCTCTCATCATCGGCATCCGCCGCCGCCGGGGCGACGACGCTGAGGTGCCGGACCTTGCCGGGGTGCCGCTGGAGATCACCGGGCTGACGAAGCGGTACCGTGACGGCCAGCTCGCGGTGGACGACTTGTCGCTGCGGGTGGAGCGCGGCCAGATCCTCGGCCTGCTCGGGCCCAACGGAGCGGGCAAGACCACCACGCTGCGGGCGCTGATGGGCCTGCTGCACCCGGACACCGGCACCATCACGATCTTCGGCCGCCGGGTGCATGCCGGGTCGGCCGCGCTGTCGAGGCTCGGCTCGTTCGTGGAAGGCCCCGGCTTCCTGCCGCACCTGTCCGGGCGGGACAACCTCAGCCTGTACTGGCGGGCGACCGGGCGGCCCGCCGACGGGGCGCACCTCGCGGAGGTGCTGGAGGTCGCAGGCCTCGGCGCGGCCATCGACCGCCGGGTCCGCTCCTACTCGCGCGGCATGCGCCAGCGGCTCGCGATCGCGCAGGCGATGCTCGGTCTCCCCGACCTGCTGGTGCTCGACGAGCCGATGAACGGCCTGGACCCGCCGCAGATCCGCGAGATGCGCGACGTCCTGCTGCGGTACGCAGCGGACGGGCGGACTGTGATCTTGTCTAGCCACCTGCTCGGCGAAGTGGAGCAGACGTGCACGCACGTGGTTGTCATGAACGAGGGCCGCCGGCTGGCGGCGGGACCGGTCGAGGAGATCATCGGCGAAGCCGGCGCGCTCATGGTGGCGACACCCGAGCCCGACCGCGCCGTCGACGTCATCCGGGCGACGGCAGGCATCGATGGAGCCGAGGCACATCCCGACGGGGTGCTGGTCCACCACGACGGGGTCCCGGCGTCGGACGTGGTCGCCGCCCTGGTCAGGGCGGGGATACCGGTGGAGCGGGTGGGCCCGAGCCGCCGCCTGGAGGACGCTTTCCTTGCCCTGATCGCGGCACCGCTCGATGGCTCGCCCGGCGCGGACGTGGGCCAGGGCGCACCCTCCGCCGGGGCCGACCTGCTGACGGTCAAGGGAGCGCGCAATGACCGCGAGCGCTGACCCGGTCGCCCCCGGCCCGGTTCCCCGCGCCGCCACGGGCTATGACCCGCGTCGTACGCTGCCGTTCCGGGTGGAGGTCATCCGCCAGTTGCGGCGGCGGCGGACCACGGTGGCCTTCCTCATCCTGCTCGTGCTGCCCTGGATCCTGGTCGGCGCGTTCGAACTCGGCGGGCCGCCCGACCAGGGCGGGGGCGCGCCCGGGCTCGTCGACCTCGCCACCGCCGGCGGCCTGAACTTCGCCGCCTTCAGCTTCTTCGCCTCGGCCGGGTTCCTGCTGGTGGTAGCCGTCGCGTTGTTCTGTGGGGACACGGTCTCCAGCGAAGCAAGCTGGGCATCGCTGCGATACCTGCTCGCCGCGCCCGTCCCAAGGGCCCGGCTGCTGCGCCAGAAACTGGCCGTCGCGCTGACGTACTCGACCGTCGCCGTGGTCAGCTTCCCGGCCATGTCGCTGCTGGCGGGAACGGTGGTGTTCGGTTGGCACCCGCTCCGGCTGCCCGCTACCGGGGTGGAGATGCCCGACGGCACTGCGCTCGCGCGGCTGGGCATCGTCCTGGTCTACGTCCTGATCACCGAGCTCGTGGTGGCAGGTCTCGCGTTCCTGCTGTCGGTCAGCACCGACTCGCCGCTCGGCGCGGTCGGCGGCGCGGTGGGGCTTGTCATCGTCAGCAACATCCTCGACGCGGTGACCGCGCTGGGTTCGTGGCGGGGGATCTTGCCGTCGCACTGGCAGTTCGTCTGGCTGGACGCGTTCTCGGCACAACTGTCATGGACCCGGATGATCGAGGGTGCCGCCGTGTCGGTGTCCTACGCGCTGGTTCTGTTCGCGCTGGCGTTCCGCCACTTCCGGGCGAAGGACATCGTCTCGTAACGGCAGGCTTTCTTTCTGCTACCCGCCGTTCGCTTCGCGCTCCAGAGGATGAGCCGTCGATGTCGATGAAGACGGCGTCGGCCGGCACGGCACGGGGGTTAGCGGCCGAACCGGTGTGGAGCTACTGCTAATTCTGGTATTTTGCGTGGAATATCAGCGGATGCGTACCGCTGGTGGTAGCGGCGAGCGGGATGAGCCTCACCTGAGGAGGTTGATGACGCTGGCTGCTCGCTGAGGTAATGGTTCCTGGCAGCCGCCGCGGTGGATACGCCCGCGTTGCCGACGATCACCGGCCCTAAGCCTGGGGCTGAGCCTGGGCTCCCAGGTCTGGCCGGGCAGGACGGCAAAGCCGGAGTTCACCTGCCGACGGGGACCGGCGGCTGTGAGGGGCCCCAATGGAGCCGTCCCGCCAGTTCGGTCTGCATCCCGTTGCGGAGGGCGAGCAGCCAACCGAGCGGCGCCCGGAACCGTCGCTAGCAACGGATGCCTTTTTGCTCAGTAGGCGCTCAATGGCTAGCTTGGCCTGCGGGGATGGGCGGCCGCGGCCATCCCCCGATTGTGCATCTTTTCGCCAGTATTTATTAGTCATATTGATTTTGAGGTCTAAGGAGAGAGCAGGATTGATTAACCATGAGTTATCAGAACCATCCGTTGGCGTTACTTGGGTTCGGATGACCGGTTCAGGCGGTACTCGCGATGCCTCGCTGGCCACGCTGGCTGTACTCAGTGAGGAGATGCGCTGGCGCCTGTACGCATTCGTCCGCACCGCGCACCGGCCGGTCAGCCGGGAGGAGGCGGCCACCAGCACCGGGATATCCCGCAAGCTGGCCGCCTTCCACCTGGACAAGCTCGTCGGGGCGGGCCTGCTCCGCGCCCGCTACGACGCTCCGCTGAAGCCGCGCCGGGCGGGACGGACGCCCAAGACGTATGAACCGTCCGGTGCAGACATCACGATTACCATTCCCACCCGCCGCCACGACTTGCTGGCCAGCATCCTGATCGATGCCATCCTGTCCCCGGACCCCGGGGAAGCCCCGCTGGCGGCCGCCACGCGCGTCGCGCGGGCCAGGGGAGTCGAGCACGGGGCCGGCCACAGGGAACGCCTGCGCCCGGGCCGCCTCGGTCCGGAACGGGCTCTGACCGTGGCCGGGGAGATCCTTGGCGAGGACGGGTACGAGCCGGAACGGGAGGGCCCGACACTGCTCCGGCTGCGCAACTGCCCGTTCTACCCACTGAACGTCCGCGCCCCGGACGTGGTTTGCGCCATCAACCGCGCATACCTGAGCGGGCTGCTGGAAGGGCTCGGCGCCACCAGCATCCAGGTGGTCTCCGATCCCGAGCCGAACACCTGCTGCGTCATGCTCACCGGCACTCCGCACTGATCACGGCGGAGGTGTCAGGCCGGTTCCAGGGGGAGGCCGGCAGCCGCGGCGTTGGCGAAGTCGTCATTGACGGAGACCACACGCCGGCCCCGGGCGGCGAGGATGGACGCGGCCACCATGGAGCGATAGCCGGCGCCGCAGTGAACCCACACCTCGCCCGGTGAAGCCTCGGCGCGCCGGCCAGGCGGCTCATCGCGCCGGCCGGGCGGCTCATTGGGCCGGCCGGGCGGCCTATCGGGCCGGACCGGTTGCTCGGCTGGCCCGTCGGCCAGCTCATCGAGCCGGTCCGCCAGTTCATGCAGCGGAACGTGAACGGCCCCGGCGATGTGACCCTCCTCCCATTCCAGCCGACGCCGGACGTCCAGCACGACCGGACGGTGCCCGCCCCCGTCGGCGAACGCGGTGGCCAGATCCCCGAAGGTGGCCAGCCGCAGCGCGGCGACGCCACGCTCGCCTGCCCAGGCCTCTGGGCGCCCGGTGGCCGCGGCGGCGGGCCGGTCGATCCCGATCCTGGCGAGCTCCCGCTGGGCGACGGCAACCTGCTCCGGCGAATCCCCGAGCAGCGTCAGCGGCATTCCCCACGGGATCATCCAGCCGATGTAGGTGGCGAAGCTGCCGTCGAGCGGAAAGCTGAACGTGCCCGGCACGTAACCGGCCGCGAAGGCGACCCGGTCACGCAGATCCACCACCCACTCACCGGCCTCGATGCGCCGGCGAAGCTCGGCGGCGTTGGCCGGACGCGGCGGCGACAGGTCGATGTCGGCGGGCCCGGCGAGGTTGGCCGGGGCCATGTGAGCGTAGTAGGCGGGCCAGGCGTCCAACCCGGCCAGCAGCGATTCCACGTACGCCTGCTCGTCCAGCGTGAGCGCCGGGTTGAACTGCTTCTCCCGGCCGATGGTGGACGAGACCGCCGCCTGCGACTGTCCGGCCGCGCAGAAGCTGCCAAACCCGTGCGTTGGGAAGATCGGGGCCGTGTCGGGGAGCTCGCGGGCGAGCCGGTGCGCTGAGGCCCACTGCGCGTGGCTGAGCGCCTTCGCGGCGGCCGGGCCGAGCAGGTCGGTCCGGCCGGTCGAGCCGTAGAGCAGCGACCCGCCGGTGAAGACACCGGCGACGCCGCCACCGGCCTCCACCACGTATGCCAGATGGCTGTAGGTGTGCCCAGGAGTTGCCAGCACCCGGACCCGCATCCCGCCGCCGATCTCCACAAGGTCGTCGTCGCTGACGGGAGTGCGGTCGAAGGAAACCGGGTCGTCCGCATTGACCAGGTAGGACGCGTGCGCCGCCCGGGCGAGCGCGAAGCCGCCGGTGACGTAGTCGTTGTGCACGTGCGTCTCGGCGACGTGAGTGACCCGGACGCCGGCCTCGGCGGCCAGCGCGAGAACCCGGTCGATGTCCCGCTGCGGGTCGATGACCAGGGCGGTTTCACCGTCGTGCACCAGATAGCTGCGATCGCCGAGCGTTGGCGTCTCGATCTGGAGCACTTCCACCATGGCCGGACGTCCTTTCGGGAACATCGCCAGCGCGAGTAAATGTACGATCATTCGTACCAAGAGTACAAGCACTGGCGGGAGGACTCATGGCCGTCAGCGGAAGCGGCGTCGGCCCGGCCCGGGCGGGTCGGCCCGGCCCGGCGGCGCGGCGGCTGGACCGTAGCAGCCCGCTGCCACTGTGGGCCCAGCTTCGCGCGGACCTGCGGCGCCGGCTTGACACGGGCGCCTTCGACGACCAGTTCCCCGGCGAACTCGCCCTCGTCGAGGAGTACGGCGTGAGCCGCCACACCGTCCGTTCCGCGCTCAGCGGCCTGCGGGCCGAAGGCATCGTAGTGGCCGAGCGTGGCCGGCGGCCCCGGCTGGCCGCGCATGACCTGATCGCCCAGCCTCTCGGCACGCTGTACTCGCTGTTCGCCCTGGTGGAACAGGCCGGGCTGCGCCAGACCAGCGTCGTCCGCGCCAGGGATGTGCGCGCCGACGGCGTGGTCGCCGAGCGTCTGCGGCTGGAAGCGTCGACCCCGCTGTTCCATCTCGAACGGCTACGCCTCGCGGGGGACGAGCCACTGGCACTGGACAGCGTGTGGCTGCCCGCTGCCATCGCCGCACCGCTGCTGGAGGCCGACTTCACCCACACCGCCCTCTACCACGAACTCGCGACCCGCGCCGGGGTGCGCCTGGCGGGCGGCCACGAGCACGTCCGTGCGGTCGTCCCCAGCGGGCCCGAGCAGCGACTGCTCGGCGTCCCGCGGTCGGTGGGGGCACTCGCGATCGACCGGCTCGGCTATGCCGGGGACCGGCCCATCGAGTGGCGGCATACGCTCATCCGCGGCGACCGGTTCTCGCTGATCGCGGACTTTTCGCAGCGCACCGGGTATCAGATGCATATCGACAGCCGCTACCGCGACACCCGCCGCGCCAGCTAGCGGCCATCGTGACCGGGTGCCCGGGCCGGCCCGCCCGGGACACGTCCGGGTGCGCTGGCCCCGTCAAAGGTGCGGTGCCGCATCTGGGCGGCACCGCACCTTTGGCTCCCCTCTGTGGATGTCAGCGGCGCTTCAAAGTGGGGGGACTGAGCGCACCTAGCATGGACATCCATATTCGGAACGCATCAGATGGCCGCAGCGTTACGCACGGCCCGCGGCGCCGCCCGATCCGAGGTCCGGCCAGGCCCCGCGGCCGGTCCGCGCGACCGGGGAAGGCCGCAGGGAGGGCCGATGGACGGGCGTTGGGAGTTCTGGATCGACCGCGGCGGCACGTTCACCGACGTGGTCGCCCGCCGCCCGGACGGCACGCTGGCCGTCCACAAGCTGCTGTCGGAAAACCCGGGCCGCTACGCCGATCCCGCCGTTGCGGGCATCCGGCACCTGCTGTCCGTCCCCCCGGGCGAGCCCATTCCCGCCGAACGGATCGGCGTGGTCCGCCTCGGCACCACGGTGGCGACCAACGCCCTGCTGGAGCGCACGGGCGAGCCGACCGTCCTGGTCATCACGTCCGGCTTCGCCGACGCACTGAGCATCGCCTACCAGGACCGCCCCGCCATCTTCGCGCGACAGATCATCCGGCCCGAGATGGTGTACTCGCGGGTGATCGAGGTGGCCGAGCGGGTCGGCCCGCGCGGTGAGGTCATCGTGCCGCTGGACGATAGAGCCCTCGCCGGGGACCTGAGGGCCGCGTACGGCCAGGGTTTCCGGTCGGTGGCCGTGGTGTGCATGCACGGCTACCGCTATCCCGCGCACGAGGAACGGATCGGCGCCATCGCACGCGCGGTCGGGTTCACCCAGGTGTCGGAGTCGCACGCGACGAGCCCGCTGATGAAGCTCGTCTCGCGCGGCGACACCACCCTGGTGGACGCGTACCTGTCGCCGATCATCGCCCGCTACGTGGACCGGGTCGCCGGCGAGCTTGGCGGCGTCCGGCTTCAGTTCATGCAGTCCAACGGCGGGCTCACGGACGCGCAGCTGTTCCGGGGCAAGGATGCGATCTTGTCAGGGCCGGCCGGAGGGATCGTCGGCATGGCCCGCACGGCGCAGGCGGCGGGCTTCCGCCACGTGATCGGGTTCGACATGGGCGGCACTTCGACCGACGTGTCTCACTACGCGGGCGAGTTCGAGCGGCAGTACGAAACGCAGATCGCCGGGGTGCGGTTGCGGGCGCCGATGCTGAGCATCCACACCGTCGCCGCCGGCGGCGGCTCGGTGCTGCATTTCGACGGCAGCCGGTACCGGGTGGGCCCGGACTCGGCCGGGGCCGACCCCGGGCCGGCCGCATACCGGCGCGGCGGCCCGCTCACCGTCACCGACGCCAACATCATGCTCGGCCGGATCCAGCCGGGGCACTTTCCGGCGGTGTTCGGCCCTGGCGGCGACCAGCCCGTCGACGCGGGCGTCGTGCGGGAGCGGTTCGCCGCCCTGGCCCGCCGGGTCGGCGAGGCTACCGCCGCCGCCCCGGCTCCCGAGGAGGTGGCCGCCGGGTTCCTGGAGATCGCGGTGGCCAACATGGCGAACGCGATCAAGAAGATCTCGGTCCAGCGCGGGTACGACATCACCCGCTACGTGCTGGCGACGTTCGGCGGCGCCGGCGGCCAGCACGCCTGCTCCGTCGCCGACGCGCTGGGCATCACCGAAGTGCAGATCCACCCGCTCGCCGGCGTGCTGTCCGCGTACGGGCTCGGCCTGGCCGACGTGACCGCTATGCGCGAGACCGCGGTCGAGGCGCCGCTGTCCGCCGGCCTGCTGCCGGAACTCGACCGGGTGGCCGACGGCCTGGCCGCCGACGCACGGTCGGAACTCGCGAAGGCTGGCATCGAGCCGGGCGGGTTGGGGATGGACGAGCCGGACGGGCGAGGCGGGGGCGGGCCGGGCGAGACCGGGCCCAGCGAGACCGGGCCCGGCGAGACAAGGCCGGGTGCGATCCGCCAGATACGGCGGGCCCATCTGCGCTATGAGGGCACCGACACTGCGCTGCCGGTCCCGCTGGGTACGCTGCCCGAGATGGTGGCCGCCTTCGAGCGGGCCTACCGGCAGTACTTCTCCTTCCTCATGCGCGGCAAAGCGATCATCGCCGAGGCCGTGTCGGTCGAGGTCGCCGCGCCGTCCGCGCCGGTGGCTGCCCCGGCCCCGGCGGATGCCCCCCCGGACGGGCTGCCGCCGGGGCAGGTCGGTGGCGGGGGGGCATCCGTTCGGCTCTATTCGGCCGGCGGGTGGACGCGGGCGCCGCTGGCGCGGCGACGGGAGCTGCGGCCGGGCGACCGGGTGGCGGGTCCGGCGCTGATCGCTGAGGACTTCGCGACCACCGTGGTCGAGCCGGGCTGGCGCGCGGAGCTGACCGGGCGGGGTGACCTGCTGCTGGCGCGGGTGGACGCCCGGCCCGACAGGGCGGGCGCCGGCACCGCGGTGGACCCGGTCATGCTGGAGATCTTCAACAACCTGTTCATGTCGGTCGCCGAGCAGATGGGGGTGCGGCTGCAGGCCACGGCCCACTCGGTCAACGTCAAGGAGCGGCTCGACTTCTCGTGCGCGATCTTCGACGCCGAGGGCGGGCTCATCGCCAACGCGCCGCACATGCCGGTCCACCTTGGGTCGATGGGCGAGAGCATCAAGATCATCGCCAGGCGCAACGCCGGCCGGATGCGACCCGGCGACGTGTACGTGCTCAACGATCCCTACCACGGCGGCACCCACTTGCCCGACGTCACCGTGGTCACCCCCGTGTTCGACCAGGCGGGCCGGCGCATCCACTTCTACGTGGCCTCCCGCGGGCACCACGCCGAGATCGGGGGGATCACGCCCGGGTCGATGCCGGCGTTCAGCAGGCGCGTGGAAGAGGAGGGGGTGCTGATCGACAACTGGCTGCTGGTGCGCGACGGCGAGCTGCGCGAGGCAGCGACGCTTGACCTGCTGCGGTCCGCTGCCTACCCGTCGCGCAACCCCGAGGTGAACATGGCGGATCTGCGCGCGCAGATAGCCGCCAACGAAAAGGGGGTCGCCGAGCTTGGCCGGATGGTCAGCCACTTCGGGCTGGACGTGGTGCAGGCCTACATGGGGCACGTCCAGGACAACGCGGAGGAGGCGGTGCGCCGGGTGATCGGGGCGCTGTGCGACGGCGAATGCGCCTACGAGCTCGACAACGGGGCCATGATCAGGGTCGCGGTCCGGGTAGACCGGGCGGCGCGGTCGGCTGAGATCGACTTCACCGGCACCTCGCCACAGCTGCCGGACAACTTCAACGCGCCGTCCTCGGTGGCGATGGCCGCGGTGCTGTACGTGCTGCGCACGCTGGTGGCCGACGACATCCCGCTGAACTCGGGCTGCCTGAAGCCGGTCAACGTGATCATCCCGCCCGGCTGCATGCTCGCCCCGGAGTACCCGGCGGCGGTGGCGGCGGGGAACGTGGAGACGTCGCAAGCGGTCACCGGCGCCCTGTACGCCGCGCTGGGGGTGATGGCGGAGGGCTCGGGCACGATGAACAACGTCACGTTCGGTGACGAGCGGCACCAGTACTACGAGACGGTGGCGAGCGGGTCCGGCGCGGGGGACGGTTTCGCCGGTACCGACGTGGTGCAGACGCACATGACCAACTCGCGGCTCACCGATCCCGAGGTGCTGGAGTGGCGCTACCCCGTGCGGCTGGAGCGGTACGTGATCCGGCGGGGCGGCGGCGGGGCGGGCCGCTGGCGGGGCGGGGACGGGGGCCGGCGGGAGATCCGGTTCGCCGAGCCGATGACGGTGACCACCCTGGCCAGTCACCGGCGGGTGCCGCCGTACGGGATGGCCGGGGGCTCACCGGGGGCTCTGGGGCGGCACTGGATCGAGCGGACGGACGGGAGCATCACCCCGATGGCAGGCTGTGACTCGGTCAAGGTCGGCCGCGGCGACCTGTTCGTGATCGAGACCCCCGGCGGAGGCGGCTACGGCCCGCCGGGGTAGAGCGGCCCTGGCGTGGTCGAGGTGGGCGCCGCGCGTTCATTCGATGCCCGGCGCGATGGCCGCCTGGAAGCGGCGGAGCACCTCCTGGTCGCCCAACGAGGTGGCCGGCGCGAACGCCGGCCGGTGCCACAGCCAGCAGTCCAGGTCCGCCGCCATGGCCTGGATCTCGGCGGCGGCCGGGCCGCCGGGGTCGCCGTCGGCGGTGTGGATGTCGGGTTCGTCGTAGCGGGTGCCGTCGCCCGGGTCGGTGCCGGTGAACCGGCCGACGGTGACAAGCCAGGCGTCGCCGGTATCGGAGGCCCGGAGCCGGAGCGTCGCGGCGCTCTCGGGCGTGAAGGTACCCCACGGTGGAAGGTTGCCGTACATGATGCGCAGTGCCTCGTCCACGCCGTCCGCGCTCAGATCCGGGTCCATCGGGGTGCGGCTGCCGGCGGCCAGTTCGGCGTCGACGCGGTGGATGAGTGCCTCGTGGGCCTGGCGCCGTCGGATGAAGCCCACCGTCTGGTCCGACGACCAGGTCCACACGGGCGTGGCCGGCGGCGTTGCCGCGAGGACGTCAGCCAGGCCGTGGCTGACGTCGTCGTAGAAGGCGGTCAGCCCTGCCCGGTCGCCCGGGCGCTGGGGCGTGGCCTGTCCCTCCGGGGGGGCCGTCAGCCTCTCACGCACGATCGTGGACCAGAACCACTGCACCTCGGCCAGGTGCCAGAGCAGGTCGTCGGCATTCCAGTCCGGGCAGGACGGCACCGGGGCTTCCGGCGGGGCGCCGCCGATGGCCTCGGCGAAACGCGCCGACTCGCGGATCAGGTGATCAACGAAATCTAGTTCCGCACCCATGCATGGGAGGCTACTGCCGACCGCCGGCGCCGCCGCGACCCGGCTGGTCTCCCCGGTGCAGTGGTTCCGCGCGGGAGGGCCGCGGCGGCTTGGGGCGCCGGTGCCGTCACACCCCGCATGCCCGACACTGGGGTCATGACCAGAATCGACGCGGCCGCCGGTGCACCCCCCGCGGTGATCGCGGGCCAGCGGGTGGAACTGCTCGACCGGGCTCGCGTCTACGCCTGCGGCATCACACCCTACGACGTGACGCACCTCGGGCACGCGGCCACTTTCGTCTGGGTGGACACGCTGGGCCGTACGCTGCGCTTCCTTGGGGTCGATCCGGACGTGTGCCGGAACGTCACCGACGTCGACGACGTGCTCGACGCGGCGGCCCACCGGGCGGGAGCGGCCTATGACTCGTTCGCGGCGGTCCAGCAGTTCCAGTTCGATCGCGACATGGCCGCGCTGAACGTCCGCGCGCCCGAGCACGAGCCGCGCGCCCACCGGTATGTGGGGCAGGTCATCAGGCTCGCGTCGGGGCTGCTGGATGCCGGCGCGGCCTATGCCCGCGAGGGATGCGTCTACTTCCCCGGGAGCGGGATCGCCGCCCGCGCCGGGCTGCAACGGGACGAGGCGATCCGGCAGTCCGGCGAGTACGCCGGCCGCCCCGGTGACCCGGCCAAGGACGATCCGCTGGACATGGCCGTGTGGCAGGCCAGCGAGGACGGCCACCCCGCCTGGGACTCGCCGTGGGGCCCGGGCCGGCCGGGGTGGCACGCCGAGTGCGCCGCGATGGCGATGTCGGTGTTCGGGCCCGCGGTCGACATTCATGCCGGCGGCGCGGACCTGCGGTTCCCGCACCACGCCTACCACGCGGCCATGGCCGAGGCATTTACCGGCGTGCGGCCGTACGCGCGGACGTGGCTGCACGTGGGCACCGTCACCATCGCCGGCGCGAAGATGGCCAAGTCGGTCGGCAACCTGGTCTTGCTCGAGGAACTCCTGGCCGGGCATCCACCGGCGGTGATCAGGCTGATGATCCTGGACCGGCCGTGGGCTCAGCACTGGGACTATCGGCCGGCCCTGCTCGATGCGGCCGCGGCCAGGCTGGAGAACCTGTATCAGGCGGCGGGGCGCGCGGCATCCAGCGACCCGGCGGCCATGAGCGAGATGCGCCGGCTGCTCGCGACGGAGCTCGACGTTCCGGCCGCGCTGGACCTCGCCATCGAGACCGGCGGCGGGCCCGCCCGCACCCTCACCAGCGTCCTCGGTCTCAGCTGACGCCGCCGGCCCGCAGAGAGCCCACGCAGGGTCCGGATATCCGCCCGGCAGGCGGCGCGCCCGGTGCCACGCCGCCGGGTGCCGTCAGCCGATCTGGTGCACGTTGAACTTGGTGATGACGCCGTGGTGCACGAAGTAGATGCCCTGGTAGGTGTTGACGGTCCCGTCGGTAAGCCGCGCTGCGACCTCGGCGGTCACGATGTTGCCGGACACGAACTGGATGGTGACGCGGTCGTGGGCGGTGGTGGCGAACCCGCTGACGAAACTCTGGTACGTCGAGCCCGAGTTGCGCCCGCCGAGCCGCCACGCCCGCACGTAACGGTGATTGTCAATCGGGAGACTCACGGGACGAACACAGTATCTGCGGCGCGATCCGGGCGATGTCAACCTGCCCGGCGGGCGTGTCGCGGTCCGGGCGGGACCGGCTCACAGTGTCCGGGTCAGCACACCCGGCGCACGCATGATTCGGTATGTTCGTCGCATCGTTGAGCGTGAGGGAGTACCGATGCGGCTCACCAAGTTGGGACACGCCTGTGTACGCCTCGACAAGGACGGGGCGGTGCTCGTGATCGACCCGGGCGCGTTCAGCGACCCGGACGCGCTGGCCGGGGCCAACGCCGTTCTCATCACCCACGAGCACTTCGACCACATCGTGCCGGAGCAGCTCCGCACCGCCCTGGACGCCGATCCTGGTCTCCATCTGTGGTCCACGGCGGCCGTGGCCGAGCAGTTCGCCCACCTGGGTGTCCGGGTACACCCGGTCAGTCACGGCGACACGTTCTCCGCCGCCGGGTTCGACGTTCACGTCTACGGTTCCGAGCACGCGGTGCTCCACCAGGACATCCCGGTGATCGCCAACACCGGTTTCATGCTCGACGGCAAGGTCTTCCACCCGGGGGACTCCTTCACGGTGCCCGAGGATCCCGTGGAGACGCTGCTGCTGCCCGCCAGCGCACCCTGGCTCAAGCTGTCGGACATGATCGACTATGGCCGGGCGGTAGCCCCGCGGCGCGCGTACACGATCCATGACGCCCTGCTCAGCGACATTGGCCTGCAGGTGCTCGGCAACTTCCTCGGCATGGCGGCCGGCAGCGGGGGCGGGACCTTCTCCCAGCTGGAGGACGGCGCCAGCATCGACCTGTGACCGTTGCGGGCGGCGCCGCGGTGAGACGCCCGGCAAGGCGGCAGCGACGCGAAGGGCCTACCCCCGCGAAACGGGGGTAGGCATTTTGCATGAGGTCTCCGCTCGCGCTGGTCCGCGAGGCTGGCTGACCCACGGCGGAGGGAGTCGCGATGGTGGCACAGAAGTCTGGGAAGCAGGGCAAGGTGGCGGCCGTGGCGAACGGTCACCCGAGCCGCCTGGACCGCGGGCTCTATGAGCGGGAGCTGTACCGCCTGCAGTCAGAACTGGTCAAGATGCAGGCGTGGGTGAGCGACCAGGGCGCCAGGGTCATGGTGGTGTTCGAGGGCCGGGACGCGGCGGGCAAGGGCGGCACCATCAAGCGGGTCACGCAGTACCTCAATCCCCGGGTCGCCGGGATCGTGGCGCTGGGCGCACCGACCGAGCGGGAGCAGACCCAGTGGTACTTCCAGCGTTACATCGAGCACCTGCCCGCCGGCGGACAGATCGCGCTGTTCGACCGCAGTTGGTACAACCGGGCCGGGGTGGAGCATGTGATGGGGTTCTGCACCAAGGAGGAGTACCACCGGTTCCTGCACCAGTGCCCGATCTTCGAGCGGCTGCTCGTGGAGGACGGCATCCTGCTCCGCAAGTACTGGTTCTCGGTCAGCGACGAGGAGCAGGAAAAGCGGCTGGTGTCCCGGCTGGAGGACCCGCTCCGGCAGTGGAAGCTCTCCGGGCTCGACCTCCAGTCGATCACCCACTGGGAGGACTACTCGCGGGCCAAGGACGAGATGTTCGTGCACACCGACATCCCCGAGGCGCCCTGGTACGTGGTGGAGAGCGACGACAAGCGGCGCGCGCGGATCAACATGATCGCGCACCTGCTGTCCACCATTCCCTATCAGAAGGTGAAGCGGCCGAAGATCACCGTGCCCAGCCGGCCGGCGTCCCAGGGATACATACGGTCGCCGCGGGAGATGCAGACCTACGTGCCCGACTATGCCGCCACCCTGAACCGCAAGCACGGGCATGACGGGCACGGCGGCAAGGGGCGAGACGGCAGCGGTTCCTGACGGCCCGCCGCTGAGGGGAGCCGCACAGGCGCCGGCGTCCGCCCGGCCCGCCGCCGCGCGCGGCGGATCCTGGCCCGCTGGGAGCAATCCGGGGAACGGCACTACACGATCGCCATCCTGCAGTGGTCGTCCACGCTCTTCGCCGAGTGCGGCGACCCGGCCGGGACGCGGGCCTGTGCGGCGGCACTGGCCCGGATCGCGGAGGAGACCGCCCAGCCGGAGGCGCTCGCTGCGCTGGCGCACGCCCTCGGTGAGGCGGCGCACCTCGACGGACAGCCCGGCACCGCGGCGCAGGAACTGCTGCGCGCCGCGGACTCGTTTGGCGCTCTCGGCCTGCCGCTGGCAGCCGCGCAGGCGCGGGCACCTTGAGCCGCCGGGAGAGGGAGGTCATGGAACTGGTGGCGCACGGCCTGACCAGCCGTGACATCGGTGGCTGCCTGTTCCTGTCCCCTCGCACGGTGGAGATGCACGTGCAGCACAGCCTGGACAAGCTCGGCTGCCGGACCAGGGCAGAAGCGGTACGCCGCCTGACTGAGCTCGGCGCCCGGTCCGGGGCGGCGGACGCGCCGGACGCGGAGGCCTGGCGCGGGGCTACCGGATGACCTTGCAGACGTCGGGCGCGGTGGAGGTCTCGGCCCGGCCGCCGTCCGGCTCGACCACGCTGCCGACCACGAAGCAGTAACGGCGCCCGGTCCGCAGGCCCGCGAAGACGGCGCTGTGCCGGGCAGGCCCGACCGTTTGCTCCTGCTGTGCCCGGCCGCCGAGTTCGGCGATGACGATGAAAGCGATCACGTCGGCGGTGCGGGGCGGCGGACTCCACCGAACGCGCGTACCGCGCGGGTGTTCCGTCACCCGGACCCTGGTGACCTGAAACTGAGCCTGCTGGACCGCTGATTTCGGGCCGGCCGTGGACGTCCCCGGTGACGCCGGGCCCGGCCTCGTCCCCGCCACGACCCCCAGCACAAGCCCGGCGGTCAGCGCCGCGGCCCCGGCACCCAGCAGGAGCACGAGCCAGGTGCGCCGCGGGCGGCGTTCCGTGGCGCGCGCGGGATCGGGGGCCGTACCCGGTGCGGCGGGAGGCACCGGCGGCAAGTCGGCCACGGGTCGCTCCTTTCTGGAGCCAAGTGTGTCACCGGCGAGGCGCGCAGGCCCGGGCAAGAGCACGATGGCAGGATCGCTACCGAGGAGGATGCATGGCCACTCACGAAATCCGCGTTGACCGGAGCAAGACCCTGACCGAGGAGCCGGGAACCGGCCACAACCGCTGGCATCCGGACGTCCCCCCGGTGGTGCGCTGTGAGCCCGGGGACGAGGTCGTGCTGGAGACCAGGGACGCCCTCGACGGACAGGTGCGCCCGGGCGGCTCGCTGGACGACGTGGCCGCGGCCAACCTGGATGTCGTGCACCCGCTCACCGGCCCGGTCCACGTGGCCGGTGCCGAGCCGGGCGATCTGCTCGCGGTGGAGATTCTCGGCATCGAGCCCGACAGCTACGGGTTCACGGTGCAGATACCGGGGTTCGGTTTCCTGCGCGACCTCTTCCCCGAGCCGTTCAAGGTCGACTGGGACATCGCGGGCGGCTGGGCCACCTCGCCCGATCTGCCCGGCGTGCGCATCCTGGGTTCGCCGTTCATGGGGACGATCGGCCTGAGCCCCGGGCATGAGCTGCTCGCCACTACGACCGCGCGCGAGCAGGCGCTGATCGACCGGGGCGGTCTCGCGCTGCCACCGTCGGCCGCCGGCGCCGTGCCCGCCGACCCCCGGCTCGCCGCGGAAGGCCTGCGGACCATCCCGCCGCGGGAGCAGGCCGGCAATGTGGACATCAAGCAGCTCGGCGTGGGCACGGTGCTGCTGATCCCGGTTGACACCCCAGGTGCCCTGTTCTCGGCCGGCGACGCGCACTTCGCTCAGGGCGATTGCGAGACCTGCGGCACCGCGATCGAGATGCGGGCGACCCTCCGGGTGCGGTTCAGTCTGCGCAAGGGCGAGGCGGCCAGCAAGAACATCCGTGACCTGCAGTTCGCCCGTAACGATTACTTCCTGCCGCCGGAGTTCGCCGTGCCGCGCAGGTTCTTCGCCACCACCGGGATCTCGGTCACTAAGGACGGTGTCAACCACTCCGAGGACATCACGCTCGCCGCCCGCAACGCCCTCCTCAACATGATCGATCACCTGGCCCAGCGCGGCTGGACCCGCCAGCAGGCCTACGCGATCTGCAGTGTCGCCGTCGACCTCAAGATCAGCCAGGTCGTGGACCTGCCCAACCTGCTCGTATCCGCGTTCCTCCCGGAAGACATATTCACCGGCTAGCCCGTGACCGGTCACACCCGCGGACGGCCATCCCACCGGGGCGCCGCACCGCGGGCCCCCGGCGGGAGCTTTCTTGCCCGATTGATACGCTCGTGCGACGATCTCCAGAAGTGGTGACCGGCTTGTCCGGGCCGCCAGGTGAACCGCACGACCGTGCCGCCCGTCGATCAGGATGGCCCGTACCGGCAAGGGGGAGCGACCGTCGTAGCTAGGCCCTGGACCCGGTGACCGCCCCGCCCGCCAGCGATGCCCGCCTGCGCGGCGAGCCGGTGGCCCGCAGCGTTTTCACAGGCCTGCCCGCGCGTTACGACCGGCTGGCCTACCTGCTCTCGTTCGGGCAGGATCGGCGCTGGCGCCGCGCGGTCGCCGATCATGCAGCCGCCGGCGCCCCACGGCTGGTGCTCGACGTCGCGACCGGCCCGGCCGGGGTCGCGCTCGCCGTCGCCGCCCGGACCGGCGCCGATGTCGTCGGCGTGGACCTCAACGAGCCCATGCTCCGGGCCGGCCTCGCCAACGTGCGCCGGCCGGGGCTGCGCGGACGGGTGCGGCTGGCCGCGGGACGCGCCGACCAGCTTCCGTTCGCCGACGCCACGTTCGACGCCGTGACGTTCTCGTATCTGCTGCGCTACGTGGACGACCCCGCCGCGACCATCGCCGAGATGGCCCGGTGCCTGCGTCGGGGCGGGACCATGGCGAGCCTGGAGTTCCACGTCCCACCGCGCCCGGTCTGGCACGGCGCCTGGTGGTGCTACACACGGCTGGCCCTGCCCGCGCTCGGCGGCGTCACCGGCGGCAGGGCCTGGTACCAGGTGGGCCGCTTCCTGGGGCCGAGCATCTCGGCGCACTACCGGCGGCACCCTCTGGACGCGCACGTCGCCGCCTGGCGCGCGGCGGGCCTGACCAATGTGGGAGTGGAGCCGATGAGCCTGGGCGGCGGGCTGGTCATGTGGGGCAGCAAATCGTGAGCGGCACCTCGCAAAGGCCGGCCTTCTACGCGGTCGGCCGCGGCACCGGGGGCCTGGGTGACTGGGTGACGCTGCTTCACCCGCCGTACACGCTGTGGCACCTGTCATACGTGGTGATGGGCGCCGCGGTCATGCCACCGCTGGTGGTCTGGCGGCTGGCGGGCACGCTGATCGCGTTCTTCCTCGCCGTGGGCATTGGCGCGCACGCGCTGGACGAGCTGAAGGGCAGGCCGCTCGGCACCGGCATCGGGTCCACGGTGCTCGCCGTCACTGCCGGTGTGAGCATCGCCGGCGCCGTCGTGCTGGGCCTGGTCGCCGGCGGGCTGCGGCTGCTGCCGTTCGTGATCGTCGGCTGCCTGCTGGTCTTCGGATACAACCTGGAGCTGTTCGGCGGGCGACTGCACAGCGATGTCTGGTTCGGCCTGGCGTGGGGGTCGTTCCCGGCGCTGGTGGGCGCCTACGCGCAGCACTGGACCCTGTCGGTCGCGGCGGCGGCCACCGCGGCGGCGGCGTTCTTCCTCTCGATGGGCCAGCGTGCGCTCAGCACCCCCGCCCGGATGCTGCGACGCCGGGTGAGCAGCGTATCTGTCCAGATCACCTTCAGCGACGGCCGGCAGCGGGAGTTCGGCCGCGCCGACCTGCTCGCCCCGATCGAGCGGGCGCTGCGGTTCTTCGTCTGGGCGACCGGCGCGGTGGCCGTGGCGATGGTGCTCGCACGATGACCGGGGAACGTTTCGACGCGGTCGTGGTGGGGGCGGGCCCGGCCGGCAGCATCGCCGCCCTGGTGCTCGCCCGCGCGGGGGCCCGCGTCGCGCTCGTCGACAAGGCCTCCTTCCCCCGCGATAAGGCGTGCGGCGACCTGGTGGGCCCGCGTGGCGTGCAGGTGCTGGCGGAGTTGGGCGTCCACGTTCCCGACGCGGGGCAGGGGGCCGATCTGCTGGCGGTGGGCCCGTCCGGGAGGGCCAGCAAGCTTCCCGCCTTCCCCGGGCGTGACTACGCCGGTCACGGGGTTGTGATGCCGCGGCTCGACTTCGACAACGCCCTGCGCGAGGCGGCGGTCGCCGCCGGAGCGACCCCGGTCCAGGCGAGGGTCACGGCCGTGGACGCCGGCGGTGACGGGAAGATCCGCGCCGTCATCGCGAGCGACGGCCGGCGACTGGCCGCCGACGCCGTCATCGGCGCGGACGGCGCCCTGAGCCCTGTCGCCCGCCTCGCCGGGATGCTCGACCCGGGCACCGCGCTGTGGGGGTTCGCGATCCGCGCCTATCTTCCGGCCGAGGTGCCGCTGCCGTTGCTCGTCCTGCTGGACGCGAAGCCGTGGCGCATCTACCCGGGTTACGGCTGGCTTTTCCCCGGCGCGGACGGGCAGGCGAATGTGGGCATCGGGGTCGGCATGGGCACCACCCGCCGGCAGGTGGCGCTGCGCGATGACCTGGCCCGGTTCTGCGCGCTCCTGGCCGCGCGCGGCGACATCCGGCCGGGCGTCCGGCCGGGGCCGGTCACCGGCGGCTGGCTGCGGATGGGAGGCACCGGGACGCCCGCCGCGGCCGGGAACGTGCTGCTGGTCGGCGACGCTGCGGGCCTGATCAACCCGCTCCAAGGGGAGGGGATCGCACCGGCGATGGTCAGCGGCCGGCTGGCGGCCGAGGCCGTGCTCGCCCACCCGGCGGATCCCGGCCCCGCCTACACCGAGGCGCTGGCCGACGTGTTCGGGCGCTACCTACCCGGGGCCGCGGCGCTGCAGGCCGCGCTGCTGCGGCGGCCGGCGGCCGCCTCGGCGGGCGTGCGCCTGCTGACCGCGCCGGTGGTGCGCCGGCTCGTCGCCGGCACCTGGTCGCTCTACTGGAACGGCCTCGTCGAGGGCGCCCAGCCGCGCCCGTCCGCCTGGAGCGCGGGCATGGTCCAGCGCGCTGCTGGGCTGTTCGCCGGCCGGGCCGGGCGAACAGGGCGGCGGGTGGCCGCGGCCCGGCCTGATCCTCCGGCGGGCAACTCGGCCGGCCCCACCCGGTCGACCGGTGTGCGCCCAGAAGTGAACGCGCGGCTCAGGGGGCGCTGACCTGCCTGGCGGGTCATCCGGCGTAGTAGTTGTGCTTCTTCGACCCGTTCAGCACCGTGCGCGCAGGCTTGGCCGGCAGCGTGGACGGGTCGACGAAGGTGCTGCCGGTCGGGTCGGCCTGAACTGCCTTGTGGGTGACGCTGTGAGCCAGAACCTGCTTCCAGGTGTAGAACCACTGGGTGTAACCGTCGTCCCACGTGCCGGCGACCGGGCTGCCGGTGATCGTGATCGGATCGCCGGGGTTGGAGCGCTGGTAGTACCACTGGGCGTGCTGCGGAGACAGGTTCACGCAGCCGTGGCTGACGTTGGCGAAGCCCTGCTCGCCTAGCGACCACGGCGCCGCGTGGTAGTAGTTGCCGCTCCAGGTGAACCGGACGGACCAGAACACCGGGAGGTTGTGATAGCCCGGCCCGCTCATCAGGGTCGGGTTGGCCTTCTCGATGGTCAGGTACGTCCCGTTGGCGGTGTCGCGGCCCGGCATGCCGCTGCTGTCCGGCCAGGTCGCGTAGTACTTGCCCTTCCAGTAGATCCGCGTCTTGTGCGTTCTGGTGTTCGTCACGCCGATCAGCGAGTCACCGATCCGGAACGACTGGCTCAGGTTGGTGGTCCCGTACACCCCCGGCGCGGCCTCAACCCCGTTGAAGTGCGCCGAGAAGCTCACCTTGGTGTGCTGCGGCCAGTAGGTCCTGGGGCGGAAGGCCAGGATCTGGTCGCCGTCCCACATCCAGGCGCCCACGACCGGCTTGGAGGTCTTGATCTTGATCGCCTTCTCCACCGCGGCCTTGTGGGTGACCGGCTGGCTGAAGTTGATCGTGATCGGCATGCCGACCCCGTACGTCTGGTTCAGGCCCAGTAGCGTGCTCGCCGAGAACGTCGCAGACGGGGTGAGGGTGCGGAACGAGCTCGTCGTCGTGCTGGTCCTGCCCTGCGTGCTGACCGCGGTGACCGTCACCTTGTAGCGGGTGCCCGTCCGCAGCGGCCAGTGCGTGTGCCAGGCAGTCGCGTCCGTCGCGAGCGTGCCGTCGACCTCGGACTTACCCGCCCTGACCGTGACGGCTGTGATCTTGCCCGAGGACACGTCGACTGAGATGCCCTTGTTCGGCCTCGCATGGGTGCTGCCGTCGGCCGGTGTAATAGTGACCTGGGCGGGCGGTGAGGCGGACGGGCTGGCCGCCGCCTGTTGGTGCTGGCCGCCGCCCTTGGTGGCGGGCGAGCTGGAACACGCGGCCGCGAGCAGGGACAACAGCCCGAAAACCGCCACGATGCCCAGTCCGGCCCGGCGGCTGCCCGACATGCCGCGCTGACCTTGCCCAGTGAGGTCGCTGTCCAGCACCCTTGCCCTCCTGCTGTGCTGATGCCATGTCCGGGTGGCCGCCGTGCCAGGCGTCCACCGCGGTCCGGGGCTTACCGGCCGGTTTGCGGCGAAGATGCCGTGTCCTCACCCGGCGCGGCGGGTTCGGATCCGGCATCCTGCTCGCGTGAAGCCCCCCGTAGAGAGACGAATTCGGTGCCCCGAAAGTTCACGTTCTCCATTATCTTCGCCGGGCGGTGCCGACGCCAAACCCAGAACAGCAGGATAGCGGCAAGCAAGGCTATTCCGATGGCCATCAACGGGACCACATCACCGGCTCTGTCGAACGGAGTGAGCGCCCCGGCAGGCATCAGTCCCAGCCGAACGGTCAGCAGCCCCCGCTGCGCGGTCGTCATCGAGGCGAGCAGGCGCCCCTGCGCGTCATAGGCCGCCGACTCCCCGGTCAGCGCCGCCTGCACGACGGGGCGCCCGGTCTCCGCGGCGCGCAGCGCGCCCAGCGAGGCGTGCTGTGCGGGGGCCCAGCTGTCCTGGAACGTGGAGTCGGAGGTCTGGTACACGATCAGCTGGGCACCCCGCCGCGCGTCCACCCGTGACATGTCGGGGAAGGCGGATTCGAAGCAGATCAGCACGCCAATACGGATGTGCTGGCCGCCGCGCGCCGTGACCTGCATCACCTTCGCCCCGGTCCCGGGGATCATGTTGGACGGGGCCGCTTTGCTGATCCTCGTCAGCCAGCCGAGCTGCTGGCGGAACGGGATGTACTCGCCGAACGGGACGAGCCGCGTCTTGGTGTACGTCGCCACGATCCCCCGTGGCCCGACCAGCACCGCGACCTTGGTCTTTCCCGCGGGCGCCTGCGAGTCCTGGTTGGCCAGGATCTGCGCCCCATCCGCTGAGGACAGCGTCTCGAGCCGGGCCAGCAGGCGCGGGGCCGTGCGCAGGTCGTCGGCGATGCTGCTCTCGCCCCACACGATCAGGTCAGGATGAAGCCTGCCCAGGCCGCCCGAGATCCGTTCGCTCGCGTTCTCCCGCACCTGCAGGTTGTGCTGGATGCCCGGCTGCACCAGGGTCACGGTCAGGAAGCGGGTGGGGTGGGGGGATGGGGTCAGCGCGAAGACGACGGGCCCGGCGGCGACCACGAGCGCGGCGGCGGCGGCGCCAAGCAGCCGGACCGGGGTGTGCCCGCCGGCCAGCAGGATCACGATGCCGGTGTTGGCCGCCACGATGGCGAAGCTGACCAGCCACACCCCGCCCACCGCGGCCAGCGCGAGCACCGCCGGATGCTGCCACTGACTGGCACCGAGCAGCGCCCACGGCCCGCCGAATCCCTGCCAGGAGCGGATCCACTCGATCACCAGCCAGTAGCTGGGCACCACCACCAGCGCGGCGAGCGCGCGGGCGGCGGTGATGGGCGGGCGCAGCAGCACCCACGCGCTCACCCCGACCGGAATCCACAGCACGCCGAGCGCCACGGCCACCAGCAGCAGGGCGGGGCCGATGTTCGGCGCCAGCCAGTAGTGGGCGGCGAGGATGAACCCGGCGCCGAACCACCAGCCGCGCACCGCCGCCTCCCGTGCGGACGGGGACGCGCGCATGATGAGCAGGCCGGGTGCGAGCCCGAACCACGCGAGGAACTCCAGGTTGGGCCCGGGGAACGCCAGCACGGGCAGGGCCCCCGCCAGCAGCGCGGCATACCTGATCGGCTTCATCAGGCCACGCCACAACCCCATACCCCCATTGTGCGCCGCTCCCGCGCCAGCGTGTCGCCGGCCGCATGCCACTCGAGCCACACCAGCCACACGAGCTTGGACAACCTCGGGTTGGCCGTTGGTGATCATGGTGTTGGTGTGGCCAGGTGCACACTGAGGTCAAGATCATGAAGCGCGCTGCACGGCGCAGCGGTTATTGGGGCACGGAATAGGAGCGGCGGGGGAAATGGGGGCGGCGCCGGGGGCTCTTTACCCGGCTGGAGCCGGCTTTCCGCGTCCGACGGTCATGGCCGCATCCGTTTTGTCATTTCTCGGTTATGAAATCGTAAAGAATCGGGTCAGCGAGCGGCCGTGCGGGAGCGGCGGAGCGACGCGGTGGCGGCCCAGGCGAGCGCGAGGAGCGTGAGGGCCACGATCACGGCCTCGGGCCAGCTGCCGAGCCGGTCCGCGAGGGTCCGCTGGCTCACCAGGGGCACCCGCGCTTCCAGCACGGCGCGCTGCCAGGTGCCGCTGTGCGCCATGAGCCGGCCGTCCGGGGCGATGATGGCGCTGACGCCCGTGGTGGAGGCGACCACGACCGCCCGGTTGGACTCGACCGCACGGATCCGGGCCATCGCGAGCTGCTGGAGCGTCTCGCCACGCTGGCCGTCCACCTCGAAGGTCGCGTCGTTGGTCTGCATCGCCAGCAGGTTCGCACCGGCGTTGACCTCGGAGGACACCAGGTGGTCGAAGCCGATCTCGTAGCAGATGACGTCGCCGAGCCTGACCTGGCCGGCGTGGAACACCACCGCCCGGTGGCCGGGCGTGAAGTCCCGCGGCTGCAGGTTGACCAGCGAGGTGATGTGCTTGAGCAGCCCACGGAACGGGATGTACTCGCCGAACGGCACGAGCTGGCGCTTGACGTAGGTCTGGACCGGCCCGCGGCCGGGCAGCCATAGCTGGCCCGCGTTGCGCACCGGGTCGGCCAGCAGGGCGCCGACGAGCACCGGCCGGTTGATCGCGTTCACCGCCGCCGAGATCGTGGCGTGGATCTGCGGGTAGAACCCGGGGTCGAGGTCGGTCGAGTTCTCCGGCCAGATCACCAGGTCGGGCGCGGGCCGCGCGCCGGCCCTGACCTGCGCGGCCAGGCGCTCGGTGGCGGCCGCGTGGTTGGCCGCGACCGTGCCCGCCCGCAGCAGGCCCGGCAGGTCGCGCGCGTGCGGCACGTTGCCCTGGATGGCGGCGACGGTGGCCGTCGGCGTACCGGGGACCTGCCGGTCGACCGGGAGCAGGCTCCCTGCCAGCGCGAGCCCGACGGCGGCGACGGGCGCGAGCCAGAGCAGGGCCCGCCGCCGGGCCGGGACGAGCAGGGCCCATGCGAGGGTGGTGCCGGCGAGTGCCACCACGAAGGTCAGCAGTGGTGCCCCGCCGATCGCGGCCCACGGCGCCGCGGGCGTACCCGCCTGGCTCATCGCCAGCCTGCCCCACGGGAACGCGTACGGCCATCGCGCCCGCAGCGCCTCGGCACAGACCCACCAGCCAGCCACCGCCAGCGGCCAGGCACGCAGGCCGAGCAGCAGCCGCTGGCCCACAGCGAGCACGGCGAAGATCACCGCCTCGCTGGCCGCGAGCGCGAGCCACGCGTACCACGCCACGTTGAGCAGCCACGACAGCAGGGGGACGAAGAAGGCCAGCCCGAACGCCAGCCCGGCCAGCAGCGATGTGCCAGGGCCGCGCCGCCACAGCGCCACGGCAAGCAGCGCAGGGCCGACCGGGGCAAGCGGCCAGATCCCGATCGGCGGGAAGGCCGCCACCAGCGCCAGCCCGCCGGCCAGCGCGACCGCCAGCGCCCCGGGCAGCCGCAGCCGCGCAGCGGTGGCCGGGATGGCCGGGGCCGCCGATCCGGGCTCGCGGGCGGTCACGCCCTTCGCGTCACCGCTCTCGCCGCCCGTGCCGGTCAGCGTCACCGTTCCTCCCGCCTCCGCTGGGCCGCGTCCCGCATGCCTGCGAGGGTAACCGGGACTCTCACCACACGCGTCCAGGCTGGCACGACCGGCGTCGCCCAGCCAGCCCTCCGCCGCCGATGGCGGAACCGCCGGCGACGGGAAGGACCCGGGACGCCTTCCCGTTGTCATCACGGGATGCCCTCCCGCGGGATGTGGCGGGACGCCTTCCGCTGACATGGCGGGCTGCCTTTCGGTCGACGCGCGGCATGCCGGATACCTGCAGGAAGTGGCTAGCGAGAGGGGGCTGCGGTGAGCCGCCGTGGCTGGGTGCTGTTCACGCTCATGAGCGTCATCTGGGGAATGCCGTACCTGTTTATCAAGGTGGCGGACGGCGGGGTCTCCGTGCCCGTGCTGGTGTTCACCCGGGTGACGGTCGCCGCGGCTTTGCTGCTGCCACTCGCGATCCGCCGGCGCCAGTTCGCCGGCCTGTGGCGGCACTGGCGGTGGCTGGTGCTCTTCGCCATCGTGGAGATGATCATTCCGTGGGCGCTGCTGTCCGACGCCGAGCGGCACCTGTCGAGCTCGATGACCGGGCTGCTCGTCGCCTCGGTGCCGATCATCGGCGTGGTGCTCGCGCGGCTGACCGGCGGCACCGAGCGGCTCACCGCGGCCCGCTGGGCGGGCCTGCTGATCGGGCTGGCCGGGGTGGCGGTGCTGGGCGGGCGGGACGCGCTCGGTGGCGACGCGTGGGCGGTGGCCGAGGTCCTGCTCGTCGCCGTGTGCTACGCGACCGGCCCGCTCATCGTCAACCGCAAGCTCAGCGAGCTTCCGGGCCTGGGCGTCAACGCCTTCTGCCTGAGCTTCGCCGCGATCGTCTACGCCCCGGCCGCCGCCCTGACCTGGCCGGCCACGGTTCCGTCGGCGCAGGTGCTCGCCTCGCTCGCGGCCCTGGGTGTCATCTGCACCGCCCTCGCGTTCCTGCTGTTCTTCAAGCTCATCGCCGAGGTCGGCCCGGCCCGCGCCGTCGTGATCACCTACGTCAACCCGGCGGTGGCCGTCGCGCTCGGGGTGGCGGTGCTCGGCGAGCCGCTGACCCTCGAGATCGTGGCCGCGTTCGTGCTGATCCTGGCCGGCTCGGTGCTGGCCACCCGGCCCAGCCGGCCATCCTCCCGGCCGGCCGGGCTCGCACCCGCGGACGAGTCGGTCGGCGGGGCCGCTCGCCGTTAGTAGTGGTGACTGGAAGTGCATCGGTGCATCGGTGAAAGGGTGCGTGCTGTGCCGGCGTGTCCG
>Ga0081540_1000335_pt1 | contig 48271 bp, 48 predicted proteins | sample TabmetS2T1R1_FD_71024 | JGI IMG/M metagenome (GOLD analysis project Ga0081540, IMG submission 71024) | Tabebuia heterophylla rhizosphere microbial communities from the University of Puerto Rico - S2T1R1 | ecosystem: Host-associated > Plants > Roots > Rhizosphere ...
CCAGCGGTCGGCCGAAGATCCGTTCGCGCAGGTCAGGATCGCCGAGGCCGCGGCGCTGATCGACGCCGCGTGGCTGGCCCTGGAGCGGGACATGACCGAGCTGATGGACCACGCCAGCCACGACCGCAAGATCCCGCTGCCGCTGCGGCTGCGCACCCGGCGAGACCAGGTGACCGGCACCGGCCAGGCCATCCGCGCGGTGGACCTGCTGTTCGAGAACTCCGGCGGGCGGGCCCTGAAGCTGGGCACGCCGATCCAGCGGTTCTGGCGGGACGCGCACGCGGGCCGGGTGCACGCGATCAACGACCCGGAACGGGCGCTGTCCATGTTCGGCCGCGGCGAGTTCGGCCACGACGTGCCCCCGGACGCCATGTTCTGACCAGGAAGGCCCGAAGACATGCACCTGCACTACGACGAAGCAGGCCAGGGACCGCCGGTCGTCATGCTGCACGGCGGCGGCCCCGGCGCGTCCGGCATGTCCAACTTCGGCAGCAACCTGCCCGCCTTCGCCGGACACTTCCGCACCCTCGTCGTCGACCAGCCGGGCTACGGCAAGTCCGACAAGCCGGCCGTAACAGGCAACTACTTCACCTTCGCCGCCACCGCGCTGAAAGACCTCCTCGACGAGCTGGGCATCGACCAGGCCCACCTGGTCGGCAACTCCCTGGGCGGGGGCACCGCCGTCCGCTTCGCGCTCCAGAATCCCGAACGGGCCGGCCGCCTCGTCCTCATGGGACCCGGTGGCCTGTCCCTCAACGTGTTCGCCCCGGACCCGACCGAGGGCGTCAGGCGCCTGGCCGAGTTCGGCGCGCCGCCGGGGCCGAGCCGGGAGAAGATGGAAGCGTTCCTCCGCACCCTCGTCTTCGACCAGCGCCTGGTCACCGAGGAGCTGATCGACCAGCGCTACGCCGCGGCCAGCGACCCGGACTCGCTGCAGGCGATGGCCTCGATGGGCGCTTCCTTCTTCGACCCGGCCTCGTACGAGCAGGGGCTGCTGTGGCGGGAAGCACATCGGCTCAGACACCGGGTGCTGCTGATCTGGGGCCGCGAGGACCGGGTCAACCCGGTCGACGGCGCGCTGGTGGCGATGAAGATGATCCGCCGGGCCCAGCTGCACGTGTTCGGCGGCTGCGGCCACTGGGTGCAGCTGGAAAGGGCGGCCGAATTCAACCGGCTGGCGATCGGGTTCCTGAACGGAGACACCGCATGATCTCCTCGCTCGGCTACCTGCGCATCGAGTCGGCCGACCCGGCCGCCTGGCGCGAGTTCGGCCTGAAGATCCTCGGCATGACCGAGGGCCGCGGGCCCGAAGCAGACGCTGTCTACCTGCGGATGGACGAATTCCCGGCCCGTTTGGTCATAGTTCCCGGATCAGCCGACCGCCTCCTCGCCTCCGGCTGGGAGGTGCGTGACGCCCAGGCGCTGGCCGGCGTCGGCCGCGCCCTGGCCGACGCCGGCGTCCCGTACAAGGCCGGCACCGACGACGAGGTGGCCGCCCGGCGGGTGGGCGCGATGCTGACCACCGAGGACCCGGCCGGCCACACGATCGAGGTGTTCTGCGGCGCCGCGCTGGACAGCCGCCCGGCCGTGAGCTCGTACGGGACACGGTTCGTAACCGGCGACCTGGGCCTGGGCCACGTGGTGCTGCCGGTCCCGGCCGGGGACGAGGCCGCGTTCGGCTTTTACACGGAGGTCCTCGGCTTCCGGCTGCGCGACTCGATGCGCATGCCCGCCGAGTTCTTCGGGGGCCAGCCCGGCGACCCGCCGGTCTGGTTCCGCTTCCTCGGCTGCAACGCACGGCACCACTCGCTGGCCCTGGCCCCGGTCCCGGCGGACCCCGGCATCGTGCACCTGATGATCGAGACCGCCTCGCTGGACGACGTGGGCCGGGCGCTAGACCGGTGCATCAGGCGCGGCGCGACGGTATCGGGCTCGCTGGGGCGGCACGCCAACGACCTGATGGTGTCGTTCTACGTCCGCACCCCCGGCGGGTTCGACGTCGAGTACGGCACCGACGGCCGGCTCGTCGACGACGCCACCTGGATCACCCGGGAGAGCACCGCGGTCAGCCTGTGGGGCCACAGCTTTGCGCCCCCAGGCTGAGGAATTCCGGCAGGTCCTCGGGCACTTCTGCACCGGCGTCACGGTCATCACCACGTGCGGCCCGCAGGGCCCGGCCGGGTTCGCCTGCCAGGCCTTCGCCGCGCTGTCGCTGGCGCCGCCGCTGGTGCTGTTCTGCCCTAGCCGCACCTCGGCCACCTGGCCGGTGATCGAGCGGGCCGGGCATTTCTGCGCCAACGTGCTGGCGGACGGGCAGCAGGAGCTGGCCAGGAGGTTCGGGACCACCGGGGCGGACAAGTTCGCCGGGGTGCCCTGGTCACCGTCGCCGTCGGGTCCGGTCCTGGACGGCGCGCTGACCTGGGTCGAGTGCGCCGTCGAGGCGGTCCACGAGGCCGGCGACCACTTCCTGGTCACCGGCCGGGTCACCGCATTGGGCCCGAGCCGCGCGGGCCGCCCGCTGCTGTTCTACCGCGGCCGGTACGCGGCCACCAACCCGGGGAGCGGGCCGACGGAGGTGGTCGACACGCTGCTGGCCTGGCCGCGGCATGCCGACTGGATGTAAACCGGGATGTACAACCGGGCGCGCCGGGGGAGGGGGCCGGGCGCGCCCGAGCCTAGTAATCGGTGTCGATGCCGGCCAGTGCGGTCTGCACCTGGGCCAGCGGCCCGCGCAGTTGCATGCGACCAAGCGCTTGCTCGGGCAGCCTAGCGGGACCCGGTGACCGTCGTCAACGGCGCTCAAGCATGATCCCGAACGGGCCGGGCGCATGCCCTCCCACCGCCTCCTGCCCTCCCGTTCACGCCCGCTTTTCCCCCGGCTGTGGCCCCCTTTTCCCTCCTTACTTTCCCAGCTCTTGCCCTACGCGTTAGTAGCCGCTAACGTGTTGACGTGCCTGACTTGGTGGCTGCGGTCGCGGAGCCTAACCGGCGCCGCCTGCTGCAGCTGCTGGGCCCCGGCGAGCAGACCGTGAGCCAGCTGGCCAGCCACTTCGCCGTGAGCAGGTCGGCGATCTCGCAGCACCTGGGCGTGCTCGCCGGCAGCGGGCTCGTCACGAGCCGGCGGGCAGGAAAATTCCAGTACTACCGCTTGAACGCCAGGGGGATGGCCGCGCTCCGGGCCGAACTCGACTCGTTCTGGACCCGTGAACTCGACCAGCTCGTCCGCGACGCACGGGCCGTGCCCTAAAGGAGACATCGATGCCGTTCGAGAAGTCGGTCCTCGTCCCGCTGAACGCCGACGAGACCTTCGCCCTGATCACCCAGCCGGACCGGCTGCGCCGCTGGCAGGTGATCACCGCGCGCGTCGACCTGCGGGCCGGCGGGGAATACCGGTGGACCATCATTCCCGGGAACTCGGCCGCCGGCACCTTCACCGAGGTGGAGCCGGGCCGCCGCGTCGTGTTCACCTGGGGCTGGGAGGGCTCGGCGGACCTGCCGCCGGGCGCGTCGACCGTGATCATCACGCTGGAGCCCGCCGCGGGCGGGACCATGGTCCACCTGACGCACGAAGGACTGTCCGGCGAGCAGGAGGCCAGCCACGGCGCGGGCTGGACGCACTACCTCGGCCGGCTGGTCACCGCGGCCACCGCCGGGGACGCGGGCCCCGACGAGTGGGCGGCCAAGCCCGACCTGGATCCGCTGAGCTCCGCCGAGGCCACGCTGGCCGTCTGCCAGCGGATCCTGCGCGGCGTCGCCGAGGACGATTACCATAAGGCCACGGTGTGCACCGAGTTCGACGTGACGCAACTGGCCGATCACCTGATCGGATCGGTCACGTACCTCTGTGCTCTGGCCGATGCCGGGGCGGGCGGCGAGCCCGGTGCCGGTCCCGTTACCAGCCCGCTGGAGGCGCGGGTCGCCACGGCGGCCCAGGCCACGCTCGAGGCCTGGCACGTCCGCGGGCTCGACGGCACGGTCAAGGTCGGCCCGCACGAGATGCCCGCCGGCGCCGCCCTGGGCATCTTGTCCATCGAGTTCCTGGTCCATGCCTGGGACTTCGCCCAGGCCACCGGGCAGCAGGTCGCCGTCTCCGACGAGGTGGCCCAGCACGTCCTCGGCCTGGCCCGCCAGATCATCACACCCGAGGCCCGGGGCGGCGGAAGCTTCGCCGACCCGGTCGACGCCGGCCCGGACGCCGGCCTGCTCGACCGGCTCATCGCCTTCACCGGCCGAACCACGACCCAGTAGGGGGAATCAGTTATGCCAGAACGCACCTCATACACCCAGGGCACGCCGAACTGGGTGGACCTGCCGACCAGCGACCAGGCCGCGGCCAAGGCGTTCTACGCCGGGCTGTTCGGCTGGACCTACGACGACCAGCCCATGGGAGCTGAAGGGGAAGGGCAGGTGTACTCGATGGCCATGCTCGGCGGCCACCAGGTCGCCGCCATCTCCCCGCAGCCGGCCGAGATGGCCGCCGCGGGCGCCCCGCCGATGTGGAACACCTACCTCGCCGTGGACTCGGTGGACGAGGCCACCGCCAAGGTCGAGGCCGCGGGCGGCAAGGTGGCGATGGCGCCGTTCGACGTCATGGACGCCGGGCGGATGTCCTTCGTCATGGACCCGTCCGGCGCGCCGGTCGCGCTGTGGCAGGCCGGCCAGCACATCGGGGCCACCCTGGTGAACGAGCCCGGCACGCTCAACTGGAACGAGCTTGTCACCAGCGACCTCGGCGCGACCAGGTTCTACGCCGACGTGGCCGGCCTGAGCACCGAGAACATGGACATGGGCGAGGGCCAGTCGTACACGGTGTTCAAGTCCGGCGAGGCGATGGTGGGCGGCTCCACGCCTCCGCAGATGCCCGGCGTGCCCAGCCACTGGCACGTGTACTTCGGCACCGCCGACGCGGACGCCACCGCGGCCAGGGCGGCCGAGCTCGGCGGGTCGGTCGTCGTCCCGCCGTTCGACACCCCGGTCGGGCGCATCGCCGTACTCAGCGACCCGCAGGGCGCGATGTTCAGCGTGATCAAGAACGCGCCCCCGGCCTAGCCATGCAGATGCCCAAGCCCAGCGAGGACGACAAGGCGTTCTTCCGGTCGATCCTCCCCGGGGACCCGGAGGTCGAGGTGAAGCCGATGTTCGGCAACCTCGGCGCGTTCGTGCACGGCAACATGTTCGCCGGGCTGTTCGGGTCCTCGGTGGGCGTCCGGCTGGCCGAGCCCGACGCCGCCGTGCTGTCCGCCGTCGACGGGGCCGGGCCGTTCGGCCCGGCCGAGCGCCCGATGGGGGGCTACCTCAGCCTCCCGTCGGGGATGGACCCGGACCTGGCCGCCCAGTGGGTGGGAAAGGCCCGGGTCCACGTCGGCTCGCTGCCGCCCAAGAAGCCCAAGCCCAAGAAGAGCAAGGCAGGCTGAGCGCAGGCTTCAGCCCCGGCCCCACGGATCGGGGCCGGGGTCTGCTCCGGTGGCGGCCTGGTCCAGCCGGCCGAGGAAGTGCCCCCATCCGGTGCCGTGGATCGACGCCTGGTCCGGCGGCAGGTTCCGGTGGATCAGGCGCAGGCGCGTGCCGCCCGCGATCGGGATGAGGGTGAACTCGACCTGGCTGGCCCCCGGGGGCAGGTCGGGGTGCCCGGCCACGCCCCAGCTGACCACCACTCGCCGCGGCGGGTCGACCTCCAGATAGCGGCCGCGGACGGGGACGCCGTTGATGTCGACCTCGAAGACGCCGTCAGGGACCGGCTCCAGCGTGGCGTGCTGGCCCATCCAGCGGATCATGGCGGCCGGGTCGGTCAGGTGCCTGAAGACCTCCTGGACCGGGGCGTTCACGTCGACGGTGGTCTCGTAGCTGCCGCTGTCAGCCATCGGACGGTTTCTCGACGGCGCCCTTGAGCTGGCCGAGGTGATGGGTCCAGAAGTCGGCCAGGAACTGCTGCACGCCGGCGAAGCCGTCGGGATTGACCACGAACAGGTGCCTGGTGCCCTCCCGGCGCTCGTCGACCAGGCCGGCCTCACGGAGCACCTTCAGGTGCCGGGAGACGGCCTGAGGGGTGATATCGAGATGACTGGCGATGTCGCCCACCGGACGGGGGGCGCCGGCCACCAGCTCGAGGATGACGCGGCGGTTCGGCTCGGCCAGCGCCTTCAGGGCCGCGTCCGGGTTCACGCCTGCCTCCTTGCCTGCGCTGTCCTGGTTACGGCTGCCGGCCGAGGAAGGCGACCAGCCGCTGCGTGACGGGGGCATCATCCGGCACCGGCAGGGCCGGGCCGATGCCGGGCGCCCGGGTGTCGGCGGTGAGGGCCTGCTCCGCGAAGCCCAGGACGTGCGCCGCGAGCCGCCCGTCCAGATCGGCCGGCTGGCCGGTGGCCCGGGCCAGGTCCCAGCCGTGCACGGTCATGTCCAGCGTGGTGAACCCGGCCAGGACCGGGCCCGGCATGTCGCCCAGCGGGGTGGCGTGCACCCGGGTGAGGGCGTCGCCCACCCCGGCCGCCGCCAGCGCGGCCGCCGAGGCCTCCGCGTAGGCCGCCACCGGGTCGTCACCACTCGCGTCCATGGCCGGCAGGCCGCCCGGGGCCATCGGGTACCGCGGCGCCTGGCCGGTGAACAGGGCCTCGGCCAGCCATAGGGTTCCGATCACGTGGCTGAGCAGGGACCGGACATCCCATTCGGCGCACGGCGTGGGCGCAGTCTCCTGGTCCGGGCGGACTCCCTTGACGATCTGCGCGGTCGAGGCGACCGCGTACTCGAACGCGGTGAAGGTATCCATGACACCGACCTTAATACAACAATATTGTTGTGCAACAGTCGAATTGAAAAAATGGGTAGTTGTGCTTGAAGCCCGGCGCGGGCATCCTGCCCGACCTGGACGAGCCCGGGTCCACGATCGCCCGCACCTTTCCCTGCCCTGCACCAGGGAGGTCGTCGCCGCCACCCAGGCCTGGACCCGCCGCGTCTTCCCCGCCCTCCCCGAACCCGCCCCCTACGACGCGGCCATCCTGGCCTAGGGCTTGCGCCCCCGCCCAGCACACGAGCAGCCCCGGCTAATAGCCGCTGGTTCCAGCGCCACATCAGCGCCGTCCCAGAGCCCGCTGGCACCATCTGCGCGGGACCTGGAATGGAGTACTGGGATGAGAAAGCCGCTCTGGACGTACCTGGCCTGCTGTATCGCGGTGTTCATGATCGCGATGGACAACCTCATCGTGACGAACGCGCTGCCGGTGATCCGCCAGTCCCTGCATACCGGCCTGGAGGGCCTGGAGTGGACGGTCAACGCCTACACGCTGACCTTCGCGGTGCTGCTGCTGACCGGCGCGGCGCTGGGTGACCGGTTCGGCCGGCGCCGCCTGATGATCATCGGCATCACGGTGTTCACCGCGGCCAGCGCCGCCTCCGCGCTGGCACCCAGCATCGGCACGCTGATCGCCGCCCGCGCCGTCCAGGGCGTCGGCGCGGCGATCGTGACGCCGCTGACCGTCACGCTCATCGCCAGCGTCACCCCGCCGCAGCGCCGCGGCCTGGCGCTCGGAGTCTGGGGCGCCACCGCGGGTCTCGGCGCGGCGCTGGGTCCGGTCATCGGCGGGGCGGTCACCGACGCCGCGTCCTGGCAGTGGATCTTCTGGATCAACGTCCCCATCGGCATCGCCGTGCTGCCGTTGCTGCTGCTGACGCGCGAGAGCCGTTCCGGGGCCGGCCGCCTCGACCCAGCCGGGGTCATCCTGGCCACCGCCGGGTTGTTCGGCATCGTGTTCGGGCTGGTCCGCGGCAACAGCCACGGCTGGACCAGCGCCCAGGTGCTGGGCAGCCTGGCCGCCGGCGGGCTCCTGCTCGCGGCGTTCGGTGCCTGGGAGTCACGCGCCGCCCACCCGATGATGCCGCCGTCGCTGTTCCGCAGCCGCGGGTTCACCGCCGCCAGCGCCACCATGCTGCTCACGAACATGGGCATGTTCGGCGTCATCTTCCTGGTCTCCCAGTTCCTGCAGTCGGTCATGGGCTACACGCCGCTCGGCGCCGGCGTCCACGGCCTGCCCTGGACCGCCGCCCCCGCCGTCACCGCCCCCATCGCCGGCCTGCTGTCCGACCGCATCGGCGGCCGGCGGATCGTCGCCATCGGCGTGGCGCTGCAGGCGATCGGCATCGGCTGGCTCGCCGCCGTCATCACCGCCACCACCCCCTACGCCGACCTCATCCTGCCCTTCCTCATCGCCGGCACCGGCCTGGGTTTCTTTTTCGCGCCGATCACCCGGCTGACCCTCAGCTACGCTCCCGAGCAGCTCGAGGGCATCGCCTCCGGCACCTCCTACGCGCTGCGCCAGGTCGGCACCGTGCTCGGCGTCGCCGTGCTCGGCTCGGTCTTCTCCGCGGCCGGCGGCCTGGACAGCCCGGGCCAGTTCACCACCGGCCTGACCGCCGCGCTCACCGTCTCCGCGGCCATCCTCGGAGCAGGCGCGCTGGTGGTCCTGCTGGCCCCGGAGACCCGGCCGGCCCGTCGGGCCCCCACCGCCAGCGCCCCCGCCACGGTCACCGCCGCGTCCTAGGCAACCCGTGGGCGATGAGGCTCCTGGCGCACTCGAGCACCGCCTCCTGGGCCGGCCGGCAAGAAGTGGACCAACGACGACCCGCCCACCGAGATCGGCGACATGATCAGGGAGACGATCATGCCGCCGGCCCTGGCCGCGGCGCTGTACCGGCTGGCGGCCACGCTGCCCGGCGCGACCCTCGTCCCGCACGCGACCACCGTGGCCGGCCGGGCCGGGATCGGCATCATGTGGACCAGCAAGACGGCTCAGCAGGTCGACACGAACGAGTGATCTTCGACCAGACCACCCTGCGGTTCATCGGCGAGAAAACCTACGACCCCGGGACGGGCCGGCTGACCGGCGAAAGCGCCATCGTCCAGCAGGCCTTCACCGCGAAGGCAGGCCAGCTCCCCTAAGGACGGCCTCGTCAAGGCAGCTGATGGTCTCGCAGGTCACCAGCCCGCGCTCGCTGGTGAGCTCGTCGATGATCCCGTACGCCCCGGCGATGCGCCCGGGGGTGTCGATGACGATCGTGACGGTGGGCACGTGCCGGCCCAGCTGGAGCAGCCGGTCGCCGTGCGGGGCGTGGTCGCCGTGGAAACCCCAGATGCCGCGCAGCGTGGTGGCGCCGCTGAGCCCGGCCGAACGCAGCCGCCGCACGATCGCGCGGTGCACCGGCTGACCCTGGTGCCTGACCGTCTCCGACGTATAGACCATGAGCTTCTGCCAGGGGCCGCCGCCGGGTAGGGCCAGGCTCCGGCCGTCCCGCTTGCAGACCCAGACCCGCTCCAGGGTGAGCAGCGGGCGGCGCAGCAGTGCGCCGAGCTCGGGCAGCACCCGGCCGATCTGCTCGCCCGCGCCGACCGCGATGATCATCATCGGGACCTCGGCGTTCCGGCTGAAGAAGGCGGCCCGCTGGCGGCGGCCGTGCGCGGTGCCGTCCACGCCGAGCAGCGCGGTGGCGCCGTCGATCCCGCGGCGGTGCAGCAGGTCGCAGACGGCGACGAAGGCGGGCACCCGGTAGACCCGCTCCTGGCGGCCCAGGTAGACGGTCAGCTTGGTCGCCTCATCGAGGCCCGCGACGGCGGTATCGGCCAGCAGCCGGGCGCCCTCCACCGTGACCAGGCCGGTGCGGTTCAGCGCGAGGGCCGGGCCGAGCACCGCCTCGATCCGCGGCCGGGTGTCGACCGCGACCGCGACCAGCGGCAGGTCCTCGGACAGCGACAGCGAGCGGTCGGTGCGCAGGTGGTGCTTGAGCCCGAAGCCTTCGGTGCCGCGCAGCAGGATGCTGGCCGCGATCTCGTGCCGGCCGTACAGCCCGAGCAGGGCGTCCGCGACGAACGCGCCGCCGCTCCGCTGCCGCTCGCCGAAGTAGCTGGTCAGCTTCTGGTACTCGGTCACAGGTGGGCGCCGATCAGCTGACCCAGCGCGGCGGCGGCCACGCCCGCCGCGAGGCTGGCGGCCACGTTGAGCGCGGCCTTGCCGTGCTGGCGCTCCTCGGTCAGCCGCTGGGTCTCCAGCATCCAGGTCGAGAACGTGGTGTACGAGCCGACCGCGGCCGTGCCGGCCAGCAAGGCCGCGTCGTGGCCGAGGGCCAGCCCGGCGAGCAGGCCCAGGATCACCGCACCGGACACGTTGACGGCCAGGGTGCCGAGCGGGAAGTCACGGCCGCCCTGGACGGCGCCGTCGGCCAGGAAGCGAAGCACCGAGCCCGCGCCGCCGATCAGCACCACCGCCGTCCAGAGAAGGATGCTCATGCCCGCACCCGGACCCGCCGGACCATCGCCGTGGCCAGGTGGATCGCCGCGTACCCGGCCGCAACGCTGGCCGCCGTGTAGCCGGCCGCCAGGCCCCAGGCGCCCGCGTCCAGCATCTTGAGGATCTCCACCTGCATGGTAGAGAACGTGGACAGCCCGCCGCACAGGCCGGTGCCGAGCAGCGGCCGCCGGTAGCTGGACAGCGGCAGCCGTTCGGTCAGCCGGGTGACGAAGTAGCCGAGAGCGAAGGCCGCCGCGATGTTGACGCCGAACGTGGGCCACGGCCACGCCGTCGCCGGATGCGGGAACGCCTCGGCCAGCGCGGCGCGCGCCAGCGTGCCCAGCGCGCCGCCGGCGAAGATCGCCGCGATTTCCCGCCGGTCGACCCTGGGCATGCGGAAACGACTCCATTCACTCTCGGAGAAGCCATCAGCCGCGGGTCGGCGGTTCGGGAGGCACCAGTCTCCACGTCAGGGCATCATCTGACCAGATCAGTCTAAGGGAGGGCCGATGATCAAGGCCACGGCCGACGCGTCCGAGCGCTTCCTGCTGGTCCTCGTGCTCGTAGTCGCGGCCGCCGGCGTGGCCGCCCCCGCGCCCGGGCGCGCCCTGGCGGCGGGCAACGGCATCGACGCCGCGCTGGCGGTGCTGGTCTTCGCGACCGGCCTGTCCCTGCGCCTCGCCGACCTGGCCGCGGTCCGCCTGGCCTGGCGGCGCATCGCGGTCGTGCTGGGCGCCAGCACCGCGGTCCTGCCCGCCCTGGCCTGGGCCGCCAGCCAGGTCATCGGCGACCAGGTGCTGCGCTCCGGCATGCAGGCCGCCGGGGTCGCCCCGGCCGAGGTGGCCACGGTGGCGCTGTGCGTCATCGCGGGCGGCGACGCGGCGGTGTGCGCCACGCTGCTGGCGGCGTCCACGATCATCACCGTGGTCGCGGCGGGCCCGATCCTGTCGCTGCTCGGGGCGTCGGTCACCGTGTCCTCGGCCGGGCTGCTCGGCAACCTCGCGGTCGTCATCGCGCTGCCCCTGGCCGCCGGGGTGGCGCTGCGCACGGTCTGGTCGCCCGGGCCGGGGGCCGACGCCGCCGTCCGCCTGGTCACCGTGCTGGCGCTGCTCCTGCTGCTGTGGCAGGTGGCCAGCCAGATCAGGCTGAACTCCGCCTACGTCCAGGTGATCGTCGCGCTCGTCGTCTACGTGGCCGGCTCCGCCGCCCTCGGCGGGATCCTCGCCCTGCGCGCCCCGGCCGGCCAGGCGACCGCCATCCTGCTCCCGGTGGCCATGCGGGACTTCGCGGTCGCGGCCGGGATCGCGGCCGCCGCGTTCGGCCCCGCCGCCGCCGCCCCGCTCGGCGCCTACGGCGTCCTCGTCCTCCTCGCCGGTTCCCTAGCCGCCATCATCGCCCGCCGCCACCCCGCCCCCGACCTCTCCGCGCCCGACCGCCCCGGCCCCGGCCCCACCGCCCCAGAAAGCCCTTCCGGCTAGGTAGGCCTCAACCGCTCACGCACCATCCACCCCACGGATCTCTCACATCCCACCAGCGGACCGCCCTTCCCCCGCCAGCCAAGCCCATGCGACATGGATGCGACAGCCATGTCGTTAGAACACAATGCCGTTCAGCTTATTTTGATCGTGAACGGGCGAGCCCGGCGAATAGCGATGTCCGTGGTGCCAGAGGGCCCCCTGGTGTGCTGCCGGGGTTCCTGATACCGGGCTGGCGACTGGCTCATACTGCATGGATGCCTCGTTCATGCTGTTCTGACGACATGGCTGGGGCATTCATGCAGTATGGTCCGGTGCTGGAGTGGCGGGTGCGACGGAGCCCTTTTTTCAGAGCACGCCACGGCCGGCCGCCCAGGGCGCGAGCGGACCAAGATCAAGCTAAACAGCATTGCGTTAGAACAGCATGAACGCGGCATTCATGTCGTTTGCATGAGCCGTCAGGCGGCACCGCCGAGGAATAGTTGTTGCAGATGTGGCTGACGTGACCGCTGATGTGACTCGCCCAGGCGGCAGGCACGATCGTGGACCGAAACCCGTGCAATTCGCCGCGGGTTGCGGGCCGCAATCATGCTCGGCTGCGGCCTCCCGGGCCGGCGCGGTCCCTGGTCATTGCTCCTGGCCGGTCCGTTCGGTACTCATAAACCGGTCCGCCGCGTCACCAGCGTCTGCCGCCGCCTGCGCCGCCCGCCCTGACAGCCCGGGATCCAGCCCGCCCAGCTCGACGTTGATGTCCACCAGGCAGGCCGCGCTGCGGGCCGAAGCCGCCGCGAGCACCGCCCCGGTCATGGCGTCGCCGCGCAGGTTCGGGTTGCCCGCCTCGGCCAGCCGGGCGGCCATCAAAGCCACCCGCGCGCCGATCCCGGCGATCTCCAGTGGCACGAGGGCCGCGCCTAGCAGTGCCTCCTGCCGCTGGGCCTCCCGCTCGCTCGCCTCCCGGGGAAGGCGGAGCGCCTCGAGCACGGCCGCGTAGGCCCGGGCGTCCAGATCGGCCAGCTGAGCCAAGCGACGGCGCAGTTCCTCAGCCTGATCCGCCAGCTCCCCGGCGCCGGGAAGCCGGGTCGCGGAGAACCGCGCCGCCATGGCGACGAGCCCGGCCGCCATCGCGCCGGTTACCGCCGCGGCCCCGCCGCCGCCCGGGGTCGGCGTCCGGGCCGCGAGCTGATCCAGGAAACCCCGGACCGGCTCGTCCAGGAACGAGCTCACGCCGTCACGATAGCCCGACCACCTGGCCGTCGTCGTCGAGGTCGATGCGGGCGGCGGCCGGGTTCGAGCTGAGTCCCGGCATCGTCCGCATGTCGCCGCAGATCGGGTACACGAAGCCCGCGCCGACCGAGGCCCGGACCTCGCGGACGGGCAGGGTCCAGCCGGTCGGCGCGCCCTTGAGCGCGGGGTCGGACGAGATCGACAGGTGCGTCTTGGCGATGCACACCGGCAGGCGGCCGAAACCGGCCCGCTCGTAGGTGTCGAGCTGCTTGGCGGCCTGGGTGGAATAGCTGACCCCGTCCGCGCCGTAGACCTGCGTGGCCACGGCCGCGATCTTTTCCCGCAGGCTGGCCGTGTCGGGGTAGAGGAAGCGGAAGTCCGACGGCTCCTCGGCCGCCTCGCTCACCGCCTCGGCCAGCTCGATGGCGCCCCGGCCGCCGTCGGCGAAGTGCGTGCACACCGCCGCCCGCGCCCCCATGTCCGCGGCGATGTCCCTGATCACCTGGTGCTCGCTGGGATGGTCGGTCGGGAAGGCGTTGATCGCCACCACCGGGGAGACGCCGTGCAGGCGGATGTTCTCGATCTGCTTGCGCAGGTTCGCCGCCCCGGCCAGAACGTCATCCGGGTTCTCCCGCAGCAGGTCCTCGGGCAGCGGCCGGCCGGCCACGATCTTGTACTTGCCGGAGTGCGCCTTGAGCGCGCGGACGGTCGCGACGATGACCGCGGCGTCGGGGCGCAGCCCGGAGGTGCGGCACTTGATGTTGAAGAACCGTTCGGCGCCCATGTCCGCGCCGAAGCCGGCCTCGGTGACGAGGTAGTCGCCGGCGTGGATGCCGATCAGGTCGGCGATCACCGAGGAGTTCCCGGTGGCGATGTTCCCGAACGGCCCGGCGTGCACCAGCACCGGCGTGTTCTCCAGCGTCTGGAGCAGGTTCGGCTTGATCGCGTCGCGGAGCAGGACCGCCATCGACCCGGCCCCGGCCAGCTGCTCGGCGGTGACCGGGGTCCCGTCCCCGGTGTAGCCGATCACGATCCGGCCGAGCCGGGCGCGCAGGTCGGCCAGGGATCCGGCCAGCGCCAGCGTCGCCATGACCTCGGAGGCCGCGGTGATGTCGAAGCCGGTCTGCCGGGGCACCCCGTCCGCCCGGCCGCCCAGCCCGATGACGATGTTGCGCAGCGCGCGGTCGTTGACGTCGAGCACCCGCCGCCAGGTGATGTTGTGCGGGTCGATGCCGAGCGTGTTGCCCTGGTAGAGGTGGTTGTCGAGCATCGCGGCCAGCAGGTTGTGGGCCGCCGTGACGGCGTGCATGTCGCCGGTCAGGTGCAGGTTGAGCGCCTCCATGGGGACGACCTGGCTGTACCCGCCGCCGGCCGCGCCGCCCTTGATGCCGAACGTGGGCCCCATCGACGGCTGCCGGATCGCGACCGTGGCCCGCTTCCCGATGTGCTTGAACCCCTGCCCGAGGCCGACCGTCGTGGTGGTCTTGCCCTCGCCGAGCGGCGTGGGGGTGATCGCGCTCACCACCACGTACCTGGCCGCGGGCTGACCCGCCAGCTCCGCGATGGCCTCGAGCTTGATCTTCATCACCTCCTCGCCGTGCGGCTCGAGCAGGTGCGAGGCGATGCCCATCGCGTCCGCGACGTCCTCGAGTGGCTTCAGCGCCGCGCCGCGCGCGATCTCCAGGTCGCTCGGGAAGGCCATGGTGTTCCTCTTTTCAGCAGTTAGATTCCAGGCAGGCGGAAGCCGTCGACGCCGATGCCGAGCGGTTCGCCCGCGCTGACCAGCGCGCCGAATAGGTACTGCCCCGACGACCGCTCGCAATGCAGCAGATACGAGAGCATCCCGGTCCGGTCGTCCCTGATGATGTCGGTGGCGACGCCAGCCACCGCCGACCGCAGGGCCGCCCCGTCGGGGGCCATGTCGTCGTGCAGGTCGGCCCCGCACAGCCGGGCCAGCAGGTCGGCCGCTTCCGGGCCGGTGACCCGGACCAGCGCCCGGCCGTGGGTCAGGTCGGTCACGCTGACGAACTCGTCGCCCGCCGCGTCGGCCGCCACCGTGCCCAGCCAGTCGGCCACCGCCTCGGCCGTGCCCGGCGGGGCCAGCACCAGCCACTCGCCGGGGCCGGATCCGACGACCAGCCAGCCCTGCTCTCGGTCGGCCCGGCCGAACGGGACGCCCAGCGCCTTGGCCATCGCGCCGTTCCACGGCGCCCGCAGGTGGACCTTGACCAGCGGCGTGCAGTCGGTGATCGTGAGCGCGGCCTCGCTGCGCCAGCCGCTCACCTCCCAGCCTGCCTCCACCCGCACCGGGGGAGCCGGGGCAATCGGACTCCTGGACACAGGCTCAGACACGCATCCGGCTCCCTTCGGGATCCACGTGAGCGAGGTGCTCGGTCACCCGGGCGCCGATCAGCCGGCCGCCGGGCAGCCGGACCGTGACCAGGGTTCCCGGGGCCGCGAGCGACGCCGAGACCTGCCCCAGGCAGATCGAGCGGCCGAGCGTGGGCGACATCCGGCTCGAGGTGATCCGGCCGGCGATGCGCGGCCCGTCGACGATCTGGCTCGCCTCGGGCGGCACCACCGAGCCGTCCTCGGGCTGCAACCCGACCAGTTGCATGCCCGGGCCCCGGCCGCTGGAGGCATTATCGTGCTGCCAGGCCAGCTCGGGCTTGCCGAGGAAGTCGTCCTTGTCCAGCTTGATCGCCCAGTCAAGCCCCGCGCTGAAGCCGCGGGTCAGGCCGTCGGTGTCCTGCCCCACGATGAGGTGGCCCTTCTCCAGCCGCAAGATGCGCTGGGCCTCCACCCCGAACGGCCCGATCCCGAGGTCGGCGCCGCGGTCCATCAGCGTCTCCCAGACGTGCAGCCCGTAGCCCGCCGGGACGTGCAGTTCGTACGACAGCTCGCCGGTGAACCCGATCCGCCACAGCACGCACCCGTCCACCCCGGCGATCCGCCCGGTCCGCACCTCCATGTAGCCGAACGCCTCGTTGGCCAGGTCGACACCCTCGGTCACCCGCAGCAGCAGGTCCCGGGACGCGGGCCCGGCCACGTTCATGCTGGCGTAGGCGGTCGTCACCGGGGTGACGTGCACCGCCCAGTCCGGGTGCATGGTCTGCAGCACGTTCTCCAGCCACTCCCACACCGCCGCGGCTCCCGAGGACGTCGTGCTCATCAGGTAGTGGTCCGGGCCCAGGTGGCCGGTGACGCCGTCGTCGAAGACCACGCCGTCCTCGGCGCACATCACGCCGTACCTGACCCGGCCGAGGCCGAGCTTGGACCACTTGTTGACGTACACCAGGTTGAGCAGCCGCGGCACGTCGGGACCACGCAGGTCGAGCTTGCCGATCGGGGTCACGTCGATGATGCCGACCGTGCTCCGCACGTTCCTGACCTCGGCGGCCGGGTCACCATAGTGATCGGGCCTGATCCAGGCCCCGGCGATCAGCGGGCGGGCGTGGTGCGCCTCGTGCCACGGCTGCATCGGTGAGTACCGAACGGGCTCGAGGGGCCGCCCCGCCAGCGCCCCGAGCGTCACCGGGGCATAGGGCGGCCGCCAGGTCGTCGTCCCGGTGTCGCCGATGCTCTGGCCGGTGGCCTCGGCCGCCGCCGCGATGGCGTTGACCAGCTCGATCTTGCCCTGGGTCGGCCCCATCGTGGCCGTGGTGTAGCGCTTGGCCAGCTCGATCGAGTCGTAGCCTTCCCGCACCGCCGCGACGATGTCCTTGGACGACACGTCCTCGCAGAAGTCGACGATCCCGTGGGTGCTGGCGCGGAACAGCTCCGGATGAGCGTCGACCGGGAGTTCCGGGATGGCCGTCGGGCCGGCGTCGTCCCCGGACCGTTCGGCCCCATTGGCCTGCGCCCGGGTGGGCACGGCCGCCTGGCGCTCCCGGCGGATCCTGGCCGCGCGGCGGGCCGCCTCCCGGCCCACCGCGGTGGCGTGCGCGATCAGCTCCTCGTGGCTTCCGTCCCCGGCGATGCCGCCCGTGGCCAGCACGTCGTCCGGCAGGTGGCGGGGGAAGAACCTAGCCGCCCGCGGGTCGTAGGCAGGCCGGTCGCCGGCCATGCTGAGCAGGGCCGCCGGCGCGGTCCAGCCGGTCGCGGTCACCAGCAGGTCGCACTCGGTCGTGGTCCCGTCCGCGGCCTCCACCGCCCGGACGCCCCGATGGCCCCGGACCCGGACGATGCCCTGGCCGGACCGCGCATCGAGCACCTTGCCGACCTCCACACCGGCCTGGACCAGGTCCGCGATGGCCGCGTCGCCGTCGGCGTTGGCGGTCAGCACGACCGCCCGCTCGCCCGGCTTGACCGCGTGCAGCCTGATGAGCCGGCGCACCGCGGTCGACAGCATCACCCCGGGCACGTCGTTGCCGGCGAAGACGTAGGGCCGCTCGATCAGCCCGGGCGCGGCCACCAGGACCTTCGCGCGCGCCTTGATGAGCTGCTCAGTACCACCTCCTGGTCCGCCCGGGAGATCACGCCGCACCACCGCGGTCCAGTTGCCGTCGTAGCGACCCGCCACCACCGCGTTGGTGAGCACCTCGATCCCCGGCGTGGCCGCGACCTGGTCCCGCAGTTCCGCCAGCGCGGCCAGCGCGGCGTTGTCGCCCCAGCGCAGATGGCCGCCGAGCCGGTGCTCCTCCTCGACCAGCATGACGCGCGCGCCGGCCCGCGCGGCGGCCACGGCGGCGGCCATCCCGGCCGGCCCGCCGCCCGCCACCAGCACGTCGGGGTGGGCGAAGCGCTTGTCGACGGCGGTCCGCGGCGTGTCCGGGGACACCTGCCCCGCGTGCACGAACCGCTGCAGGACGCGCTCGTACCACGGCCACAGCCGCTGCGGCTTGATGAAGGTCTTGTAGTAGAAGCCGGGGCCGAGGAACCGGCCGGCCAGCTGGTTGACCGCCTTGACGTCGAAGCCCAGGGACGGCCAGGTGTTCTGGGAACGCACGTCCATGGCCGGTTCGGCCAGCCGGTGCGCGCCGCGCACGTTCGGTTCGTCGCCGACCTGGAAGAAGCACCCGGGGTCGTGGAAGCTCGCGGTGAGCAGGCCGCGCGGCCGGTGGTACTTGTAGCTGCGCGAGAACACCCGGAGCCCGGACGCGGCCAGTGCCGACGCGATGGTGTCCCCGTCGAACGCCGGGACGCTGTCCCCGTTCCAGCGGAAGTTGAACGGCCGCTTCCGGTCGATCTCCTCGCCCGGCTGCGAGCCCAACCGCATCGGGCCGCTCACGGTGCCGCTCATCGGGGCCTGCCCGGCGGGATCGACTCGTTGGTGTCCGTGTCGCGCTGGAGCACGAAGAACTGGCGGCAGCCCATCCGGTGGTACCAGGTCTCGGTCACCTCGCCGCGCGGGTTGGCGGGGAAGTACAGGTAGTCGCGCCACTGCTCCGGCCGGGCCGTGGCCGCGTCAGGCCGCGGCTTGGTCTCGCCGGAATAGTGGAACTCGCCCGCGTCTCTCGGGCCGCACCAGGGGCACGGGATGAGGATCACAGCGTGCCGCCTCCAGAGGTACTAGTGGCCAACGGCGGCCGCCCCCTTCTCCCCGACCAGCTCGCCCGCGCCGAACCGGCCCAGCCCGAACGCCTCGATGATCTCCGGGGCGCGGCCGTCGGCGATGCACCGCGCCATCGCCTCCCCGGAGACCGGGCCCGCCTTGAAGCCGTAGGTGCCCCAGCCGACGTCGACGTAGAAGCCCTCCACCGGCGTGCCGCCCATGATGGGGGAGAAGTCGGGCGTCATGTCGCACAGCCCGCTCCACTGGCGCAGCAGCCGCATCTTCGACAGCCCCGGCATGAGCTCGATGACGTGCGTCGCGAGCCCCTCGGCGAACTCCAGCGTGCCGCGGGTGGAGTAGGAGGCGAACGGGTCGACGCTCGCCCCGAACACGAGCTCACCGCGGTCGGTCTGGCTGACGTAGACGTGCAAGGTGCCGGACACGATCACGGCATGAAGGAACGGCCGAACGGGCTCGGTGACGGCGGCCTGCAGCGGGTATGTCTGTATGGGCAGCCGCACCCCCGCCATCGCCGCGACCAGCGTGGACCACCCGGCGGTCGCGTTGAGCACGACCGGCGTGGCGATGTCCCCCTTGGTCGTGCGCACCCCGCGGACCTTGCCGCCCTCGGTGTCGATGCCGGTGACCTCGGTGTCCTGGTGGATGTGCACGCCCTGGGCGGCGGCGGCCCTGGCGTAGCCCCAGACGACCGCGTCGTGCCGGATGATCCCGCCGGGCGGGTGGTACAGCGCGCCCAGGATCGGGTACCGGGTCTCCGCCGAGGTGTCCAGGTACGGCACCAGGCGCTTAATCTCGGCCGGGTCGATGACCTCGGAGTCGATGCCCTGCATCTGGTTGACCTCGGCCCGCCAGCGCATGGTGCGCAGGGACGAGTCGTTGTGGGCCAGCGTGAGGTGCCCGCGCCGGGAGAACATCACGTTGTAGTCCAGGTCGGCGGCGAGCGTCCGGTAGAGCTGCATGGACCGGTCGTAGAAGCGGACGCCCTCGGGGGTCAGGTAGTTCGACCGGAGGATGGCCGTGTTCCGCCCCGAGCCGCCGCTGCCGATGTACCCCTTGTCCAGCACGGCGACGTCGGTGATCCCGTGGTTGACGGCCAGGTAGTAGGCGGCCGCGAGGCCGTGCACGCCGCCGCCGATGATGACCGCGTCGTAGCTGGTGCGCAGCGGTTGCTCGGGCCAGGCGCGCGGCCACGGGCGGCCGGACAGGCCGTGCCGGAGCAGGGCGAGCGCACCGTACTTCGGGGGTCGGCGGCGCCTGGGGTGGCTCGGGGCGCGGACTGCGGCCACGGCGTTCCTCCCGGGGACCATCCGGACAAACTCGTGCACGGTCAGCATAGGCGTTCCATGAAACAGAGTCCACTGGCAGTGGACACAAAGATGATCTCTGTGATTAGTGCCCTTGCGGTGGTTCCCAGCCCGTCAGGGTGGGTGGCTGCCAGTTCTCGCCCACCGTGGGCGAGTCGTCACTCCAGGGGCCGAGCTCCGGCTGCGGGAACTTGGCGTGCTTGCGTTTCAGCCAGATGCCGTAGGAGTTGCCTTCGCGCAGGTGGGTGATGAGCACCTTGCGCGCATAGGTGTCCTCCTCGCCCTCCGGGATCTCGAAGTGGATCTTGAGGAAGGCGTTGGTGTAGCGGTCGAAGACGGCCGGCATGCCGTCCTCGTACATCAGATGCACGTCTTCCAGCCAGTTGATGTCGGCGCCGGGGGTGGCCGCGACCAGGTCGACGTCCTCCACCAGCGAACGGTCGAACTGGTAGGGGAAAGTCCGCCCGGTCAGCTCTTCCGTGTCGATGCCGATCTTCGTGGTCAGCCGCGGGGCGGGGAGGTTTTCAGACATTGCTGGCTCCGTTCCCGCCGGGGAGGTTCTTCTCCAGCAGGGCCTTGATCTCGGCGAGCGCGCGCTCCTCGGTCTGGCCGGGAATGTAGTTCGTGCCGGCCAGCGGCACGCGGGCCATGGCGGAGGCCTCGACGGTCAGCGCGCACAGGTCTTCCGGCTCCAGGCTGTGTACGTTGGTCTTCCCGCAGGCGCGGGCCAGCATCTGGGCTTCGAGCGTGAGCGTGTGCAGGAAGTTGTAGACCCGCTCGGCGGCCTCGTCGACCCTGAGCCGCTTGCGCAGCTCCGGGTCCTGCGTGGTGATGCCGACCGGGCACCGGCCGGTGTGGCAGTGGTAGCACCGGCCGGCCGGGACCCCCACGGTGCCCTCGTAGTCGGTGACGCCGGGGATCTCCTTGTTGCAGTTCAGCGCCATCAGCGCGGAATGGCCGATCGCCACCGCCTTGGCCCCGAGGGCCAGGCACTTGGCCACGTCCGCGCCGTTCCTGATCCCGCCCGCCACGACCAGGTCGATCTCGTCGACCAGGCCGACGTCCTCCAGCGCGCGCCTGGCCTCGGGGATCGCGGCCATCAGCGGGATCCCGGTCTCCTCGGCGGCCACGTGCGGCCCGGCCCCGGTGCCGCCCTCGGCCCCGTCCAGGTAGATGACGTCCGGCCCGCACTTGGCCGCCATCCGGACGTCGTCGTAGACCCGGGCCGCGCCCAGCTTCAGCTGGATCGGGACCTGGTAGTCGGTGGCCTCGCGGATCTCCTGGACCTTCAGCGACAGGTCGTCGGGGCCCAGCCAGTCCGGATGGCGGGCCGGGCTGCGCTGGTCGATCCCCGCGGGGAGCGAGCGCATCTCGGCCACCTGCTCGGTCACCTTCTGCCCCATCAGGTGGCCGCCGAGCCCGACCTTGCAGCCCTGCCCGATGAAGAACTCGACGCCGTCGGCGAGCATGAGGTGATGCGGGTTGAACCCGTACCGGCTCTGGATGACCTGGTAGTACCACTTGGTGGACAGGTCGCGCTCCGGCGGGATCATGCCGCCCTCGCCCGAGCAGGTGGCGGTGCCCGCCATCGAGGCGCCCTTGGCCAGCGCCATCTTGGCTTCCAGGGACAGCGCGCCGAAGCTCATCCCGGTGATGTACACGGGAATGTCGAGCTCGAGCGGATGGCTGGCGAAGCGCGCGCCGAGCACCGTCTTGGTCTCGCACTTCTCCCGGTAACCCTCGATGACGAACCTGGTCAGCGTGCCCGGCAGGAACATCAGCTCGTCCCAGTGCGGGATCCGCTTGAACATCGAGAAGCCGCGCATCCGGTAGCGGCCGAGCTCGGCCTTGACGTGGATGTCGTTGATGACCTCGGGCGTGAAGATGCTGCTGTGCCCGAGCGCGGCCCTGCCGCCGTCTTCGATTGCGCTCACGTGGATTTCGCCCTTCTACAGGACAAGCTTGCGTTCGGCCGGCTCGAGGTTGTCGTAGTTCCAGAGCTTGCGCCCGCATACGAACTTGCGCCAGCTCGCGGGCGCCTCGATGCCGTAGATGCCCAGCTTCCTGGCCAGGAACTCGTCGTCAGACGCGTCCAGCTCGGCCTCGACGCAGTCCACGCCGAGCGAGGTGACCTTGCCGCCGACGTAGATCGCGCCGTCGTACATGGAGTCGCCCAGGCCGCCGCCCACGTTGCCGCAGATGACCTGGCGGCCGCGCTGGAGCATGAAGCCGGTCATCGTGCCGGCGTTCCCGCCCACGATGATCGTGCCGCCCTTCTGGTCGACGCCGGACCTGGCGCCCACGTCACCGCGCACCACCACGTCGCCGCCGCGCAGCGCGGCGCCGGTCAGCGAGCCGGAGTTCTTGTCGATGACGACGACGCCGGACATCATGTTCTCGGCCACCGACCAGCCGACCCGCCCGGTGATGTGGATCTCGGGCCCGTCGATGAGGCCGCAGCCGAAGTAGCCGAGGCTGCCCTCGATGGTGATCCGGCAGCGGGCCAGGATGCCCACCGCGAGGGAGTGCTTGGCGCCCGGATTGCGTACCGTCACCTCGGCGACGCCCTCGTCGTAGACGAGGCGGCGCAGTTCGAGGTTGATCTGCCGGGTGGTCAGCTCGGCCGCGTCGAACACCGCGGCCGGGCCGTTCTCGCCTGATTCGACCGTGGCCACCCGAGGGGCCTGCGCGACGGGCTCGGCCAGCCCGCGGGCGTCGTAGCTGATCCTCACCGGTGCCACACCAGCACTTCACGCTCGTAGGGGTCGTAGGTGTCGATCTCGTGGCCGATCACGGCGCGGATGGCGACCTCCTCGGACGCGAGCGCGACCAGTTCCGGGGATTCGTACAGGACCAGCGGCTTGGCCGCCATCTCGTCCTTGGCCACGCCGAGCGAGTCCTCCGTCACGACCAGGTAGGTGAAGACACCGTCGAGTTCGTCCAGGCTCTGCTTCATCGCGGTCTCGAGGGAGAGCCCGCCGTCCATCTTCTGGGCCAGGTACACCGCGATGATCTCGGAGTCGCATTCGGACTGGAACCGGTGCCCGAGGCGCTCCAGCCGGCGGCGCCACATGTGGTAGTTGGTGAGCTGCCCGTTGTGCACCACGGCGATGTCGGAGAACGGGTACGCCCAGTACGGGTGGGCGCCGGAGATGTCCACGTCGGACTCGGTGGCCATCCGGACGTGGCCGATCGCGTGGGTTCCCGTGAACCCGTTCAGGCGGTACCGTTCGGCCACGCTCTGCGCGTCGTTGAGGTCCTTGACGATTTCCAGCGAGTGGCCCAGCGACAGCACCTCGCACCCGGGCACGTCCTCCATGTAGTCGGCCAGCGGCTTGAGCTCGCCGCTGTACCGGAACGTGACCCGGTAGGCGTACTCCTGGTCGCCGTGCATCACGTCGACCATGGCCCCGATCTTGGCCAGCCGGTGCTCGACCTCGTTGCGATGGCGTTCCAGCCGCTCGCTCCAGCCGAACCCCCTGGCCTCGTTCGGGTCGGCCAGCTTGATCCGCATGACGAGCAGGTCGCTGGGCGGGCCGTAGAGGGCGAAGCCGCTGGAGTCGGGGCCGCGGTGCTTCATGGACTGAAGCATCCGGCTCATCTCGGCGCCGATGTCGCCCGGCCCGTCCCGGTGGATGATGCCCGCGATACCGCACATGCTGCTCAACCTCCTGCTACGGCATGATGTCCAGGTACTCCGCGATGTCCCAGTCGGAGACCGCCGCGCAGAACCGTTCCCACTCGTCCGTCTTGTAGTGGTGGAAGACCCGGTACATGTCGCCCGGCATCGCGTCCTGGACCAGGGTGTCCTTCTCCAGCGCCGTCAGCGCCTCGCCCAAGGTCATCGGGACCTTCTTGACGTCCTTGCCGCCCGCGATGGCCTCGTAGATGTTCCGGTCCTCGGGCGGCCCCGGGTCGAGGTTCCGCTTGATGCCGTCGTCCATCGCCTTGATGATCGCGGCGAAGGACAGGTACGGGTTGACCGCGGAATCCACCGACCGGTACTCGAACCGCCCCGGGGCGCTGACCCGCAGCGCGGTGGTCCGGTTCTGGTAACCCCAGTCGGCGAACAGCGGGGCCCAGAAGCCGGTGTCCCAGAACCGCCGGTAGGAGTTCACGGTGGGCGCGGTGATGCAGGTCAGCGCGTCGAGGTGGGCCAGCATCCCGCCAATCGCCTGCAGCCCGAGCTTGCTCGGGATCCGGGGGTTGTCCCCGTCCGGCAGGAACATGTTCTCGTCGCCCTGCCAGAGCGAGATGTTGTGATGGCAGCCGTTGGCCGACACCCCGGTAAACGGCTTGGGCATGAAGCACGGGAAGACGCCGAGTTCCCGGCCCACCTGCCGGCAGATCTGGCGGTAGGTGGTGAGCCGGTCGGCGGTGACCTCGGCCCGGTCGAACATCCAGTTGAGCTCGAGCTGGCCGGGGGCGTCCTCGTGGTCACCCTGGATCATGTCCAGGCCCATCGCCTTGCTGTACTCCATGACCTTGTGGATGACCGGCTGGAGCTCGGAGAACTGGTCGATGTGGTAGCAGTACGGCTTGGTCATGCCGTCCACCGACGGCGTGCCGTCCGGCTTGGTCTTGAGCCACATCATCTCCGGCTCGGTGCCGACCCGCATGTGCAGCCCGGTCTCCCGCTCGAACTCTTGATGAATCCGCCGCAGGTTGCCGCGGCAGTCCGAGGTCAGGAAGCCGCCCGGGTCGGTCTCTTCCTCCCGGTTGCGGAACAACGTGCAGAACACGCGCGCGGTCTTGGGATCCCACGGCAGCTGGCAGAAGGTCTCCACGTCGGGCAGCCCGACGAGTTCGGAGGCTTCGGGTCCGTAGCCGATGTAGTTGCCGTGCCGGTCGATGAACAGGTTGGCCGTCGAGCCGTAGACCAGCTGGAAGCCGTTCTGCGCCATCCGCTCCCAGTGGTCGGCCGGGGCACCCTTGCCCATGATCCGGCCGGTGACCGAGGCGAACTGGTAGTAGATGTAGGTGATCCCCTTGGCGTCAATCTCCGCCCGGACGCGCTGCACCGCTTCGGCGCGGCCGTCGGTAGCGAGAAACCGCTCGAGGTCGGTGGACACGGCGCCTCCTTACGGTTGGTCCTCCGGCGCCACCGCGGCCTTGGCCGCCTCCAGGTACAAGGCGGGCCGGGCTCTCCGGCCTCGGGGGCCTGTCGGGAGCGGCGCGATCGGCAGCGGAGCACGCTGGCGATTCACGGAAAGTAAACCTCGATTCATCACACGACACAAGCCTACTGGGCGGCGACGGCCGGCGCCGGCCCGCCGGTCCCCTTCCGCCGGGCAGGTGTCGGGCGTAATCTCGGCAGGGTGTAGTGCAGGTTTACGCCGTCCACTGTGATGGCTCTACCTGTGGCTAGCGGCCGAGTAGAGGGGGTCAGGTGATCTCGCGGTGACGATGTCCGCCGAACGGCCGCGCTTGCTGGTGCCAGGGCTGCTGCCCGCCGACCCGGCCCTGGAGCGGTACCGGGTGCACCCCGGCGCCGTCACCGCGGTGGAACTCGACCCGGGCGACGTGCTCACCGTGATCGACGAGGAGGGCCGCCAGCGCGGCGAACTCACCGTGCTGGCCGGCGGGGCCGAGGACGACAGCGCGCTCGGAACCAACGCCGACACCGCCGCCACCGTCCTCCGCTCCCTGGCCACTCCCGCCAGCACGGCCACCCCCGCCAGCTCTGGTCTGTTCGGCCCCGCTGCGGTCATCGGCTCGCTGGCCGGCCGGGGGCTCGATCCGGCCCAGGCGCGGGCCGTGGCTCTGTTCGGCGAGTGGTCGCCGGCCGGGACGCGGGCGGAGTTCGCCGCCCGGCGGAGCCTGACCGCCGTGGTGGCTGCGCCCGGCGGCCCGATGTCCGTGGCCGCGGACAACCCGCCCTCGGACCTGGTGCTGGAGGTCCGGCGGGTCAGCCCGCGGCGGCCGGAGCAGCGGCCGCTGCCGCCGCCACTGGCCGATCCGCTGCTCGACCTGCGGGTGGACACCGCCTCGGCGCGGTCCTATGAGGTCAAGGCCGGCCAGTACATCCAGGTGATCGACGTCGAGGGCCGCCAGTGCTCCGACTTCCTCGCGTTCTGCGCCCGGCAGCTGGCCGGCGGAACCGAACGCGGCCTGGACGCCACCACGACCCGCAACCTGACCGGGAACGCCTACCCGCAGCCGGGACTGTTCGGCAAGTTCTTCGACCAGGACATGCGCCCGCTGGTCGAGGTGGTGCGGGACACCGTCGGCCGGCACGACACGTTCGCGCTGGCCTGCAACGCCAAGTACTACGAGGACATGGGCTACCCGGGCCACCTGAACTGCACCGACAACTTCAACGCGCAGCTCGCGCCGTACGGCATCGCGGCCCGGCGCGGCTGGCCGGCCCTCAACTTCTTCTACAACACCTCCTTCGGCGAGGCGAACCAGCTGCTGTTCGACGAGCCCTGGTCCCAGCCGGGGGACTACGTCCTGCTGCGGGCCATGACCGACCTGGTGTGCGCCTCCTCGGCCTGCCCCGATGACATCGATCCGGCCAACGCCTGGAATCCGACCGACATCCACGTCCGCGTGTACCCCGCCGAGCGGAGGTTCTCGATGGCGATCGCGCATCGCGTCACCCCGGACAGCGAGCCCAAGCTCACGATCCAAACGGCGTTCCAGCCGCGCTGGTCCAAGCTGACCAGGCAGCTAACCGAGTACCGCGGCTACTGGCTGCCCACCAGCTTCGACGGCCACGGCGCGATCGACGAATACTGGGCGTGCCGCGAAGGCGCGGTGGTGATGGACCTCTCCCCGCTGCGCAAGTTCGAGGTGGTGGGCCCCGACGCCGAGGCGCTGCTGCAGGCGGCCGTCACCCGCAACATCCGCAAGCTCGCCACCGGCCAGGTCGTGTACACCGCGGTCTGCAACGAGACCGGGGGGATGCTCGACGACGCGACCGTGTTCCGGCTCGGCCCCGACACCTTCCGCTTCGTCGGCGGCGACGAGTACGACGGGACCTGGCTGCGCCAGCTCGCCGGGCGGCTGAACCTGGACCGGGTCTGGATCAAGCACTCCACCGACCACCTGCACAACATCGCCGTCCAGGGCCCGAAGTCGCGTGACCTGCTCCGGGAGCTGATATGGACGCCGCCGACCCAGCCGGAGTTCGGCAGCCTCGGCTGGTTCAGGTTCGCGATCGGGCGGATCGGGGGACCCGAGGGCCTGCCGCTGATCATCTCCAGGACCGGCTACACCGGCGAGCTCGGCTACGAGCTGTGGTGTCACCCCGACGACGCGCCGGCGCTCTGGGACGTGGTCTGGGAGGCGGGCACGCCGCACGGGCTGACCCCCCTCGGCCTCGATGCCCTGGACATCCTGCGGATCGAGGCCGGCCTGATCTTCGCCGGCTACGAGTTCTGTGACCAGGTCGACCCGTTCGAGGCCGGCGTCGGGTTCACCGTCCCGCTGAAGACAAAGGAGGACGACTTCAGCGGCAAGGCCGCGCTGCAGCGGCGCAAGGCCGCCCCGCAGCGGGTCCTGGTCGGGCTAGAGCTCGAGGGGAACGAGCCCGCCGCGCACGGGGACTGCGTGCACGTCGGCCGGTCGCAGGTCGGCGTGATCACCAGCGGCACGCGATCGCCGATCCTGCGCACCAACATCGCGCTGTGCCGGATGGCCGTGGAGTACTCCGAGATCGGTACCGCCGTCGACGTCGGCAAGCTGGACGGCCACCTCAAGCGCATCCCCGCCACCGTCGTGCGCTTCCCGTTCTACGACCCCGACAAAACCCGCCCCCGCTCCTGACCCCGCCCCGCACATACGACTTGAATGCCGCGTTCAAGTCGTTCTAACAGCATGGCTGTGGCATCCATGCTGTAAGAGGAGCACGGCGGCAGGTATCACCAGTCACTGGGAACGCAAAGACATCATCCCTGGCACCACAGAGCGCTCCCCAGGGTCGGCTCCATGATCGCGGGCAGTTTCGGTCGCTATTTGGTCGAAACTGCTCATGATCATGACTAGCCGCCGACTCCACGAGGCCGCCCAGGCCCGCGGCGAGTCCCGTGTGTCCCGACATTAACAACAGCCCCCTATAGCGCTCACAAGGTCGCCGAGATCAGCGCGGCCCGCTCCAGCAGAAGGTCGGCGGCGCCGCGCATGGCGCGCGGGTTGAACCGCACCGCCGGGCCCTGCACGCCGAGGATCGCGACGAGCGCGCCCGCCGGGCTCAGCACCGGCGCGGCGATCGCGTTGAGGTCCTCCTCGCGCTCGCCGGCCGCCTCGGCCCAGCCCCTGTCCCTGACCCGGGCCACCTCGACCTCGAGCACGGCCGGGTCCACGATCGTGCGCTCGGTATAAGCGGCCAGGCTCCCGGTCGGCGGCGTTCCGCCGTGGGCGAGGAAGACCTTGCCCACGGCGGTCGCGTGCGCGGCGCTGGTCCGGCCCACCTCAGCCACGCTGCGCACGGACAGCGGGCTCTGCACGAAGTCCAGCGTGGTCGCCTCGTGCTCGCCCGGGACCGACAGCGTGGCCGTCTCCCTGGTCCGGCTGGCTAGTTCCGCCAGGTGCGGCCGGGCCAGGATCCGGATATCGAGGCGGTCGTGCACCGCGCTCGCCAGCCGGACGACGCCGAGGCCGAGCCGGTAGCGCCCGGTGGCGGCCACGTGCTCGACCAGCCCGCCGCTGACCAGGGTGGCCAGGATGCGGGAAATCGTGCTCACGTTGATGCCGGTGCGGCGGGCGATCTCGTTCGTGCCCAGTTCGGTCCGGGCGTCCGCGAGCTCTCCGAGTATGGTCACCGCTCGCTGCACCACGGCGACCTGGCGGGTGGCTGGCTGACCGGTTCTGGCCACGTTATGATTTCTCCGAGAGGGAAATGATATTTCCTATACGGCAATTATGCCAGAGGAGGCCCCGACGATGAACACAGACATGACGGTCCCGGCACACAGCAGGTACGTGATCATCGGCGCGGGGATCCACGGGCTCTCGACCGGGTGGCATCTCGCCACCGAACTCCGCCGCCGCGGCCTCGGCGGCGGCGAAGACATCCTCATCCTGGACAAGACCGGCGTCGGCGCGGGCGCATCCGGCATCGCGTGCGGCGTCATCCGCAACAACTACTTCCAGCCCGCCATGCGCGAGCTGATGGCGCACTCGGTCTCGGTCTGGGAGTCGGACCCCGAGGCGTTCGCGTATAGCCCCGTCGGCTACATGCAGATCGCGCCGGAGGCGATGGCCGAGGACGTCGCGAAGATCTTCTCCGAGCAGCAGGCGATCGGCTATCCGTCCGCGCTCATCGAGGGGGAGCGCGACTGCCGCGCCTACCTGCTCGACATGTTCGGCGACTGGCAGGCCCGGGGAATCTCGGTGATCCTGCACGAGCAGAAGGGCGGCTACGCCAGCAACGTCAGGTCACTGAAGGGCCTGGCCGCGAAGGCAGCGGCCGAGGGCGTTCGGATCATGCCGAACGTCCGGGTCGCCGGCCTGGATACCAACGGCGGCGCGGTCACCGCGGTGGACACCGACCGGGGCCGGGTGCGGTGCGATCAGCTCGTGATCGCGGCCGGCCCGTGGATCCGCGACCTGTGGGCAATGCTGGACCTGCCCGCCCAGATCCCGGTCACCCGCCCCGGCCGCCCGGCCACCGAACCCGAGCCGACGAGGCCGATGTGGACCTACTGGGCCCTGCAGGAGGGGACGCTGGCCGTGGACCCCAGCGAATTCACCGACAACCGGGGCGGATTCCCGCCGGTCCTGCACGTCGATTCCAGCGCGCCGCTCTACGACGACGTGACGGGCGACCTGATCACCGACCGGATGTGGGGGATCTACTACAAGCCCGACTTCGACTTCGGCGGGGTCCAGGGCGGGACCTCGCCCTACGTCGTCGACCGCCCGGCCGGCCAGGTGGCCGTGGACCCGTACGGCCCGGCCAGCCCCGAGTACACGGTGACCGGGGACTTCGTCCGGATGTGGACCTCCGCCCTGGCGCACTGCCACAAGCGGTTCGAGGGCAAGCGCGACCTGTACCGGCACGAGCCCACCGGCGGGATCGGCGCCTTCACCCCGGACAGCTTCCCGGTCTTCGACGTGTTCCGGCAGAACGCCTACGTCATCGCCGACTCCAACCACGGGTACAAGATGATCGGGGTCGGCGCGCTGGTCGCCAGGGAACTACTCGGCGAGCAGCAGCCGCTGCTGGCGCCGTTCCGGTTCGGGCGGTACCGCACCGGCCACCTGCACCCGACCAGCAACTCGCCCTTCCCCTGGAGCTAACCGCCCGCACAGCCCAGCCCGGCCAGCGCGTCAGTCGGCTACGACCGCCTCTTCCTCGCGCAGCAGCGCCATCTGCTCCGCCGACGGCATCTGCGGCACCTCCTCGCGGAACGTCACCTTGCTCTTGTCCTGCACGATCCGCCGGTAGAAGTACAGCAGCACGGAGGCGATCAGCACGCCCACGCCGATGAACATGTCGGTCCAGGTCCCGTAGCCGGTCAGGGTCGGGTTGAGGATGCCGAAGATGACCAGCGCCAGGTTGAACACGGCCAGCACGCCGGCGATCCAGAGCCAGGCCGACCCCACCTTGATCGGCCGTGGCCAGTTCGGCCGGTCCTTGCGCAGCAGCAGGAAGCCGCTCAGCGCGAACACGTGCGCCAGCACGTAGCCGATGTTGCTCAGGTACAAGATGGCCAGGTTGCTGGAGATGAACAGCACCAGCAGCACGTTCACCACCAGGTCGACGGTCATGGCCCGGGCCGGAACGTGGAAGCGGTTCAGGTGATAGAGCTGCTTGATCGTCATGTCGTCCCGGGCGATGCCGTACAGGGCCCGGGACCCGTCCGCCGTCGAGGAGATCATCGACAGGAACAGGCTGCCGATGAGCAGCACAAGGATGACTCCGGCCGCGCCGCTGCCCACGATCTTGGCCAGGGCCGGGACGTAGAACTCGCCGGCCGCGGTGGCGGTGCTCGGCGCGCCGGAGACCCCGCCGAGGCCCAGCGGGAACAGCAGGAACACCAGCAGCGTGAATACGCCAGCCGAACGGAGCGCCAAGGTGGTGTCCCGCCTGGTGTCGTGGTACTCCGGGGCAAACGTCGCGCACACCTCGGCCGCGTACGAGGACCAGGCCATCAGGAATAGGTAGACCATGGCTAGCTTGAAGCCGCCCCAGCCGCTTGGTATCGCCCAGGTCATGTTCGAGCTGTGCCAGTCCCCGGTGAAGTACGGCACCACGATGAAGATCACCAGCGGCACCATGAGCCCGGCCCCGGCGACATAGGAGAACCACACAGCCGGGCGGATCCCGAAGACGTTCAGCGCCCAGACCGCGACGATGCAGGCGAGCGCGATGAACTGGGCCAGGCCCAGGTGTACCACTCCGTCGTACACCGACCAGGTGCTGTTCGGGAACCACTGCGCCTGGATGAGCGTGCCGATCAGCACGCCGAAGATCGACAGGACCACCGACCAGCCGATCCAGTAGCCGTACGCCCCGAGGGGGCCGACCAGCGAGAACCGCCCGCGCCAGCCCTCGTGCGCGTACAGCGAGATGCCGCCGGGCTTGTCCGGGAACATGGACGCGGGCTCGGCGTAGATCCAGGCCTGGAGCATGCCGATCGCGGCCGAGATGGCCCACAGCACCACCGCGCCCCAGGTGCCGAGCGCGCCCATCGAGAACCCGAGGGACGCGATCAGGAAGCCTGGGTTGCACAGGGCTATGACGAACCCGTCCCACCAGCGCAGCGACTTGAGCAGGTGCCGTTCTTCAATAACCGCCTCAGCCATGAGGGGCACCTCCGTCCACCACAGGTAAACTCTGTGTAGCACCGAACGGCCGGCCGTGTCTATATGCATCGTGCCTGCGTATCTGACCGGCTACCGCGCGCTGCCCAGCCGCGCCCCGGTGCACGCTCTCAGGACCAGCTGGCTTCACCGCCCTCGTCGGCATCTGTCCCGCCCGCCCGGGAAGATCTACAATGCCAGCGTGCGCGGTGCCCTGATCACCGTCCGCTGTGACTGCGGCGGGATCGGATACGTTCCGTACGGTGAGCGGTGGGAATGCCCCACCTGCCATCGTCGCTGGAACACGGGCCAGATCCCGGCCGAGGAGTACTGGGGGATCATGCGCGACATGCGCCGGATGCGCATCAACGTGATCGCCACCGCGCTGGGCCTGATCGTCCTGATCCTGATCCTGACGGCCGTGGCCGGCATCAGGATCCTGATCCTCCTGCCGGTCGTGATGAGCTTCTGGTTCCTGTTCTACATGCCCAGATGGCGACGTCGGGTCAGACTGCAGGCCAGGAACCTGCAGAGGTGGCAACTGCACCCCGAGTAACCCGACCTCGCCCGCCGCCGCGCCCGCCGGAACGCCATGACGCTCCGGTTCCAGTGCGACGCAGTGAGACCCGGGATCCAGTGCGTCCGGCAGCGGGCCGATCTAGGCCGGCCGGCGGGTGAAGGAGATGGGCAGCCGAACGGGCCCGGTATTTCCGCTATCGGGAAGCCAGACTGCCTCTCCCGCGGGACGCGGGTCACCGAGCCGCGCCGCCAGCACGGTCAGGGCGGTGGCCATGTCGGCCCGCGCCACGTAATGCCCGAGGCAGTAGTGTATTCCGCCGCCGAACCCGAAGTGGGGCGGCCGCCCGGTCGCGGTGATGTCGAATTCCCCGCTGCCTGCCTGCGCGGTGTCGGTTCCCGCCGATTCGCAGAATAGGTGGATCGTGGTTCCGGCTTTGATGTCGAGACCGTCGAAGGTGAAGTCGGCCAGGGCTTCCCGGGTGACCCAGGTCGTGGTGGGCCGGACCCGCATGACCTCCTCGACCGCGGCGGCCCCGAGTTCGGGATGCTCGCCGAGCAGCCGCCACTGGGCGGTGTGCTCCAGGAAGACCTGCATGGCCAGGCCGAGCTGGTTCCTGGTGGTGTCGAAACCGCCGAAGATCAGCAGCACGAGCGCGTCACGCAGCTCGGCCCGTGTCAGGCCGTCCCCAGTCAGGCCGTTCCCGGCCACGCTGCCCCCGTCTGCCTGGGACTTCACCAGGGTGGTCACCAGGTCGTCGCGCGGTTCGCGCCGCCGCGCGGCGATCACCGCGTCGGCGTAGTCGTAGAGCGCGGCGAGCGCCGCCTCGATCCGGGGCAGGTGCTCGCGGATCCGCACCCCCATGGCCAGCCCTACCGTCGCCGACTCGGCCGCGATCGTGGGCCACTCTTCCTCGGCGATGCCGAGCATGATCGCGATGACCCGGGCCGCGTAGGGTTCGGCGAAATCGGCCATGAACTCGCACCGGCCGGCGGCCGCGAACGAATCCGCCAGCTCCCCGGCCAGATCGCCGAAGCGGGGGCGCAGGGCCTCGACGATCCGGCGGGAGAAAGCCGGACTGAGCAGGCGCCGCATTCTGTGGTGCGCCTCGCCCTCCAGGTTGAGAACCCAGCTGGCCCACCAGTCCGCGAACGGCCCGGAGGTGATGCCGTGGTGGGCGGGCCACAACCTGCTGCCCTGACGCAGGGCCGGGTGCCTGATCAGCCGGGATACCTGGTCGTACCGCAGCACCGCCAGGCCGTAGCTGGTCCGCGCGTACCAGCCGGCCTCCCGTGCCCGCCGGACCTCGGCCGAGGTGACGCGGAAGGCCGGATCGGCGACGTCGAAGTACGGCACCGCGGGATCCGGTGTCCGGGTGATCATGGCTCCTCGGGAAACTCTGTTCACTATCAGGAAACCAACCGCCGCCGGGCTAAACCGCCCTGGGTCAGGTGGAGGGCGTTATCGATTTGATCGAGAGGAACTGGATCGGCAGCTCCACCAGGGCCGCGGGGCCGTGCGGGACGCCGCCGATGAACTGCAGCACGTCGCCCGACTCCAGCAGGTAGCGGGAGCTGCCGTAGCCGTACTCCATCCGGCCCGACAGCATGTAGATCAACTCGGTGCCCGCATGCTGGTAGAGCGGGAAGGTGTTGCTCCGTTCGGTCAGGGTGACCCGCAGCGGCTCGAGGGTGTTGCTGGGCGCACGCATGATGCCGAGCGATTCGTAGCGATGGCCGACCCCCGAGCCCTTGTGCTCGATGTTGAGGCCCCGGCCCGCCTTGACGAACATGACGTCCTGCTCTTCATTCAGGCCGCGGAAAAACGCGGTCACCGGGACCTGGAGCGCCTCGGAAAGCCGGGCGAGCGTGGCCAGGCTGGGCGACGCCTGGGCGTTCTCGATCTTCGACAGCATGCCCTTGGACAAACCGCTCTGGGCGGCGAGCTGTCCCACCGTCCACCCCAGCTGGAGGCGGAACTCCCTGACCCGGGCGGCGATCGCGGTCCCCAGCGCCTCTTCCAGACCCTGACCATGTCCGGGCCCGCTTCCGACGCCGCGGTTACCGAGATCAGGGACCGGCCGGGTCCGGGAGTGCTCGGCCAGGTCTGCGATGCGCGCCACCACGCTGCTCCCTCTCGCCGGGGGTCCGGGTCCTGTCGGGGCCCGGGCGCGCCCGGCACTTTGACACATGTCTCCCGCGGGACGCACCTACGGGCAGTTCCCAGATTAGTACCCGACCGTGAGCCGGCTATCCGCGCCGGTACCAACGGCCAGCCCGCAGGCCGTGCGCCATCCCGCCGCGCACCACCGCGGACACCACCGCAGGCACCACCGCAGGCACCGCCGCGAGCCCAGCCGCGGGCAGTACCGCCGGCCCTGCCGCAGCCTGGCCGTGACGGGCTGTTGACCGGGGGCGGCGTCCCGGCCGACAATGCCCATGTAGTGAAACGATGTCTCTTGTGCATAAACTCTGATCGTCATTGCGGAGGAGCGTGGGCGACGGATGTGCGGAATCGTCGGTCTCCATCTCAAGAACCCTGGCCTCCAGCCGCGCCTGGGTGAGCTGCTCACCCAGATGCTCGAGGCGATGACGACCAGAGGTCCGGACTCGGCCGGCATCGCCGTCTACGCCGACCGCGATCCAGCGCCCGCGACCCAGGGCCAGGCCCATGGCCAGACCGAGGGCCAGGAGCTGCGCTACTCGCTGCGCTCGGACGAGACCATCGACTGGGACCTGCTGGCCAAGCGGATCGCCGCCGAGACGGGCCGGGATCTCCGGGTCGAGCCGCTCGGGTCCGACTCCGCCGTGTTCGTCTCGCCCGCGGCGGAGACGTCGTTCCTGGCCGCCGTCCGCCGGGCCGCGCCCCAGGTGACCGTGCCGGGGTTCGGCCGGTCCATGGTGGTGGTCAAGGACGTCGGCGCGCCCGCCGCCATCTGCGCCCGCTACGGGATCGGCGGCTGGGCCGGTTACCAGGGCATCGGCCACACCCGGATGGCCACGGAATCGGCCGTGACCACCGCCCACTCCCATCCCTTCGCCCCCGCGGCCGATCTGGCCCTGGTGCACAACGGGTCCTTCTCGAACTACGCGACCGTCCGCGGCCGGCTGGCCCGCCAGGGCATCCGCTGCGACACCGACAACGACTCCGAGGTCGCCGCGCGGCTGATAGCCGCCCGCATGGCGGAAGGGGCGGACCTGGCCGACGGCCTGCGCACCGTGCTCAAGGAGATGGACGGGTTCTTCACCCTCCTGGTGACGACCAGGACGCAGTTCGCGGTGATCCGCGACTCCTTCGCCTGCAAGCCGGCCGTGATCGCCGAGACCCCCGACTACGTCGCCATGGCCTCTGAGTACCACGCCCTCGCCGGGCTGCCCGGGATCGCCGGCGCCCGGGTCTTCGAGCCGATGCCCGAGGAGATCCACGTATGGAGCCGGTGATCCTGAGCTGCGCGGAGCTGTCCACCCGCGAGATCAACGCCGCGCTGGCCGCCCTGCCCGACGGCGCGTCCGCCCGGGTGCTCGAGCCCCGGGGCCGCCATAACCTCGCCGTCGGCCTGAGCAACCGGGTGCGGATCGACATCGAGGGCAACGCCGGGTACTTCACCGGCGGCCTCGGCGACGGGCCCGACGTGGTGGTGCACGGCTTCACCGGCTGGTCGGTCGGCGAGAACCTGCAGGCCGGGTCGGTCCGGGTGGAGGGCAACGCCTCGGAATGCGCGGGCGCGTCCAGCCGCGGCGGGACGATCGTCATCGAGGGCGACGCGTCGTCCCGGAGCGGGATCTCGCTCAAGGGCGGGACGATCCTCGTCGGCGGGAACGTCGGCCACATGAGCGGGTTCATGGCCCAGGCCGGCGTGATGCTGATCGGCGGCGACGCCGGCGATGCGCTCGGCGACTCGCTCTACGAGGCGGTCATCTACGTGGCCGGGAAGATCGCCTCGCTCGGCTCGGACGCCAGGATCGAGGAGCTGACCGAGTCGGACGTGCGAGCCGTGAAGGCGCTGGCCGAGCTGGGCGGCGGCAGCTTCGGCCACGTCCAGCCGGAGAACGTCACGCGGGTGGCATCGGCCCGGGGCCTGTACAACTTCGACGCCCTCAAAGACCAGAAATACTGAAGGACCTAACGTGCCGATGGATCAGCCTCAGCCCATGAATCTGCCGATGGACGCACACCGCCGCAGCGGCGCCTTCCCGCCCGAGGTGATCGCGCAGATCCAGCGCACCGCGACCGAGGGCCACTATGAGATCCGGGGCTGGGGCGCCAAGCGCGACCTGCCCACCTTCGACGACCTGCTGTTCCTGACCGCCTCGCTGACCCGGTACCCGCTCGAGGGCTACCGGGAGAAGTGCGACACCAGCACCGTCCTGGGCACCAGGTACGCCAGCAAGCCGCTGCACCTCGCCATCCCGGTCACGATCGCGGGCATGAGCTTCGGCGCCCTGTCGGCCACCGCCAAGGTGGCGCTGGGCCGGGCGGCCAGCGCGGCGGGGACGTCCACCACCACCGGCGACGGCGGCATGATCGCCGAGGAGCGGGCTGCCTCTCGTCTGCTGGTGTACCAGTGCCTGCCGTCGCGCTACGGCTTCAACGTCGACGACCTGCGCCAGGCCGACGCCATCGAGATCGTCATCGGCCAGGGCGCCAAGCCGGGCGGCGGCGGGCTGCTGCTCGGGCAGAAGGTGACCGACCGGGTGGCCGGCATGCGGACCCTGCCGGCCGGGGTCGATCAGCGCTCCGCCTCCCGCCACCCCGACTGGGTCGGACCCGACGACCTGCGGATCAAGATCGAGGAGCTGCGCGAGGCAACGCGGTGGGAGAAGCCGGTCTACGTGAAGTTCGGCGCCACCCGTGTCGTCAACGACGTCAAGCTCGCGGTCGAGGCGGGCGCGGACGTCGTGGTGGTCGACGGGATGCAGGGCGGGACCGCGGCCACCCAGGACTTCTTTATCGAGCACACCGGCATCCCCACCCTGGCCGCGGTCCGGCTGGCCGCGGAGGCGCTGCGCGACATCGGCATGGAGGACACCGTGCAGCTGATCGCCTCCGGCGGCATCCGTACCGGCGCCGACGTGGCCAAGGCGCTCGCGCTCGGCGCGGACGCGGTCTCGGTCGGGGTGGCCCCGCTCATCGCCCTCGGCTGCAACAGCCCGACCTACTGGCAGGACGGGAGCGATCACGACGCCTCCGACGGCTACCGGGCGCTGGGCACCGAGGCCGGTTACTGCCACCACTGCCACACCGGCCGCTGCCCGGTCGGCGTCACCACCCAGGACGCCGGATTGGAGGCCCGGCTCGACGCGGACCGCGGCGCGCGTCAGGTCACGAACTACCTCAAGGCGATGGCCATGGAAACCGCGGCGCTGGCCCGCGCCTGCGGCAAGTCCGACGTGCACAACCTCGAGCCGAACGACCTCGTGGCGCTCACCGTGGAGGCGGCTGCCATGGCCCAGGTCCCCCTGGCCGGCACCGAGTGGATTCCCGGTCGGCAGGACAAACTCTGACGGCACCAAAACGGCGGCAAAACGCGTCTTCCCAACTCCGCGGGTACGTCGTACTCTCATCCTAAAGTGCCGTGTTAGTAAACATTGTCCACTCTGCTTAAAGCCGTCCCCACCAGCCAGCACAGTCGGCCGCACTGTCGGCGCCGCATTAGGCGCGCGACCACTTGACCACGGAGCGATCGAACGACCTAACGGAGCGTGCACATGTCAGACGCCGAGGCCCAGCTGCGGGAACGCGCGGAGTCCGACGGGGTGCGGTTCTTCTTCGCCATGTTCGTGGACATGCATGGCAAGCCGTGCGCCAAGATGATCCCGGTCGAGGCGGTTGACGTGCTGACCGGCGGGGGCGCGGGCTTCGCGGGGTTCGCGGCCGGACCGATGGGGCAGAGCCCCGCCGATCCGGACATGATCGCCGTCCCGGACCCGGCCTCGTACACGCTCACGCCGTGGCAGCCGGGGCTGGCCGTGCTGCAGTGCGACATCCACGTCGAGGGACAGCCCTGGCCCTATACTCCCCGGCTGATCCTGAAGCGGATGCTGGACAAGGTCCGCGACCGCGGCCTGGTCTACAACGTCGGCTGCGAGGCGGAGTACTTCCTCGTCCGCCGCCGCGACGGCAACAAGATCGAGCTCGCCGACCCGCTGGACACAGCCGAAGCGCCCTGCTACGACGCCAAGGGCCTGACCAGGATGTTCGGCCACCTGTCCACGGTGTCGACGTACATGAACCAGCTCGGCTGGGCCAACTACGCCAACGACCACGAGGACGCGAACGGCCAGTTCGAGCAGAATTTCGCCTACGCCGACGCGCTGACCAGCGCCGACCGGCTGATCTTCTACCGGTACATGATCCACACGCTGGCGCACGACGCGGGCCTGGCCGCCACCTTCATGCCGAAGCCGTTCGGGAACCTGACCGGGTCCGGGCTGCACCTGCACTCCAGCCTGTGGGACGCGAAGTCCGGCGCCGAGCTGTTCGCCGACCCGGACGACGCCCGCGGGCTGGGCCTGTCCGAGCTCGCCTACCACTACATCGGCGGCCTGATCGAGCACGGGCCGGCCATGGCCGCCGTGACCTGCCCGACCGTCAACTCCTACAAGCGCTTCGGGGTCGGCGCGCCGAATTCCGGTGCCACCTGGGCCCCGGCCTACGCGACCTACGGCGGGAACAACCGGACCCAGATGCTCCGCGTGCCCGACGGCGGCCGGGTCGAGAACCGGGCCTGTGACGGCTCGGCCAACCCGTACCTGGCCATGGCGGTCCAGCTGGCCGCCGGATTGGACGGCATCGATCGCGGCCTGGATCCGGGCGAGCCCAACCGTGACAACCTGCACGTGCTGCCGGCTGAGGCGGTCGCCGCCCGCGGCATCCGGGCGCTGCCGCCGACCCTGCTGCACGCCGCTGACGAACTGGTCACCGACGACGTGCTCCGCGAGGCGCTGGGCAAGACACCGGACGGGGACTACATCGACTACTACGCCCAGGTCAAGCGGGACGAGTTCCGCGCCTGGCACTCCGGGGTGAGTGACTGGGAAGTCGAGCGCTACCTCACGCTCTTCTGACCGGCCCGCACCGATGAGAGGAACTGTCCCGCAACAGATGTAAGGAGGGATCGTGGCCTCGATCGACGGCACGCTTCCCGAAACCGGCCTGCGCAAGGGCACCAACTGGTGGGGCGCCTTCGTCATCGGCCTAGCCGGGACGATCCTGGTGACCGGCATCGCGCCGTACGTGGTCCAGGGCACCGGTGCACTGGGCGTCATCCTCATCGGCGTGATGACGATCGCCGGCTGCTTCCTGTGCCTGTGCCTGGCCGAGCTCGCCACGATGTGGCCGGATCGCACCGGCGGCATCCCCGGCTACGCCACCGAGTCGTTCCGGCCGCTGACCGGCGAGACCACGGCCCGGCACATCGGCGGCGTCTCCGGCTGGGCCTACTGGCTGGGCTGGTTCCCGGTCGCGCCGATCAACGTGATCCTGACCGCGTCCTACCTGGCGGTGCTGTTCAACTTCAGCCCGGGGCACACCATCGATCCGGTCGGGACCACCTGGGGCGCGCCGATCGGGATCACGATCGTCCTGCTCTGCTTCGGGCTGCTGCTGGCCATCTTCGTCCCGGCCTGGTTCGGGATCAGGCTCGGTGCGGCCTTCGCCACCGTGCTCGGCATCTTGTCCATGCTGCCGATCACCGCGATGATCTTCCTGCCGTTCTTCAAGCCGGGCTCGATCCACTGGAGCAACGTGGCCGGCTTCCACGCTCCGCCGCACGTGGCGGTCACCGTGACGTTCATCTTCGCCTGGTTCTTCCCGATCCTGTGGAACGTCATCGCGATGGAGGCGGCGGCCTGCTACGTCGGGGAGTGCCGGGGCGGCGCCCGGGACGCCAAGATCGCGCTGACCGCCGAGGGCCTGTTCGGGATGTTCATCTACATCGCGACGCCGCTGCTGTTCGTCGCCGTGCTTGGCGTGGCGCTTACCACCGCCGACCCGCTGACGCTCTACCTGACCTACACCAACCACATCTTCGGGCCCGGGTCGTGGGAGAAGTGGTTCGTCGGGCTGCCGCTGATCGCGGCGCTGGCCCTGTCGGTCCTGAACGCCATCATGGGCTGCGGCCGGTCGCTGTTCCAGGCGGCGGAAGACGGGCAGCTGCCGCGCTGGTTCGAGAAGAAGAACCGGCACGGCGTGCCCGGCAACGCGATGGCCTTCAACCTGGTGTGCTCCGCGATCCTGGTCCTGCTCGGCTCGCCGCTGCGGATCTACATCATCTCCAACGGCGGGTACCTGCTGTCCTGCTCGCTCGCCCTGGCCGGGTACTTCGTGTACCGGCAGCTGCGCCCGGACGTGCCGCGGCCGTTCCGGCTGCCGACCTTCTGCAAGTGGATCGCCCTGCTGGTCTTCGTGGCCTGGATGGCCATCTACTTCTTCGGCGGCTGGAACTCGCCCAAGATCGTCCTGGCCGACCCGCACCAGGGCCCCGGGCTGTACCTGCTCGGCCTGCTGATCGTCGCCCTGTACGCCCCGCTGTACTGGTGGCGGGCCTGGCAGGACCGCAAGCTGGCGGCGGCAGGCCGGCTCGTGACCGCTCCGGCGGTCGCGGTCACCGGAGACGGGATGCTCGGTACCCCCGGCAATACCGTGACGGAGGCCGAACCCTCGGCGGGCGACCCGCCGGCCGCCCGGTAGGGCCGCGGCGTGATGTTCGGACGGCGTGCCTGGGACAAGGCGCCGGCGGAACCGGCCGGCGTGCTGCTGGCCTCCGCGGGCACGCCGTTCAGCGGCGCGGCCGTCCGCCGCGCGTGCGAGCTGGCCGCCGGCGAGCCGGTCGCGGTGCTCACGATCCTGAAGGTCTACGGCTCGTCGTTCGGGCTGCCGAACCCGGGCCTGCTGCCCACCCGGCGCGAGCGTGACGAGCAGTACGCGATCGTCCGGCGGGCCATCGCCGCGGTGGAACGGCGGGGCGGGACGGCGGACGGCCAGATCACCGCCACCCGCAGCGCGGGCCGGACGATCGCGAAGGCGGCCCGGCGGCGCCGGGTCCGTCACGTGGTGATGGACGACCCCGCCCCGAGCGGGGTGCGGCGCGTCACCGAAGGCGCCGTGACCGCTACCGTGCGACGCAGGCTGGGTGACGGAGCAACGCTCGAGCTGGTCGGACCAGGCGCGCGCATTTCCTAACATGACCCTAACGGGCCGGCCCGTTAGATCCGGGTCGCCGCGGGAAGAGCAAGGAAGGCGCCGTACCCGGCGTCCCGACTAAAGGCCGCGTGAGGTTATGTTTCGCAGGATCGTGGTGGCGGTCCAGGCACCCGACCAGGGCGCTCTGGATCTCGTCCAGCAGCTGGCCACCGAGGGGGTGACCGAGGTCCAGGTCCTGCACCTGCGCGAGCGGGAGCTCTCCGGCCCGATCTGGTACGCGCGGGAGAGCGGCCGCGAGGCCGGCTACGTCATCGAGGCGGCGGTCTTCGAACTGCGCATGGCCGGCATCGCGGCGGCCGGGAACGTCCGGCCCGCGATCGTCGACCGGGTCGCCGAAGCGATACTGGCGGAGGCCGAGGCCTTCGGCGCCGACCTCATCGTCCTGGGCAGCCCGCGTCGCGGGGAACTGGCCACCCGCCTGTTCGGCGGCGTGACCCTCCGGGTTCTGCGCCGGTCGGGCTGCCCGGTGATCGTCGCGCCCCGCCGCGGCCCCCAGCGCCAGCCGGCCGTTTCAGGCCAGGTCCGCGGCCAAGGCCGGATCTGACCTGCCGGGGCGGTCACGGGCATGGATGCGGAGGACGCGTTCCGATCGTGATCGAGACCGCGGAGCCCGGGCCGACGGTGGTCCCGGCGAGCGGGTTCTGGCTTATTACCGTGCCGATGTTGTCGCAGGAGTTGTCGACAACGCCCCGCACGGTGCCGAGTACCAGGCCGGCGCCTTGCAGGGCCTGGCCCGCCCGGGCTGTGGTGTCACCGGTCAGGTCAGGCACGATGGGCTGCGGCACCGGCACGTGGACCGCGAGGCTGAACTCGCCGCCTGCGGCCACTTGCGTGGCGTTGGCCAGGCCGGTGACCTGTACCGGGCCGGTGACTGGTGCCGTGCTGCCGTTGCCGAGCTGGCCGTAACCGTTGCTGCCCCAGGCCAGCACGGTGCCGTCCGGCTTCAGCGCGAGCATGTGGAAGTCTCCGGCGGAGAGCTGGGTGATCCCGCTGCCGGCCCCTATCGTGTTCACCGGCCGGGTCACCGGGGTGCTCGATGGCGCGTTGCCCAGCTGGCCGGCGCTGTCGTCGCCCCAGGCCCAGACCGTGCCGTCGGTGCCCAGGACCGCGGCGAACCCGCCGCCGGTCAAGGTTCCGCCGGGGCCCAGGCGTCCGGCCAGCCCGCCGCCGGCCGAGATGCCGGCGATGGACACCGGGAGCCCGGTCACCCGCCCGGGGTTGGAGCGGCTGGTCAGCGTGCCGTCGCCGAGCTGCCCGACGTTGTTGCCGCCCCAGGTCCAGACCGAGGTGATCGCGGAGATGCCGCTGGCCCGGGTGGCTATGGACGCGTCGAAGCCCGCCGAGATCCCGGTCACGCCGGACAAGCCCGCCACCTTGACCGGCACCGGGCTGCCGGCCGTGGTGCCGTTACCGAGCTGGCCCCGCCGGTTGTCGCCCCAGGCCCGCACCGTGCCGTCCGAGCGCAGCGCCAGCACGAAGCTGCCGCCGGCCGAGATCTTGGTGACGCGGCCCAGCCCGCGCACCCGGGCGGGCGTGACCTCGTGATTGCTCGTCGTCCCGCGGCCCAGCTGGCCACCCCGGTTGTCGCCCCAGGCCCACACCGTGCCATCGGACCGCAGGGCCACGCTGAAGTACCCGCAGGCCGCCACCTGGGTGACCCCGGACAGCCCCGTCACCCGAACCGGCGTGCTCCGGCTGGTCGTGGTGCCGTCGCCCAGCTCGCCCGCGCCGTTGGACCCCCAGGCCCAGACGGTACCGTCGGATCTCAGGGCCAGGCCGTGGCCGCTCCCGGCCGCCACCTGCACCACGTCATCGCCGATGCTGATGTCGCCGTACCCAGACCTGCTGGTGACGGTCCCGTCACCCAGCTGACCATCCCCGTTGTAGCCCCAGCCCGCCGCGACAGGGGACCGGATCAGGAGCGCGGCCCCCCCGGCCTGGGCCAGCCGCCGCGATCGCCGCACGACCGTCATCATGTTCCCCCTAAACTCCCCCGGCCGGACAGACCCGGCCGTGTGCCAGGACAGAGCCGCATCCGGCCCCGCTGATACACCGCGGGCATCGCCAGTCGCCGACTCGCCAGCCACCGGGGTGTGGATGTACCCGCCCGCTAGATGCGGTAGAGGGGCCTTTCGCTGAAACCCAGCGGCGCGAATTGACTCGGAGCGGCGAGCCGGAGCAATGATGTCGGGTGAGTCCGGACCTCATCTCAGAGGAGCAGGCAGATGGCGGCTCAGCACGATCCGGCGGGGCAGCACGATCCGGCGGGGCAGCACGACCCGGCGGCAGGGAACCGGCCGGTCGGGATGGTGGGCACCGGCAACATGGGCGGCCGGATGACCCGCCGGATGGTCGCGGCCGGGCACGCCGTGCTGGCCGTCGACGCCGACCCGGCCCGGATCCCCGCCTGCGGCGCCACCCCGGCGAACAGCCTGGGCGAGCTGGCCGAACGCTGCGACGTGATCATGCTCTCGCTGCCGGACAGCCCGGTGATCGAGGCGGTAATCAGGGACCCCGGCGGCCTGCTCGAGCACGCCCGCGACGGCCAGGTCATCGTGGACCTCAGCACGGCCCATCCCGCCTCCACCCGCAAACTGCACGACGAGCTCCGAGCACGCGGCGTGCGCTACCTGGACGCCGGGATCTCCGGCGGCGCCGCGGGGGCGGAGAAGGGCACCCTGACCCTGATGGTCGGCGGCGACGAAACCGCGCTGGCGCAGGTAAAACCGCTGCTCGACACGTTCAGCGCCCACGTGCACCACATGGGCGGCAGCGGCGCGGGCCACGTGACCAAGGTGCTCAACAACTTCCTCAACGGCGTCACGCTCGCCGCGACGGCCGAGGTCATGGTGGCGGGCAAGAAGGCCGGGCTCGACCTGGCCCAGCTGCTGGACGTCATCAACACCTCTACCGGTGTCAGCTTCGCCTCCCTCAACCGGTTCCCGCACATCATCAAGGGCGACTACCTGGAGGGCGGGCTGACCGGGCGGCTGATGGCCAAGGACCTCCGGCTCTACCTGACGCTCATCCAGGAGCTCGGCGTGACCACGCTCACCGGCCCCGGCACGCTGACCGCCTTCGAGGTGTCCAACGCGCTCGGCTACGGTGACCTGATCAGCAACCGCGTCGTCGACGCCCTCGGCGACCTGGGCGGCGGCGTCCGGGTCTCGGATCTCCAGGAGCGCTAACCAGCATGCACATCAGCCACGGAAGGTCCGGCCAGCCGTCCGAGCAGCGCACCGCCACCTTTACCGGGGCCGTGCACGTGGACCCGGTGCTGACCGCCCCCGGAGTCATGATCAACACGGTGGTTTTCACCCCGGGCGCCCGCACCCACTGGCACCGCCACCCGGGCGGTCAGCTGCTCGCCGTCACGGCGGGCCGCGGCGTCGTGGCCACCCGCGACGGCGACGTACAGGTCGTGACCAGCGGCGACGTCGTCTGGGCCGAGCCGGGGGAGGAGCACTGGCACGGCGCCTGCGGTGACTCGCTGCTGACCCATATGGCCGTCTCGCACGGCACCACCGAATGGGGCGGCGAAGTCGGAGAAGGCGACTACGCCGCCGCCCAGCCGTGAGCGAACGGTACGAGGTCCTGGCGGTCCGCTACGGGACCCGGCAGGCCAGCGCGGCCGAGGTCTTCCTCAACTACCACGTCTACCACGAGCCGGACCGCCCGCTCACGATGGACTACTTCTTCTGGGTGGCGCGCAACCCGGCCCGTTCGGTCCTTATCGACACGGGCTTCTCGCCGGCCGCCGGCGCCGCCCGCGGCCGCACCATGCTCATGGACACGGTCCCCGCCCTAGCCGCCGTCGGCCTGACCCCGGACAGCGTGGCCCAGGTCGTGCTCACCCACGCCCACTACGACCACATCGGCGGGCTGCCGGCCCTCACCGCAACCGGCGATGCCGAGGTCATCATGACCAGGGACGAGTACGAATTCTGGACCGGGCCGATGGGCCGCCGCGGCCAGTTCGCGCACTCCGCCGAGGCCAGCGAGCTGGACCAGCTGCGCGAGCTGCGTGAGGCCGGCCGGCTGACCCTGGCCGGCCGGACCCGCCCGATAGCGCCCGGCATCGAGCTGATCCAGGTCGGCGGGCACACGCCGGGCCAGGCCATCGTCACCGTGGCCACGGCCGGCGGGCCGGTCGTCCTGGCCTCCGACGCGGTGCACTACTTCGAGGAGCTGGAGCGGGACCGGCCGTTCTCGATCGTGGCCAGCCTCGCGGACACGTACGCCGCCTTCGACCAGATCCGCGCGCTCGCCCACGGCGGCGCCCGCGTCGTCGCCGGGCACGACCCGCTGGTCGCCGAGCGTTTCGGTCACCCCGCGGACCCGCCCGGCGTGATTACGGTCAGCCGGTAGCGACCCGGGCGATGGCGTCGGCCAGCTCGGCGGGGCGGGTGAACATGGACTCGTGGCTGCCGGGCACCCGGACGGGGGAGGCCTTGATCCGCTCGGCGAAGCGGTCCCAGCCGAACTCACCCGGCGGCAAGGCCACGTCCTCCGAAGACAGCACGTAGTGCAGCGGGATGCCCAGGCTGCGGTAGGCCTCGTCGGCGGGCGGGTCGGTGAAGGTGCGGAACGGCTGCGCGCGCAGCACCGCGTGCACCGCCGCGGCCGCGGCCGGATCCGCGTCGCCCATGAAGGCGCCCTGGAACACCTCCAGCGGCATCGCCACCGTGTTGTCCTCTGACGATCCGGCCAGCGAACTGAACAGCTCCTGGTAGCTCGGCGGAATCTCGTCGTAGAGCGGAACACCCGACTCGGGCACGAAGGCGCTCCAGAACACCAGGGCCTTCAGCCGGGAGGCCAGCCGCGGCGCCGCGCCGGCGATGACATAGCCGCCCCAGCTGTGCCCGACCAGCGTCACGTCGACGGCAAAGGACGCCTCGACCTGGCTCACCACGCTGTCGATGCAGCCGGCCAGCGTGACGCCCCGCGGGTCGTCGTCGATGCCGAGCCCGGGGCAGGTCGGCGCCCACACCCGGTGCCCGGCGGCGCGCAGTGCGCTGGCCACCGGCTGCCACGCCCATCCGCCGTGCCACGCCCCGTGCACCAGCACGATGTTCTCTGACATGGTCAACCTCCTCGTCAATGGTTAAGCGCCACGTCCCGGACAAACGTTTCGGCCGGGCCGTGCAGCGCGTCGTGGGCCGCGATGAACAGCTCGTGCGCGCGCCGCCCCGGCCAGCCCTCGGGCAGCAGCGCCGCCGGCAGGTCGGGATCGCGGAACGGCAGCGCCCGGTAGGAGGCCACCAGCTCCACCTGCCGCCGCAGCGCCTCGGAACCGGGCAGTGCCGCCAGTTCCGAAGCCGCGGGAAGCTGCTCGTACCCGCTGATCAGCTCGACGTAGTCCTGGCCGAGACCGTCCAGGTCCCAGCAGCGGAACGCCATCTCGCGGTCCGCGGCCCGGCTCAGCGCCCGGCTTTCCAGCAGGTCCATCCGGGTCGCCGACAGCCCGGCCAGGGCGTCCCGCACGGTCTCGAGCCGGGGGTGCGGGCTGATCCAGGTGGCCGCGGCCAGCGGGCCGAACCCGTGCCAGGCCAGCGTCCGGCGGAGCCGGTCCCGCTCGCCGCGGCTCTCCTCGGGCACGGCGTAGATCACCGTGCGCCAGATGCCGTCCCACGCGTCGCGGCCGCGGTCGAAGATCCGGGCCTGGCCCTCGTCGAGCATCCTGACGCTCCGCCCGGTGAGCGCGTAGCTGGTCTGGCGCCCGTCGCGGGAGGTGGTGAACCAGCCCTCCCGCCGCATCCGGGACAGCACCACCCGGGTCGTGCTCTCCCCGATCCCGAACACCTCCAGCAGCTGGTTCAGCGCCCGCATCGGGACGCGGCCATCATGGATGTAGCGGAGATGGTCGCCGAACAGGTCCCACACGATCGCCCGCGGCTTCATCAGGGGGTTGCCAATCCGCGCATGAGGGCTATTGTGTGTCATTGATACAGCGCTCGTCAATAATATGAAACGTATAGTGGAGGAGCCCAGGTGCGGATAGCGGTCCTCGGCGGCGGCCCCGGTGGCCTGCTCGCGGCGCTGCTGGCCAAGCGCGGCGACCCGGCCCGTGAAGTCACCGTATTCGAACGCAACCGGGCGGGCGATACGTTCGGCTTCGGCGTGGTGTTTTCCGACGCCACCCTGGACGGCATCGACGCCGCCGATCCGGTGCTCCGCCGCGCGCTGACCGAGCACGGCGTGCACTGGGATCCGATCGAGGTGCGGCTGCGCGGCGAGCGCTGGCGGTTCGGCGGCAACGGGATGGCCGCGGTGGCCCGCCTGACGCTGCTGAGGCTGCTCCAGCAGCGGGCCGCCGAGGCCGGCGTGGACCTCAGGTTCTCCGCCCCGGTCCATCCCGACGATCTGCTCAGCACCGACGACGGGGGCGAATACGACCTGGTGGTCGCGGCCGACGGGGCGAACTCGCAGATGCGGGCGCGGTTCGCCGGCGCGTTCGGCCCGAGCGTGGTGACCGCCACGGCCAAGTTCATCTGGTTCGGCACCACGTACCCGTTCAGCGGGCTGACCTTCGTGCACGAGCAGGGCCCGCACGGCGTGTTCGCGGTGCACGGCTACCCGATCGGGAACGGCGTCTCGACGTTCATCGTGGAGACCGATGAACGCTCCTGGCGCGAGGCGGGCCTCGACGCCTTCGACGCCGGCCAGCCGCCCGGGCCCAGCGACCAGGTCACCCAGGCCTACCTGGAAAAGCTCTTCGCGACCCAGATCGACGGCTGCCCGCTGCTGGTGAACAACTCCCGCTGGGGCAACTTCCGCACCTGGCGCACCCAGCGGTGGCGGCACCGGGCGGGACCCTTGAACAGGACCGCCATCGCCCTGCTCGGCGACGCCGCGCACACCGCGCACTTCTCCGTCGGCTCGGGCACCAAGATGGCCATGGAGGACGCCATCGCGCTGGTGGCGGCGCTGGACGGGGTCGGCACGGACCGTGACGCCGTCGATGCGGCCCTCGCCGTCTATGAGTCCGAACGGGCCGGGCTCGTCGCCAG
>Ga0081540_1000336_pt1 | contig 48192 bp, 35 predicted proteins | sample TabmetS2T1R1_FD_71024 | JGI IMG/M metagenome (GOLD analysis project Ga0081540, IMG submission 71024) | Tabebuia heterophylla rhizosphere microbial communities from the University of Puerto Rico - S2T1R1 | ecosystem: Host-associated > Plants > Roots > Rhizosphere ...
TTCTTTCCCGTTTTCTGTCGTGCCATCGCCTCGCTCCGGGCGCCCGCCTGCCTGGAAAGAAGGCGAGGAAATTCGCGCGGTTCTCCCCTGTAGCACCCTGCAGCAGCGAGGGCATCCTAACGGCGGGCGCCCACGTGGCAAGAAACGGGGGGCGCGGCCTGACTGTCGGACCGCGGTGCCAGCCCACCGCTTTGTTGCTGCTCCGAGCCCTGACCTGGGCCAAGCAGGGGGGGTGACCCGCCGCCTCGCGCTGACCGCGCTGCTCCTGCCGTCGCTCGCCCTCGCCCAGGCCTCGGCCATCGGCGAGCTCCGGCCCACGCTTCCGCCCACCAACGCCGCGCTGGCCGACGAGGTGACGGCGCCCGAGGTCAACCCCGCGGGCCTGCAGTTCATCGGCGGGCCGATGCTCATCTACCAGCACGAGCGGAACCTCGACCTCGACTCCATCGTCGACGGGCTCTGGTTCGGCAGCACCTTCTTCGACTGGGTGGGACTGGGGGTGGGGCTGAGCTGGGTCCGCGGCCCGTACGCCGGCACCGAGCGCAGCGGCTACCGGAAGAGCTCCTACACCCTCTCCCTCGGCGGGCAGTGGCTGAGCCTCGGAACGAGCTTCAACGTCTACACCCCGAACCTCGGAACGACGCCCGGGCCGAACACCTGGGACCTCGGCGTCGCCAGCCGTCCCTTCCGCTACCTTTCTCTGGGCATCGCGCTCAAGGACATCGGCGACGAGACCGGCGGTCGGACCTGGGAGGTCGCATTCGGCGTGCGGCCCTGGGGCGACTGGCTCACGCTCGGCGCCAACTGGCAGTTCCCCGGGTTCAACACCCTCGGTGAGAGCCGGGTGGGCGCCGTAGTCCAGGCCGAGGTGGTGCCGGGAGTGCTGCTCGGGTCCTCGGTCACGAAGAGCTGGCGAGAACCCGGGGACCCGTGGTTCTGGCAGGTGTCGGTCGCCTTGAACACGGCGCACGCCGGGGCGACGTACGCGATCGGAGGGGGGCCGAATGCCCTCGACCACCTCGTCCAGGCCCGTTTCTCGGCGTCCCGCTACCGGGGCCTCGAGCAGTTCGGGCGCCGGGTGGGCCTCATCGACTTCGACACGGCGCTTCGCGACGGCGGCTCGGCGCTGGGACTCTTCGGCATCCGCGAGGAGGACCCCTACCTGAGGCTTCTCCGCCGGCTCCATCGCGCCACCGAGGATCGGACGCTCCGCGGGCTGGTGGTGAAGATCGAACGGCTTCCGGTGGGCCTGGCCGAGGCGGAGGAGCTCCGCGGACAGCTGGTGCGCCTCCGGAAGGCCGGGAAGAAGGTGGCGGTCGTGCTGCTGTCCGGCGGCGACAAGGAGTACCTGATCGCCACCGGTGCGGATCAGATCTGGGTCTCGCCGCAGTCGTTCCTCGAGGTGAACGGGCTGACGGCGAGCGCCATCTTCCTCGGCGACACGATGCAGAAGCTGAGCATCAAGTGGGACGTCGCGCGAGTGGGTCCCTACAAGGACGCCCCGGATTCGCTCACCCGGGCGAGCATGAGCCGCGAGCAGCGCGAATCGCTCGACACCTTCCTCGACTCCGAGATGCGCCGCTACGAGGGTCTGGTCACCGGCGCCCGCGGGCTCAGCGCCGAACGATTCCGGAAGGTGCTCGAGGAAGGGCTCCTGCCGCCGCGGCTGGCGGTTCGCGAGAAGCTCGCGGATGACGTGGTGGATCCAGCGCAGCTGGACCGCGCAGGTGCGGCGCTGGTGCCGGAGGGCCGGTGGATCGGGACTTACTGGCCGGAAGCCCCCGAGCGTCGGTGGGGTGAGCCTCGCCGCATCGCTGTGGTGCCGGTGATCGGGACCATCACCTCGGGCAGGAGCCGGAGCGACCCGCTGGGGTTCTCTCGCTCCGCCGGCGCGGAGACCATCCAGCGAGCGCTCCGTGACGCCGAGAGCGACCCGCGAGTGGCGGCCATCGTCATCCGCGTGGACAGCGGCGGGGGCGACGGTCTGGCCTCGGACATCATCTACCGCGCGGTGCTCCGGGCGCGGGCCCGCAAGCCGGTGGTGGCGACGATGGGGGGAGCGGCGGCCTCGGGCGGCTACTACGCGGCGATGGGAGCGGACTGGGTGCTCGCCGAGCCGACGACGCTCACCGGCAGCATCGGGGTGTTCGTCCTGAAGCCGGGCCTCGAGGGGCTGGGCAAGAAGCTGGGCATCAACGTGGAGACGCTGAAGCGCGGTCCGCTCGCCGACATCCTCGGTCTCTACAAGCCGTGGACCCCCGCGGAGCAGGCGGCGGCGCAGCGCTGGGTCGATGCCTTCTACGAGGACTTCGTCGACGAGGTGGCGAAGAGCCGCGGGATGGACCCGGCGCAGGTCGACGCGGTCGCGCGCGGACGCATCTGGTCCGGCGAGGACGCGCTGGCCCGTGGGCTGGTGGATGCCCTCGGCGGCTTCCCCGAGGCGATCACCGAGGCCCGACGGCGCGCCGGAGTCCCCGAAGGCGAGGAGCTCTCACTCGTGACCTATGGCGGCCCGGTGGGCCTCTTCGGGGCGCTGGCCGGAGAGAACGGGGTGCTCACGCAACTGGGTGTGACCGGGGACCACGCAGCCGCCGAGCGAGAGGGTCCCGAGCCCGATGCCTTGAAGGCGCTCGCCCGGGAAGTCGGGGTTCCCTCGCTCTTCCTGCTCGAGCCGGGAATGAAGGCAGCGCTGCCGTTCGAGCTGCGGGTGCAGTAGCGTTCAGGTCTTCTGGAAGAGAGGGGGGAGACCATGGGAGTGCCGCGCTGGTCGTATGGGCTCGCGCTGCTGGTCGCGTGCGCTGCAGCTCCCGCACGAAACCCGGGAGAGGCCGAAGTCCGTGCCGCCCCGGACGCGGGCACCGCCTCGACGCCGAGTCTGGCCGACGCGGGAACCTCCGCGCTTCCGCTCTTCCGGCTTCCGGCCGACGTGCACGCGACCGGGGAACGCGTCTCGCTCGAGATCATCCCTGACCACGAAGGATTCTCGGGCCAGGTGGAGATCGATCTGGTCCTCGATCGCGCCCGCGCGGACCTCTTCGTCTCCTCCCGCGAGCTGGGGGTCCTGCGCGGCACGTTCCGCGGCGGCAGTCACGAGCTCCCGATCCGGGCAGAGCCCGACGACGCCCGCGGTATCGCACGACTCATCACACCCTCCGGATCGTTCCCGGCGGGACCGGCGACGCTTCGCCTGGAGTTCGAGGGCCGTTTCAACGGCAGGCTCGTCGGGGCGTACCGGCTGAAGACCCCAGCGGGCTGGGCCGTGTTCACCCAGTTCGAGCCCATCGATGCGCGACGCGCCTTTCCCTGTCTCGACGAGCCCGGCTTCAAGATCCCCTGGACGGTGGAGCTGACGGTCCCCGAGCGCTTGCAGGCCTTCGGAAACGCTCCGGTCGCCCACGAGGAGACCGCTGGCAACGGGCTCAAGCGTGTGCAGTTCCAGCCAACGCGCCCACTCCCCAGCTACCTGGTCGCGTTCGCGGTGGGAGACCTCGACGTGCGCGCAGCACCCCTGCTCGCCGCGGATTCGATCCGGGCCCGCTCCCTCCAGATCCGGGGGATCGCATCGAAGGGTCGCGGGGACGAGCTCGGGTACGCGCTTCGAAGCGCTCGCGAGCTGGTGCCGCTGCTCGAGCGCTGGTTCGGCCTGCCCTATCCGTACGAGAAGCTCGATCTCGTCGCCGAACCGGACTTCGTCTACGGCGGCATGGAGAATCCTGGGCTCATCACCTTCAGCGAGACAGCCCTCCTCGCTCAGGAAGGACAGGCTTCGGAGGATGACCGGTTCTGGGTCGCGATGGTCGTGGCGCACGAGCTGTCTCACAGCTGGTTCGGCGATCTGGTCACCATGCGCTTCTGGGACGACCTCTGGCTGAACGAGTCCTTCGCGACCTTTCTGACCCCCGAGATCGTCGGGGGCTGGAAGCCGCGGCTCGGCGCCGAGATGGTCGCTCTCGAATCCGCGCTCAGGGCGATGAAGAACGATGAACTGGAGAGTTCGGCTCCGATGCGCCGCCCGATCCGGAGCGAGGGTGACATCACCGGCTCCGACGAGGCCGTCATCTATCCCAAGGGGGCAGCGGTACTCCGGATGCTCCAGGGCCTGCTCGGCCCGGAGGCGTTCCGCGCTGCCGTTCGGCGTTACCTCGTTGCTCACGCGGACGGCAACGCAACGATGGAGGATCTGGTCGGTGAGCTCTCGCGCGACCGCGACATCCGCGCCGCGGCAATCAGCTTCATCGATCAGCCCGGAATTCCGCTGGTCCGGGGGAGAGTCGAGTGTGATGCACGAGGCGCTCGGCTCGTGCTTCACCAGGAACGGGCGCGTTCACTTGGCTCGAGTTCCCCCGATCTTCGCTGGGTCGTACCGGTCTGTGTACGTCTCCAGAACGTTCCGGGGCAGCGCTGCACCTTGCTTGATCGGGAACAGGGGATCCTTGACCTCGGGACCACTCGCTGTCCGCGCTGGGCACACCTCAACGCGAACGGGTCAGGCTACTACCGCTGGCTCGTCCCGGACCGGGCGTTCCATGCGCTGGCGAAGGAGTGGCCGGCCCTTGCACGCACCGAGCGACTCTCGGCCGCAGATGCGCTGTTCTCCGGCGCGCTCGACGGTGCGATTCCCGCTGAGGACGTCCTGGCGCATCTCTCACCGCTCGCGCGCGACACGGAGCCTTCCGTCCCCAACGCCGCGATGCTCTTCCTGCTGAAGACCCGTCTGGACTGGACGGCGCCCGAACAGGACGATGCGCTCCGAGCCTTCCTCCGCCGAGAGCTGCGTCCGGCGCTCGACCGCCTGGGATGGTCGGTCCGGAAGGGCGAGCCGTCCCGCGTAACGCTCCTGAGGAGTGATCTGGTCCGCTTCCTCGCCCTCGACGCAGGCGACCCCGACGTGCTCGCGCGGGCCGCCGCGCTCGGACGACGCTGGATCGACGCGGGAGGCAAGATCGAGCGAGGCGCAGTTCCCCCGGACCTTCGCGATTCCTGCGTGCGCGCCGCGGGCAATGCAGGCGGGACCGCGACCTTCGATGCCCTGGAGCGGATCCTTCGCGGCTCCGATGATTCGAACGTCCGATACACGGCCGCGCTCGGGCTTGCTGCGTCCAACGACCCGGGCCTCGCGGCACGTGCCCGGGAGCTCGTCGTGGCGCCTGGACTGCGTTCCAACGATCGATGGCTCATCATCCAGCAGCATGCAAAGCGTCCGGAGCTCCGTGAGGCGATGCGACGGTGGATCGTCACCCACCAGAAGGAGCTGCCCGCGGTCCTTCCGGAGAGAAAGCTGAGCTACCTTCCCGAGGTCCTTGCGGGGTGCTCGGAGGACGTTTCGGAGCAGCTGGCGTCATTGGGGCCACTCGTGAAGGAGACCCCGGGGCTCGAGTACTTCGTCCAGAAGGCCCGGGAGCAAACGCGCCTGTGCGTTGCGGTCCGGCAGGTCCAGGCCCCGAGCGTCGCCGCATTCCTCACCCGGGCGCCCGTTGTCTGGCAGCGGGCAGCCTCACGGTAACGCCTGCTGCACTGCGGGCAGGGCCTTGATATACAGAGGGCGTCTCTGCCGGGTCGGGCCCACTTCCCGGGCTGGCTGGCGGGGGCACTCGGGGGCGACGCCGGACGGGTCAGGGTTCTCGAGCGCACGAGCGCTCGGTCTCCTGTCCTCGGCGAACGCCTCGTACTCCCACGTGTGAGCACTGAATGAGCAACGAAAACGAGACCGACACCCTCCCCGCCCCGGCCGCTGCGCCCGAGGCGCCCGACACCGACGGAGACGACGGCGCGGACGACGAAGGGCCTGACGAGGCCGAGGCCTCTGGCGGCGCGACCCCTGCGACCGGTGGTGGCGCCGCTGCGGCTGGCGGTCAGCCCGGGTCGGGCCGCCGCCGCCGTCGTCGCCGCCGGCGCGGGCGTGGCGCCCCGGTTCTGTTCACGCCGGAGGGCCAGGCCTACCGGATGCTGACCGGGCCCGACGGACAGCAGAACCAGGTCTTCCTGACGCCGCAGGAGCTGCAGCAGTGGCAGGCGCGCCAGCAGCAGCAACAGCAGCAGACCCAGCCGGGGCAGCAGGCTCCGGGCGGTGCGCCGCGGCAGCAGCAGCCCCAGGTCCAGGCCAATCTCGCACCGGTCGAAGGCGTGCTCGACACCGATGCGAAGGGGCCCAACGCCTTCCTCCGGCAGATCCGCCGGAACCTCCTGCCCGGCCCCGAGGACGCGGAGCTTCCGAAGAACCTGGTTCAGAAGCTCCGGCTCCGCCAGGGCCAGTACATCACCGCGATGGCGCAGATGCGGGGCGCAAAGGGGCTGGTCCAGCGGGTGGACACGGTGGACGGGAACCCGGTCGAGGGCGCGCCGCGGCTCCCCCACTTCAACGACCTGACCAGCATCGATCCGGTGGAGCGGATCAAGCTCGAGCACGGTCACCGCGAGATGGTGACCCGGGTGCTCGACCTCATCGCCCCGCTGGGCAAGGGCCAGCGCGCGCTCATCGTCTCTCCGCCCAAGGCAGGCAAGACCATCATGCTCCAGCGCATCGCCCAGGCGGTGCTCGCCAACCATCCCGAGATCCACGTGATGGTGCTCCTCATCGACGAGCGTCCCGAGGAAGTCACCGACATGCGCCGGAGCATCAAGGCCGACGTGCTGGCCTCGAGCAGTGACCGGGCCACGGGGGATCACCTCAAGGTCGCCGAGCTCGCCCTCGAGCGGGCGCGCCGAATGGTGGAGAGCGGGAAGGACGTGATGATCCTCCTCGACTCGATCACCCGTCTGGCGCGGGCCTTCAACAAGGAGGTCGACAGCTCGGGCCGGACGCTGACCGGCGGCGTGGACAGCCGCGCCCTCGAGCGGCCCAAGCGGATCTTCGGAGCGGCCCGTGCGACCGAGGAGGCCGGCTCGCTGACCATCGTCGGCACCGCGCTCATCGACACCGGGAGCCGGATGGACGAGGTCATCTTCGAGGAGTTCAAGGGAACGGGGAACAGCGAGATCACCCTCGACCGGCTCCTGGCCGAGAAGCGCATCTTCCCGGCCATCAACATCCCTCAGTCCGGCACGCGCAAGGAGGAGAAGCTCTTCACCCAGAAGGAGTACGAGAAGGTGAAGAAGCTCCGGCAGATGCTCTTTGCCGTGAAGCCGGTGGAGGCGATGGAGGCGCTGGTGAAGCGGCTCTCCCGGTACACCTACAACGACGAGTTCCTCGACGAGTTGTGACCGGGCGACCTCCGCCGCCGGAGGGAAGGTGATGCCGCAGGTTCCAATCATGCCGTTCGTCGCCGGAGCGCTGCTGCTCGCCTCGCTTCTTCCGGTGAGGCTCGCGCCGCGCTCTCTGGGCTGGCTGGCGTTCGGTCTGTGGCTGATGGGCGGGGTGGTGTTGCTGTCCCTCGGGGCGGCGCGGCTGGCGCAGGCGGCCCGCGGCGGGGCGACCCCGGTCGTCGTCGCGATCTTCGCCTTGGTGGGCTTGGGGCTGGGCGCGGTGAAGGGCCGGTTCGTGCTCAGGAGGACCGCGCTGCGGAACATCGACCGGCTCGCCGCGCTCGAGCGGGACCAGCGACCGATCCACGTCTACGGGATCCGGAGCTGGGTGGTGATCGCGCTGATGACCGGGGTGAGCGTGGGACTGACGCTCGCTGGGGTTCCGCCGCTCTGGCGAGGGCTCGTGAATCTGGCGATCGGCGCAGCGCTGGCGGCGAGCAGCCTCAACTACCTCGCGCCGCTCCGGTCGGGCGCGCTGCGAGTCACCGTCGGCTAGAAGTTCGACGCCGCCATGTGACGGAAGGTCAGGTTGATCCGCTCGCCTTGCGCCTTCGCGCTCTTCGGCAGGGCGTGCCGATAGTCGAGCTGGCTCGTCCCGCCCATGATCAGTAGCCCTCCCGGCGTGAGGTCGACGGTGAAGCGCTCTTGTGCCCGTCGCTTGTGGGCGATGCGGAAGCGGCGGGCGGCGCCGAGGCTCAGCGAGGCCACCGCCGGGTGTCCGCCGTGCGGATAGTCGTCGTCGCTGTGCCACGAGACTGAATCGTCACCTGAGCGGTACAGATTCATCAGCACCGTGTTGAAGGGCTGTCCGGCTACGTCCTGGACCCGGTCCCGCAGCGTTGCGATCTCGGGTGGAAGCGGACGCGCTGGATGGATGAGTCCCGAATATGCGTAGGGGAACGGCCCGTAGAAGGCCACCCGGCGAGGCACCGGAACCTGTCGACCCGCGATCTTGATCGCGTGGTCCTCCCAGGGCGTCTCGGCGAGCAGGAGATCGAAGAGTCGATCCCCTTCTCCGGGATCGAGCCATCCGGGAATCCAGCGGAACTGGGAGGGAAGCTCGGACACGGGGCTCACTGCGCTGGCCTGATCGAGGCAACGTCGGCAGAAGCCTGTGTCCACGAATCGAGGACTGCAAGGAGCCGTGTCTGCGCAGAAGATTCTCCGGACTCTGGCCGATTCTCTTGGTTGCGCTCGCCGCCTGCGGGTGAAGAACGGGCCGGGAACGCACGCCGCGGTGTTTTCCGATGTCTTCCTGAGCCTGCGGGCGCTCCCCTAGCGCGCTAGACGGCTCCGTCCGCCCGGCGTGCCCTTCGCCGATCTGCCTCGGCCGCACGACGCTCGAGGAGGCGCTCCAGCACCGCCAGGCTCGCCTCCGCGCGGTTCAGGGCATCCCGGGCCTCGTCCCCCCTGCTGGAGCGGGCGGCGAGCTCACGCCGGGCCACGTCGCGACCGAAGGCGAGCGCCTCCAGCTCGAGCCGGAGCCGTGACTCGTGACGCGCATGGAGCACTGCGGTCGCGGCCGACCCGTCCGGCGCGACCGCGGCCAGCCGCGCCTCCGCTCGGCCCCGGACGCGTCCTTGCTGCGACTCCCAGCGAGCGCTCGCGCGCCGGAGCAGCTCCTCCGCAAGGCGGAGCTCGGCGAGTCGACGCGCGAACGCTTCCTGCGCTCCGGCGCGGGCATCGGCCCTGAGACGACGGAGCGAGTCCAGCCCGCTCATCCCTCGACCGCCTCGCGCATGTGCTCCAGCAGAGCGCCGGGCGGCTCGTCCCGACCCTGGGCGAGGAACGCTTCGAGCTCAGGCTGTCGGACGATGGCCTGGTCGGTCAGCGGATCGCTTCCCGCGGCGTAGGCGCCGAGCAGGATGAGGTCTCGGCGCTGCTCGTAGGCCGCGAGCAGCTCGCGGAAGCGCCCCGCCAGGCGGCGATGCGCATCGGTGGTGACCTGCGGCATCACCCGGGAGAGCGAGGCGAGCACGTCGACCGCCGGCCAGCGACCGCGCTCGGCGATGCGGCGGTCGAGCACCACGTGACCGTCGAGGATTCCTCGCACCTCGTCGGCGATCGGATCGTCGAGGTCGTCTCCGGCGACGAGGCAGGTGTAGAGCGCGGTGCAGTACCCACGGGCCGAGTTGCCGGTCCGCTCGAGCAGCCGCGGGAGCATGGAGAAGACCGACGGCGGGTAGCCCTGCCGAGTCGGCGGCTCTCCGGCCGCGAGCCCCACCTCGCGCTGTGCCCGCGCCAGGCGGGTCACCGAATCGAGCAGGAAGAGGACGTTCCTGCCTTGTTCGCGGAACCACTCGGCGATGGCAGTGGCGACGAACCCGGCGCGCAGCCGGACCAGGGCAGGCTCGTCGGAGGTCGCGCACACCACCACCGCCCGCTTCCGCCCTTGCGGCCCGAGGGAATCCTCGACGAACTCGCGCAGCTCCCGGCCGCGCTCGCCGACCAGTGCAACCACGGTGACGTCGGCGCGCGTCTGGCGGACCATCTGGCCGAGCAACGTCGACTTCCCCACCCCGGCGCCGGCGAAGAGGCCCAGACGCTGACCTCGGCCCACGGTGCAGAGGCCGTCGATGGCCCGGATGCCCAGGGGGAGGGGCGCCTCCACCCGTGCCCGGCGGAACGGCTCCGGGCAGGAGCGATCCACCGACCAGGGATGGAGGCCGGCGGGAGGCGGGGCTCCGTCCATTGGCCGGCCGAGCCCGTCGAGCACGCGGCCGATCAGAGCGGGACCGACGCCGATGGTGAGCGACTCTCCTCGGCACACGACGTCCGCACCCTCCCCGAGGCCAGCGGCGCTGCCGAGCGGGAGGAGCTGCACCCGCGGCCCGGCGAACCCCACCACCTCGGCGAGCACCTGCGTGCGCGCACCGGTGATGGTGGCCACCTCCCCCACCCGCGCTCCCGGGAGCGTCGCCTCGAGGAGCAGCCCCCGCACCAGCTCCACCCGCCCGGTCACCCGGAACGGGCGAACCGCCCGTACGGCGTCCAGGAGCGAGGCACCGCTCACGCTGGATCCTCGAGCCCGAGCGGTCCGCGGAAGGAGGCGAGCATCGTCGACAGCTTCCCGTCCACCCGGCCGCAGGGGGAGACGGCGATGCACCCGGCCTCGTCCACGGTCGGGTCCTCAAGCACCTGCACCGCGCCGGAGGCGATCTCGGTCGCGAGTCCGTCTCGCACGGCCGCCGCGCTCGCCGGGGCGACCCGGAGAGTGAGCGCCGCATCTCGCCGGAGCGGTTCCGCGGCGGACATGACCGCCCGCGCCCAGGTAGACGGTTCCACGTCCCAGGAATCCCCGAGCACCCGTCGGGCGACGGTCAGGGCGAGCTCGCTGACGTTTCGGCGCAGGGCCTCGCCCTCCAGGGTGCGGAGCCGCGCTTGCTGGATCTCCACGAGGAGCCGCTGCGCGTAGGCGAGCCCCTCGTCACGACCAGTCTCGCGCGCCTCGTTCCGGATGGACTCGGCGGCCCGTTCGGCCTCGACGATGAGCCCGGCCGCGCGGGCTTCGGCGGCGGCCAGGAGCTCTCGGGCTTCGTCGCGGGCACTGAGCACCGGCGCCGGCAGGATGCGTGCACGCGGGCAAGCAGAGGTCCAGGGCGTCTCCACCGTTCACCTCCTGACCCAGGAGGCGGCAGCACGCGCCCCCGGTTCCTAGCTTCCGGGGAGTGCAGAGGCCGTGCCTGAGAGGAGGAGATCGATGCCCGCCCGCATGCTGCTGCTGACCGCCCTGTGCGCGGGGACCCTGGCGACCGCGCAGGCGGACGGAGGTCCACGCAAGGCGACGCCGGATGCCGGGACCTCCGCGAAGAAGGGAACCACGGTCCCGGATCGAACGCCGCCGGCTCCACCCCAGACCGGGGCGGAGCTGCCCAAGCCGCGGACGCAGACGACGAGCCCCCTCGGGACCGGGAGCGAGACGCCACCGCCGACGCGGACCCCGGAACCGATTCCGACCCCGCGACCCGAGGTTCCACCCACCAGCCAGCCGCCCCGCCCGACGCCGCACTGACCGCGGCCATCGAAGGTGCCAGACACCTTCGATCGCACTGACCGCGGCCATCGAAGGTGCCAGACACCTTCGATCGTCGAAGCCGCGGATCACCGACGACGATCCGCTGGGGACCGGAAGCGAGACGCCACCACCCCCGCGCACCCCGGAACCGGTTCCGACCCCTCGGCCCGAGGTTCCACCCATCAGCCAGCCGCCCCGCCCGACGCCGCACTGACCGCGGCCATCGACGGCGACGTTTGGCCGAGCGCCCCCGAGGGTGCCTCGGACACGCTCCGAGGAGATGGAACGCCAGTAAAATCCGGGAACGAGAATTCGGGGGGTTGGGAGCTGCGAGGACGCACTCTCCGTCGAAGTTGGAGATATATCTCCGAGTCGCACTCGGAGAGGAGACGTCGAACGCAATTTCGCTGGGTTAGAGGCGCGAAAAACGCACTTGGAGTCAGATTCTCGGAGCAGGTGAGGAGCGCACCGGCGACTGGCCAGCGAGAGGGTGAAGTCGTCTCGCCCTCAGCGCCGCGGTGCTCGGCACGGTGGTGGTTCTCGTTTGCGCGCGCGGATTCGTTCCGCAACGCGCGCCGATGGACGTGGAGCGAATCGAGCCGATGAACTCGGGGACGACGCTCAAGACCGGCCTCGGCCAGGCGCGCGCAGGCACGGGAGTCGCACCCGCGAACGGTGTGATGCCGCGCAAGCTCCGCCTCCCCGGTTCAGGCAACCCGAACCGATCCGAGATCTCGGATGACTGCGTCTGCACGGCGCTCCGGATGTTGAGCCGGTACGCGAGCAACAGATTGGATCGTGTCCTGGCCGGTCACGGACTCACGCTCACGGAGTTTCAGCTCATGCTGACGCTGTGGGAGGAGGGACCGGCACGGGTGCACGCGCTCGCGCGGCGCCTCCGACTCGACCCAGCTCCGACGGGACGTGCACTGGCGCGACTCGAGGAGCGAGGTGTGGTGAGCCGGCCGCAGCGATGGCGATTCTCCCAGTGGGTCCTCGAACCTGCGGGAGCCATTCACCTCGTGTTGCTCGAGCCGATCTGGCACGAGGTGGACGAGACGTTGCGTTCCGATTTCGGGCCCGAGCTCGTCGCTGCGCTGCTCCGGACGGTCAACCGGCTTCCGGCGTGGGCCCCGCGTCAGGCGCGGGGCTGGTTCGACTGAGCTCAACCCCCGAGCGTCCGGGGTCGCGCAGGCCGTTCGGAACGGCCAGTGTTCGCGCGGCCGTGGACGGCGGCGTTCCCTATGGGCCGATCTCGCTATGGGCCGATCTCGCGTCGCGCAGCGTTTGCGCGCGTTGCTCGCCGTTTGCCTTCACCGACCTTCACCGAACTTCACCACTCCCCCACTGCATCTTCGCCGCAAGGCAACCGAGCGGTCGGCACTCGTTGACGCGGGACGTCGCGCTCGATAGCACCCGACCAGCGCGAGGAGCGTTCGTGAGCGAGCCGATCGTCAGCATCGTCGACGTGGTCAAGGAGTACCAGCTCGGGGCCACCGTGGTCCCTGCGCTCCGTGGCGTCTCGCTCGACGTGCACAAGGGCGAATTCATCTCCATCGCCGGTCCGTCCGGCAGCGGCAAGACCACGCTCCTCAACCTCATCGGCTGCGTGGACGTCGCCACGCGCGGCACCGTCCGCGTCGTGGGGCGGGACACCGCCGCGCTCAGCGAGAGGGAGCTCACCCGACTCCGGCTGGACACCATCGGCTTCATCTTCCAGAGCTTCAACCTGGTCGGGGTCCTGAGCGTGTTCCAGAACGTGGAGTTCCCGCTCCTTCTGCAGGGGCGACTCCGCGGTCACGAGCGCCGGGCCCGGGTCATGACCCTCCTCGAGCAGGTGGGGCTCGCCGATCACGCCAGCCACCGCCCGAACGAGCTCTCCGGCGGTCAGCGGCAGCGGGTGGCCGTCGCCCGCGCGCTGGTGGGGAGCCCGCAGATCGTCCTCGCCGACGAGCCCACCGCCAACCTCGACTCCGAGACCGGCGAGCGGATCATCGACCTCATGAAGGAGATGAACGAGCGGGACGGGACCACCTTCATCTTCTCGACCCACGACGCGAAGGTGATGGCCCACGCCGACGCGATCGTGAGGCTGGCCGACGGGAAGATCGCGGGCCGCGAACCCGCAGGCAAGGCCCGGGCTGCCTCCGGAGGGCACTGAACCATGCTGGAGCGCGCGGGCATGCTCTTCCGCATCGCCTTCCGGAACCTCTTCCGGTCCCGGATCAATCTCCTGATCGGAGCCGTGATCCTCGGCGGGACGTTCCTGGTGGTCGTCGGCGGTGCGCTCCTCAGCAGCGTCATCAGCTCGATGAGCCGGAGCATCATCGGCAGCGTCGCCGGCCACATCCAGGTCTACAGCGCGGCGAGCAAGGAGGAGTTCGCGATCTGGCCGATGGGCGGCAACGACCCCGATCTCAGCCCGATGGTGGACTGGGAGAAGAAGCAACGATTGCTCGCGGCGGTCCCCAACGTGAAAGCCGTCATTCCCATGGGGATCAACGCCGCGCTGATCACCAGCGGAAACACCGTGGATCTCACACTGGAGGAGCTTCGCTCCGTAGTGCGCCAGGAGAAGGAGCACGGGACCACGCCCGAGCTGGAAGCGCAACGCGCCTCGCTGAAGGAGCACGTCCGCCAGATCGTCCGCGTGCTCCAGACGGACCTGGGCAGAGCAGCGGAGATCAACACGCCCGACGCCTTCGATTCCGAGGCACGTGAGGCCATCCAGCGCGCCTCGTCCGACGAGTTCTGGAAGGGCTTCGACCATGACCCCTACGGAGCGCTCGAGTTCCTGGAGAACCGGATCGCACCGCTGCTCTCGGACGCCGATCTGGTGCCCCTCCGCTACGTCGGAACAGACCTCGAAGCATTCCAGAAGAACTTCGACCGGATGGAGATCGTCGATGGCCAGCCGGTGCCGCCGGGCCACCGGGGCTTCCTGATGTCCAAGTTCGTGTACGAGGACCGGCTCAAGCTGCGGACCGCGCGGCGCCTGGACAAGATCAAGGAGGCCCTGGACCTCAAGGGATCGATCGCCCGCGACGAGACCCTCCAGAGGTACGTCCGCGAGAACCGGACCCAGACCCGGGAGATCCTCCTCCAGCTGGATCGCCTGAAGACGGAGAAGGCGGTCGAGGTGCTCCAGCGAACCCTCGGCTCGTCGGAGAGGGACCTGGACAAGCTCCTCAACGCGTTCTTCGACACCGACGACGCGAACTTCTACCCGCGGTACCAGGTCTTCTACCGGGACCTCGCTCCGCTCCTGCAGCTCTACCGCCTCAAGGTCGGCGACGTGCTGACCATCACTGCCTTCACCCGGAGCGGCTACGTCCAGAGCCTCAACCTCAAGGTCTGGGGCACCTTCCAGTTCCGCGGCCTGGAGAAGTCGGCGCTGTCCGGGAACATCAACCTCATGGACATCGTGAGCTTCCGAGAGCTCTACGGGTACCTCAGCGCGGACCGGAAGGCGGAGATCGACGCGATCAAGAAGGAGGGCGGCGTCCAGGACATCGATCGCAGCCGCGCCGAGGACGAGCTCTTCGGCCAGGCCAACCGGCACGTCGTCGCCGAGGCCACGCCGGGGATCATCGACGAGAAGGAGCGATTCAAGGGCGTCGGCGCCGCGCTCCGGCGCGAGGAGCTCGTCCGCCGTGTCTATGACCCGTCGGAGATCGGGCGCGGCGTCGTCCTCGACGCGGCGATCATCCTCGAGGACCCGCGGCAGCTGCAGAAGACGCTGGCCGACATTCGCGCCCTCTCCGACCAGGAGCACCTCGGGCTGCGGGTGGTGTCCTGGCGCGAGGCGGCGGGACTCCTCGGGCAGTTCATCCTCCTCGCCACGGTGGTACTGCTGATGGCGGTGGCGATCATCTTCATCGTCGCCATGGTCATCATCAACAACTCGGTGATGATGGCCACGCTCCAGCGCACGCCCGAGGTGGGAACGATGCGAGCGATCGGCGCGCCTCGCGGATTCATCCTCTGGATGGTGCTCGTGGAGACGGTGACGCTGGGGCTGATCTTCGGCGGCGCGGGAGCGGCGCTCGGCGCGGGAGTCATCGCGCTGCTGCACTGGCGAGGGATCCCGGCCGGGAACGAGACGCTCTACTTCTTCTTCTCCGGGCCGCGGCTCTTCCCTACCCTCAGCCTCTGGAACATCGTGGTGGCGCTGATCGTCGTGGTGCTGGTGACCGTGCTCTCCACGCTCTACCCGGCCTTCCTGGCCACCCGCGTCGCCCCGGTGAGAGCGATGCAGGCCGACGAGTGAAACCATGGGCCAGCTCTTCCTGATCGCCGTCCGAAATCTCATCACGCACCGCCGGCGCACCCTCCTTCTCGGGGGCGCGATCATGGGCGTCACCGCACTGCTGGTCCTGCTCCTCGGCCTGCTGAACGGAATCCGCTCCACCATCCTCGAGTCCGCGACCACCCTGATGACCGGCCACGTGAACGTGGGCGGATTCTTCAAGGTGACGGCCGGCGCAGGCGCTCCGGTGGTCACCCACTATCCGGAGATCCTGGAGCTCATTCGCAAGGAGGTCCCCGAGCTCGACTACGTCACCCAGCGCGGCCGCGGCTGGGCGAAGCTGGTGAGTGACACGGGGTCGCTGCAGACCGGCGTCGGCGGAATCGACATCCTCCACGAGCCCGGCTTCCGGAAGGTGATCCAGGTGAAGGACGGCTCGCTCGACGGACTCTCGCAGCCTGGCACCATCCTCGTCTTCGACGAGCAGGCCCAGAAGCTCGGCGTCCGCGTCGGCGATCAGCTGACCCTCAGCGCCTACACCCTGCGCGGGGTGGCCAACACCGTCGACGTCCGGGTGGTCGCCATCGCCCGCAACGTCGGGCTCCTCAGCAGCTGGAACACCTTCGTCCCCGACTCGACCCTCCGGGGGCTGTACCAGATGAACGACCAGGCCACCGGGGCGCTCTTCCTCTACCTCAAGGACGTCAAGCAGGTGCCGCGCGTCCAGGAGAGGCTGCGGACCGTGCTCGCGGAGGCCGGGTACCAGCTGATGGACCCTGACCCGCGGGCCTTCTGGTTCAAGTTCGAGACCGTGAACCGCGAGGGATGGACCGGGCAAAAGCTGGACGTGACCACCTGGGAGGACGAGATCTCGTTCATCCAGTGGACCGTCACCGCCATCACCTGGCTCTCCTACACGCTGATCGGCATCCTGCTGGTGATCATCGTGGTGGGCCTGATGAACACCATGTGGATCTCCATCCGCGAGCGGACCCGGGAGATCGGAACGCTCCGCGCGATCGGGATGCAGCGGACGCGCGTCCTGGCGATGTTCATGACCGAGGCCTTCACTCTCGCGCTGACCGCCACGCTGGCCGGCGCCGCCCTCGGGGTGGGGCTGTGCGCCCTGCTCAACCTCGCGCATCTACAGGCCCCGCTGGCGCTGCAGCTCTTCCTGATGCGCGAGGAGGTCCGTCTCCTGGTGAAGCCCTCGGCGCTCGCGGGAGCCATCGCCCTCATCGCTGGTTGCACCACCGGGATCGCGCTGTTCCCCTCCTTCCTCGCCGCGCGGCTCCAGCCGGTGACGGCGATGCACCGGGTGGGGTGAGACCGAGGACATGAAGATCACGACGCTGCGACTCGCCCTCCTGCTGGTGGGATGCCTCTCCGGCCTTGCCCGGGCGAAGCCCCTCGCTCCCGCCGAGGTGCTCGAGGTGGTGAAGACCATCGACGATCGGCAGCGGAACTCGGGTGACTACCGCTCGCTGGCGTACCTGGAGCAGAAGGAGAAGGACAAGACCGACACCGCGCGCGAGGCCATCGTCTACCGCCGCAGCGTGGACCAGAAGCTGATGATCCTCTTCACCAAGCCCAAGGGCGAGGCGGGGAAGGGCTATCTCCGGCTGGACAAGAACCTCTGGAGCTACGACCCCACCACCGGCAAGTGGGACCGGCGCACCGAGCGCGAGCGCATCGCCGGCACCGACAGCCGACGCGCCGACTTCGACGAGTCCCGGCTGGCCGAGGAGTACGAGTCCACGTTCGGCGGTGAGGCGAAGCTCGGGGCGTTCGACACCTGGCTCATCGACTCGAAGGTGAAGCCGGGGGTGGACGTGGCCTTCCCGGTTCTCAAGATGTGGGTGGACCAGGCGACGGGCAACGTGCTCAAGCGGCAGGAGTTCGCGCTCTCGGGCCGCCTGATGCGAACGCTGTACTACCCGAGCTGGAAGAAGCTCTTCAGCGAGTCGAAGGGCGCGGACGTCTGGTACCCGGGCGAGATCCGCATCTACGACGAGGTGGAGAAGGCCAACAGCACCATCGTCGTTCTCAAGTCGGTGGATCTCCGACCGCTGGAGGCCAACATCTTCACGAAGGCATGGCTGGAGTCGAAGAGCCGATGACTCGCTGGGGGGTGCTGGCCGCGCTCGCGCTGTCGGTTCCCGCCCTGGCCCAGCGGCCGGACGAGAACGCGTTCTTCGGCGGCGCACCCGACGCGGGCACCTCGCCCGGCCGTCCCAGCGAGGAGTCCATCTTCGGCGGTGCTCCGGACGCGGGGAGCCCGGCCGCGCCCGGCACGGGAAAGAGCACCGGCCCGGCGGACAGCGCAGCGGAGGAGACCCGAGGGCTCGACCAGACGCCCTCCTCGGATGCATTCGCCACCGGGCGGGTGAAGGAGAATCCGCTGAGCATCGGCGGACTGTTCTACTTCCGTGGGTTTCTCTCGGTCGCGCAGGACCAGCCCTTCAACCAGTCCCGGGTCTCGCTGCCCACGCTGGTGGACGTGTACCTCGATGCGCGACCGACGGATCGGCTCCGCGCCTTCGTGCTCGGGCGGATGACCTACGACCCCTTCCTCTCCACGACGGTCGGAGCGACACCGCTCCCGGGCATCCCCGCGACGACGTCGGTGAGCAATCCGGCGGTGTACCTCGACCAGGCCTGGCTCTCGTTCGACATCGCGCGCTCGGTGTTCGTCACGGTCGGACGCCAGCACGTGAAGTGGGGCGTGGCGCGGTTCTTCTCCCCGACGGACTTCCTCGCCTCCCAGCCTCGGGACCCGCTCGCGCTGTTCGATGCGCGGCTGGGGGTCACCATGGCCCGGTTTCAGATCCCGTGGGAGAGCGCGGGATGGAACTTCACCGCGGTCGCTCTCTTCGAGCCGACGCAGAACGTCGGCGGTGGCTACTCGGGGACGTCCTCGGTGGAGAACCCCGGCGGGACGGGCGTGAATCCAGCGGACACCGGCACCCTGCTCCGGGACGTGGGAGGCGCAGCCCGAGCCGAGTTCTCGTTCAAGAACGGCGCGTTCGGGATCGACGGGCTGGCGCAGCGGAACCGTGCCGCGCGGGCGGGGGCGGACCTGACGATGGCAATTGGCGACTTCGATGTCTACGGCGAGGTGGCGTACAAGCAGCGCCTGGACATCCCGGCAGCGCGAACCTTCACCATCGGCACGCCGATCGACGTCAGCGGGCTGGATCCCCGAATTCCTCCCGGGACGACGGTGACCGCGAACACCCAGGCCAGCGTCGCTGTTCCTCCGCGATCCACGCCGGTGATCCAGGCGGTGGGTGGCGCGAGTTACTCCATCAACTTCGAGGGGAACAAGAGCATCACCTTCGGCGGGGAGTACTTCTTCAACTCGGCGAGCTACGAGCGGGACGAGTACCTGCCCCTGCTGATCCTCGGCGGGTTCCAGCCCTTCTACGTCGGCAAGCACTACCTCGCTCTGAACGCGACGCTCGTCGACACCACCGCCAAGACGACCTGGAGCCTCACCGGCATCGGTAACCTGAGCGACGGGAGCTACATCGCCCGCCTGGACTTCGTGATCACCGTGCTCAGCTACCTGACCGTCGAGAGCTACGTCGCGGGGCACTTCGGAAGGACCGGCGGCGAGCTTCGACTCGGCTTCCCCCGAACCGACCTCTCGACCGTGGACGGCGTGACCGGCGTCCCCTCGAATTCGTTCTTCGGTCCGCTGAACGCGCCGATCCTCGACGTGGGCATCGGGCTCCGGCTCAGCATCTGACGCATCGGGCGGAGAGCGTTGCAATCGGCCTCTTGCGCGAGCAGTGGTTGCCGCGAGGACCTCGCGGAGGCTTGCAGCATGGACGAGAAGAAGAGGGCCGAGCGCAGGGAGCAGCGGCACAACCAGACGTTCGCCGAGTTCATGACCTACCTGCGGCGCGTGGGGCAGATCTCCGAGGAGGTGGCCGAGCAGTCAGCGGTCGCCGTGCTCTGCGCGCTCGAGCGACGCATCCTCCCCGACGAGTCGAAGGACCTGGAATCGCAGCTTCCGCTGAAGCTCCGCGAGCTCGTCCGTCGCTGCGACACCCACGCGGGGATCAAGCAGCACAAGATCGATCGCGCGGCGTTCGTGGGGATGGTGGCCGATGACCTGGGGGTCTCGGCCGAACGTGCCGAGCACCTCGTCCTCTCGGTGTTCCATGCGCTGCGCGCGCAGGTGAGCGACGGGGAAGCCCGCCAGGTCGGGGGCCAGCTCCCGCCCGACCTCCGCTCGCTCTGGGAGCGCTCGCTGGCCATCCACGGCTGACGCAGTCCGCCAGATCGGGGGGCGCGGACCTGATCCCTCTCCGCGTGCTCGCGCGCCGCGACCGACCGCTCGGCCCAGCCGGTTCCATTTCAGTCGCTCGGCGCGTGAATCGCGCGCCCCGCCCGGTCGCCTTCGAACAAGTCTGCTCGCCCGCCCAGGAAGCAGGGCCCACGCTCACGTAACCGCTGAATATGCAGGGTGTTTCGAAGGTGTTTGACACCTTCCGAGCGTGCGGAAGCTGTGCTCATCCCCGGGAGTGGCCCCTGCCATGCGCGCACATTTGAGGAGGGTCAGCCACTTCCCGTACTCTTTGAGTTTGCCGCTCTGCGGCAGACCGGTCGGTCGGGAGGTCTGGAATGCCCCTGCCCTCGAGGCATGGACTGTACGAGCCCACGATGGAGCACGACGCCTGCGGGCTCGGGTTCGTGGCCCATCTTCGGGGAGAGAAGTCGCGAGCGATCGTCGAGCAGGGACTCGACATCCTCGTGCGGTTGTCGCACCGCGCCGCGACCGGCGCGGACCCCCAGACCGGCGACGGCGCCGGCATCCTCCTGCAGCTTCCTGATGCCTTCTTCCGCAAGGAGGGCAGGCGCCTCGGCTTCCAGATGCCCGAGCCCCACTGCTACGCGGTGGGCCAGGTCTTCCTCCCCGCCGACCCCGGCGCCCGCGCCGAGTGTGAACGGGTCTTCACCGAGATCACCGAGCGCGAGGGACAGCGGATCCTCGGCTGGCGCGACGTCCCGGTGGACGCGTCCCGCCTCGGCTGGCTCGCACGGCGCTCGATGCCCGTTCTGCGGCAGGTCTACATCGCCCGCCGCCGGGTGGTGCCCTCGGCCTTCGAGCGGAAGCTGTTCGTCATCCGCAAGCTGGTGGAGAACCACATCCGGGCCGAGGGGCTGGACCCCGAGCGGCGCTTCCACGTCCCCAGCCTGAGCTCCGAGACCATCGTTTACAAAGGTCTGATGCTGCCTTCGCAGCTGGCGAGCTTCTACCAGGATCTCCGCGACGAGGACGTCCAGAGCGGCCTGGCCCTCGTCCACTCCCGCTTCAGCACCAACACCTTCCCCACCTGGGAGCTGGCCCAGCCCTTCCGCTTCATCGGCCACAACGGGGAGATCAACACCCTCCGCGGCAACCGGAACCATCTCAACGCCCGGCGGAGCCAGCTGTCCTCGGCGAAGTTCGGGGGCAGCCTCGACCGCCTCTTCCCCATCGTCCAGCCCGAGCAGTCCGACTCGGCGCAGTTCGACAACATGCTCGAGCTGCTCGTCCTCGGCGGCCGCAGCCTTCCCCACGCGATGATGCTGATGATCCCCGAGGCCTGGGAGAAGCACGCCGCGATGGACGAGAACCGGCGCGCCTTCTACGAGTACTCCAGCGCCCTCCTCGAGCCCTGGGACGGCCCGGCGGCCATCGGCTTCACCGACGGCTCGCTGATCGGCGCGACCCTGGACCGCAACGGCCTCCGCCCCGCCCGCTGGCTGATCACCGACGACGACCGGGTGATCCTCGCCTCCGAGACCGGGGTCATCGACGTCCCCGCGGACAGGATTCGCAAGAAGGGGCGACTTCAGCCGGGACGCATGTTCCTCGTGGACACCGTCGAGGGGCGCATCCTCGAGGACGAGGAGGTGAAGCGGGACATCACCGCGCGCTGGCCCTACCGCCAGTGGCTGAACCGCAACGTCTTCACCTTCGACGAGCTGGCTCGCGTTCCCGCCCCCGTGCGGCTCGAGGAGCACGAGCTCCGCGTCACACAGCGCGCATTCGGCTGGACCGACGAGGACGTCAAGCTGCTCGTGACGCCCATGGCCGAGAGCGGCCACGAGCCCACCGGCTCCATGGGCAAGGACAGCCCGCTGGCGGTGCTCAGCGACCAGGCGCCGAGCCTGTTCCGCTACTTCCACCAGCTCTTCGCGCAGGTCACCAATCCGGCCATCGATCCCCATCGCGAGGCGCTGGTGATGAGCCTCGGCACCGCCACCGGTCCGGACGGCAACACCCTCGAGGAGACGCCGGACCAGTGCCACCGGCTCACCCTGCCCGGTCCGATCCTCACCAACGGGCAGCTCGCCCGGCTCTCCGACAATCACCACGAGGGCATGTTCCTCCCCCGCCGTCTGTCCGCGCTGTTCGAGCTCGGCGGCGGCGAGGGCGCGCTCGCCACGGCGGTGGAGCGCCTCTGCCAGCAGGCGGTGGAGGCGGTCGACGACGGCTGCGGCCTTCTCATCCTCAGTGACCGCGGGGTGAACGCTCGCCGGGCTCCGATCCCGGCGCTGCTCGCGCTCTCCGCCGTGCACCAGCGACTGACCCGGGACGGTATCCGGATGCAGACCGGCCTCCTGGTGGAGACCGCTGAGGCGCGGGAGGTCCACGACTTCGCCGCGCTGTTCGGCTTCGGCGCGGCCGCGGTGAATCCCTATCTCGCGCTGGACACGGTGCGGGCGCTGGCCGACTCAGGGGAGATCTCCCTCGACGAGACCGAGGCCCAGACCCGCTACGTCAAGGCCATCGAGGAAGGCCTGCTCAAGGTGATGTCCAAGATGGGCATCTCCACCCTCCAGTCGTACCGCGGGGCGCAGATCTTCGAGGCAGTGGGGCTCGACCGCGCGGTCATCGACCGGCACTTCACCGGCACGCCGTCGCGGCTGGGAGGCGTGGGCTTCGCCGAGCTTCAGCGGGAGGCCGAGGAGCGTCATGCCCGCGGTTACGGCTCGCAGGCCAGCCCTGCGCTCCCCGTCGGGGGCCTGTACCAGTGGCGACGCCAGGGCGAGCAGCACCGGTGGAACCCGCAGACCGTGGCCCTGCTCCAGGCCGCAGTGCAGGGCGCTGACTGGGAGGCGTTCCGGAAGTTCAGCGCCGCGGCGGACGACGAGACGCGGGGCGGGGCCACCCTCCGCGGGCTCCTCGAGCTGGCTCCGGCCAGTGAGCCGGTCCCGCTGGAGGAGGTCGAGCCGCTGGAGTCGATCGTCAAGCGCTTCGTCACCGGGGCGATGAGCTTCGGCAGCATCAGCGCCGAGGCCCACGAGACCCTGGCCATCGCCATGAACCGGCTCGGCGGACGGAGCAACTCCGGCGAGGGCGGCGAGGAGTCCCGGCGCTACGTTCCCGACGGCAACGGCGATCTGCGCCGGAGCGCCATCAAGCAGGTGGCGAGCGCGCGCTTCGGGGTCAGCGCCGAGTACCTGGTCAACGCCGACGAGCTGCAGATCAAGATCGCCCAGGGCGCCAAGCCGGGCGAGGGCGGACAGCTCCCGGGACACAAGGTGGACGAGCGCATCGCCCGCGTTCGCTGCTCGACCCCCGGCGTGACCCTCATCTCTCCTCCGCCGCACCACGACATCTACAGCATCGAGGACCTGTCCCAGCTCATCTACGACCTCCAGTCGGTCAACACCGAGGCGAGGATCAGCGTGAAGCTGGTGAGCGAGGTGGGCGTCGGCACGGTGGCCGCCGGGGTCACCAAGGCCGGGGCCGGATGCGTGGTCGTCGCCGGCTACGAGGGCGGCACGGGTGCCTCGCCGGTCTCCAGCATCCAGCACGCGGGGCTGCCCTGGGAGCTGGGCGTGGCCGAGACCCACCAGACGCTGGTGGAGAACGGGATGCGCGGCCGGGTGCGGCTCCAGACCGACGGCGGGATGCGCACCGGACGCGACGTGGTCATCGCCGCGCTGCTGGGGGCCGAGGAATACGGGATGGCCACCGCCTCCCTGGTGGCGATGGGCTGCGTGATGCTCCGCAAGTGCCACCTCAATACCTGCTCGGTGGGCATCGCCACGCAGGACCCGGAGCTCCGCGAGCGCTTCGCCGGGACGGCGGAGGGCGTGGTCCACTTCTTCCTCTTCGTTGCCCGCGAGGTCCGCGAGCTCCTGGCCCGCCTCGGCGCCCGCAGCCTGGACGAGATCATCGGCCGGCGGGATCTGCTCCGGCATCGCCGGGACATCGGCCACTGGAAGGCCCGGCGGCTCGACATCTCACCCATGCTGGTGATGCCACGGGCTCCGGCGGACGCCCCGCGACACTGCGTCGAGGTGCAGAGGAAGGACGTCTCGGATCACCTGGACCGGGTGCTCCTCCAGCGCGCGCGGTCGACGCTCGAGGGCGGGGCCCCGAGCCTGATCGTCGTTCCGGTGAAGAACGCGAACCGCGCGGTCGGGGCGATGCTCTCCGGGGAGATCGCCCGCCTCCGGGGGGCCGCGGGCCTTCCGGACGACAGCATCCGGGTGCGGCTGCAGGGATCTGCCGGGCAGAGCTTCGGCGCGTTCCTGGCCGCGGGCGTGACCCTCGAGCTCGAGGGAGACGCCAACGACTACGTGGGCAAGGGTCTCTCCGGCGGCCGGGTCATCGTGCGCCCGCCCGCGGGGGCACGCTTCCCGCCCGAGGAGAACGTCATCATTGGCAACACCGTGCTCTATGGCGCGACCGGCGGTGAGCTGTATGCCTCGGGGCTCGCCGGGGAGCGGTTCGCCGTGCGGAACAGCGGTGCCTCCGCGGTGGTCGAGGGCGTGGGTGACCACGGTTGCGAGTACATGACCGGCGGCGTGGTGGTGGTGCTCGGGCCGACCGGCCGGAACTTCGGGGCGGGAATGAGCGGCGGGATGGCGTTCGTCCTCGACCGCGAGCGGCGCTTCCGCGACCGCTGCAACACCGACATGGTGGAGCTCGAGTCGCTGGTGGACGAGTCGGACATCTGGCTCGTCTACGGCCTGGTGGAGAACCACCTCCGGCACACCGGGAGCCCCGTGGCGCGACGGGTGATCGACCACTGGACGCATCTGGTCCCGCAGTTCGTGAAGGTGATGCCCACCGACTACAAGCGTGTCCTTCAGGCGCGCCGCGCAGCGCAGCGGCCTCCCACGACGGCGCCGGCGCGTCCGCGGCTCCGTGCGGTGGAGGGCTGATGGGAAAGCAGACCGGCTTCCTGGAGTGGCAACGCGAGGCGCCCCCCAAGCGTCCGAGGTCCGAGCGGGTCCGCGACGCCCGCGAGTTCATCCTCCCTCAGCCGGAGCAGCAGAGCCGGCGGCAGGCGGGACGCTGCATGGACTGCGGCATCCCCTTCTGTCACCAGGGCTGTCCGCTCGGGAACCTCATCCCCGACTTCAACGACCAGGTGTGGCGCGGGCGATGGGAGGAGGCCTGGGCCACCCTCTCCTCGACCAACGACTTTCCCGAGTTCACCGGCCGGCTCTGCCCTGCGCCGTGCGAGTCCGCGTGCGTCCTGGCCATCGACCAGGCTCCGGTCACCATCGAGCAGATCGAGAAGGAGATCGCCGACCGCGCCTTCCGGGAGGGCTGGGTGCGCCCGCGGCCTCCGGCCTCCCGGACCGGGAAGACCGTCGCGGTGGTGGGCAGCGGACCGGCGGGCCTCGCGGCGGCGGCCGGGCTCAACCGCGCGGGCCACACCGTCACCGTCTACGAGCGCGCGCCGGCGCCGGGTGGGCTGCTCCGCTTCGGCATTCCGGACTTCAAGCTGGAGAAGTCGCTGGTCGAGCGGCGGGTGAAGCTGCTCGAGGCCGAGGGCGTGACGTTCCGCTGCGGGGTCGACGTGGGCATGGCCCCGGGCTTCGACCAGCTCGCTGCCGAGCACGATGCGCTGGTGCTGGCCCTCGGGGCGCGGCGGCCCCGCGACCTCGCGGTTCCCGGACGGGAGCTGCCCGGCGTGGTCTGGGCCATGGACTACCTCGAGGCGCAGAACCGACACGTGGCCGGCGCGCCGCTCCCTCCGGAGCTGTCGGCCTACGGCAAGCGGGTGGTGATCCTCGGTGGCGGTGACACGGGCTCGGACTGCCTGGGCACCGCGCACCGGCAGGGCGCGGCAAACGTGGAGCAGATCGAGCTGCTCCCCGCGCCGCCCCCCGGCCGCGCGCCAGGCAACTGGTGGCCTGACTGGCCGATCGTCTTCCGGACCTCCTCCAGCCAGGAGGAGGGTGGCGACCGCGAGTTCGGCTTCTCCACCACTCGTCTCATCGGCCGGAACGGTTGGCTGGCGGAGATGGAGCTGGCCCGGGTGAAGCTGGAGAAGGACGAGGCCGGGCGGAGCCGGGTGCTGCCGCTGCGCGGGACCGAGGCGATCCGCCAGGTCGACCTGCTCGTTCTGGCGATGGGCTTCCTCGGTCCGGAGACCGCGGCGCTCGAGTCCCAGCTCGGCATCGCTCTCGATGTCAGGGGCAACGTGCGGGTCGACGGCCGGTTCCGCGCCTCGCGTCCGGGCGTCTGGGCGGTCGGCGACGCGCGCCGCGGGGCGAGCCTGATCGTCTGGGCGATCGCCGACGGCCGCGAGGCGGCGCGCGACATCGACGGCGTGCTCGGCGGTGCGCCGTCGAGGCTCCCCACGCGGGGCGTGGACCTGCCCTTCACAGGAACCTGAGGGAAGCTCGCGCCACTCCGTGGCAGGAGCGCGCCGCGACGACACCGCACGCGCGCTCCGTTGCGGGAGCGTGGTGCACCGTCAACATGTGTCGGCTGTGGAGCCGTTCCGGCAGGAGTTGCTGGCGACGCGGGCGCCCGTGGCGTCTACCGTGCGCCCCTCTCCAAGCCAAGGGGTGGGGACGATGAACCGACAGGGGATCTCTGCACGCAGGAGCTTGTTCACCGCCATCGCGCTGCTCGCGCTGCTGCCGGCCACGACGTGGGCCGACAGCAAGGACGACGATCGGCTTCCGCCGGTGCGACCGCCGGACGGAGAGAAGATTCGCCCGCAGAAGCCCGACCGCGAGCTGAAGCAAATCATCAAAGAGATCGACCACCGGAACATCGAGACCTACATCCGAACGCTCGCCGACTTCGGGACGCGCCACACCGAGTCGAGCCAGACCGATCCGACCGAGGGCATCGGGGCGGCGACGAAGTACGTCTTCAACACGCTCCAGGGCTTCGCCGCGGCGTCGGGGGGTCGGATGACCGTGGAGCTCCAGACCTACCATCAGGCTCCGGTCCCCGGTGCGATCATCACTCCGACTGGAGTGGACATCACCAACGTGGTCGCGACGCTGAAGGGCACGGTGACGCCGGAGCGGATCTACGTGGTCTCGGGCCACATCGATTCCCGGCGGACGGTGCTGACCGATGCCCGTGCCCCGCAGCCCGCTGCTGACGACGATGCTTCCGGGGTCGCGGTCATCATGGAGCTGGCCCGCGTCTTCTCCCGGCATCAGACGGAGTCGACCATCGTCTTGACCGCGGTCGCCGGCGAGGAAGAGGGGCTCTTCGGGTCGAACAATCAGGCCACGCTCTACAAGGCGGCCGGTGCCGACATCCAGGGGATGTTCTCCAACGACATCGTCGGAGCGAGCAAGGCCGAGAACGGAGTGCGCGACCCGCACCGGGTCCGGCTCTTCACCGAAGGGGTCCCGACCACGCTCACGCCCACCTTCACGCCGCCCGCGGGCGCCACGCTGACCGAGGCCCAGAGGTTGGCGCTGCGCTCGCTCGTGCTCGTCGGCGGCGAGAACGACAGCCAGTCCCGTCAGCTCGGCCGGTTCGTGAAGAACGTGGGCCAGAACGAGGACACGGACATGACGGTCTGGGTCATCTACCGCAGGGATCGCTATCTCCGGGCGAGCGACCACGTCTCGTACCAGACCCAGGGGTATCCCGCGGCCCGACTGACGGAGCCCAACGAGACCTTCGCCCACGAGCACCAGGACACCCGGGTCGAGAACGGCGTTCAGTTCGGCGACCTGGTCGACTTCGTCGACTTCGAGTACGTCGAGCGCGTGGCCCGGGTGAACGCCTGTGCCTTCTGGTCCCTGGCCAACGGCCCAGGCACGCCGAAGGGGGTCCTGATCCACGCCCCGGTGCTGACCAATGACACCCGGCTCAGCTGGACCGCCAACACCGACCCCGACCTCCAGGGGTACGAGGTGGTCTGGCGCATGACCGACGAGGAGGACTGGACCAACGCCATCCCGGTGGGGAACGTGACCAACGTGGTCCTGCCCCTCTCGCCAAAGGACAACTTCCAGTTCGGTGTGCGGGCGGTCGACCGGGACGGTCACCACAGTCCGGTGGCCTTCCCACAGGTGACGACCGCCGTCCTCCCCTGAGGGCTCCCGCGTCACCCGCGCCCCCCGCGCGCTGCTATCCTCCGCGCCGTGCCAGGCGGGACCCTCGATGCTCCCAGGGGCGAGACGGAGGGGCGGCTCTGGGCGGTGCGACTCCGGCCCGGGGGGAGTGCCCCCGAGCCGGTGGAGCTGCCGCTCGAGGACGGTCCCGGCTGGGTGTGGATCCACTTCGATCTGGTGAACGCCAACGCCCGGACGGGGCTCCTTCGCTGCGAGCTCCCGCCCGCCGTGGCCACGATGTTCTCCGAGGCCGATGAGGCACCCCGGCTTCTCTCCGAGGACGGGTGGCTCGCCGGGGTCCTGCCGGACTTCGAGCACAGCAGCGAGAAGGACGAGGTCCGGACCGGCGCCTGGCGCTTCTTTCTGCGGGAGAACCTGCTCGTCTCCGGCCGCATGCAGGCTCTCCGTGGGGTGCATGACGCCTGGCGGAGCGTCAGGCAGGGTGCGCTGCCCCCGCGCCCCGACGTGGCGTATCAGCGCGTTCGCCGCGCCTTCCTGGACGAGGCGGCACGCCTCGCCGGGGTACTCCAGGCCGACCTGGATCGGGTGGAGGATGATCTGCTGGAGACCGAGGGACAGGCTCGCCGCCGCGCCCGCGCCGGCGCCCTGCTCGGCCGCGTCCGCCAGCGCATCACCCGGCTCCAGCGCTCGACGAAGCCGCTGGCCCGCCTGACGGTCGAGGAAGGAGCGCCGGCCTGGCTCGACCTCGACGGGATGGAGGCGCTGCAGCGACGAACGCTCGCGGTAATCGACGACCTCGGCGCGGTCGAGGACCGCGCGCACGCGCTCCAGGACGAGCTGGAGGCACGCTCCAACGAGGAGACCAACCGGCGTCTCTATCTGCTGTCGGTGCTGACCGCGATCCTCGCTCCGACCACGCTCATCACCGGCTACTTCGGGATGAACACCGGCGGCTTGCCGTTCACCCAGAGCCTCCACGGGACGTTCCTCGCCACGGCACTCCTGATCGGCACCGTCGGCCTGATGCTCTGGGTCCTCCGCCGGAGCGGGCTGCTCTAGGGGCGCGGACCGGCCAGCTCGGGGGCGATCTCCCGCGAGAGCTTCTCCATCGCCCGGCTCAGCGCGGGAGCGAGGTCCGCCGGGGCGCCGGCTCCCGCAGGCTCGGTCAGGACGGTCCGATGGGTCCGCTCGGGCTGGTCCATCCCCGACGGCAGGACGAACCAGACCGCGTCCATGACGAGCTGGCTGGACAGATCCAGCCGGTTCATCGCCACGACCACCGTCCGGTCCACCGCCAGACCCGGAATCGCGCCCCCGACCACCTGCACCTCGGGCAGGAGCGCACCCAGGTTCAGCACCAGCGTGTTTCGCAGCAGCGCGTCGAGCGGCTCGACCCACCGGTCGAACTCGTCCAGCACCACGGAGTTCTCGCCCGTTCGGCGGACCATCTGCGGGCGGTCCACGCCCTCGGGCACGGTGACCGGAGCGACGCGGACGCGCAGGGTGGTGCCGCCGCCGCCCCCCTGGCCCTCGCGCGGGGACAGGGTGGAGAGCGTGTAGAACCGCGACGCCGGTGAGCTTCCGAAGCACCCCGCGATCCCGAGCGCGCTCAGCATCACCAGGCAGGACAGCGCGCGCCCGCTCATGGCCGCTTCCCCTGCAGGAGCGCCTCGGGATGCCGCTCGAGGTAGTCGGTCAGCAGGCGCACCGACCGCGACGCCTCTCGCAGATCGCGGAGCGCGCGCGGCAGCTCCCCGCTTCCGGTGGCGGAGCTCCCCACCAGGCCGGAGGTCGCGGAGAGCGTCTTCTCCAGCTGCTCCGATGCCGCCTGCAGGCTCTGCATCGTCGGGCCGATGTGGGCGCTCGCCTCGCGGCTGAGGACCTCCAGGTTCTTCACCGTCCCGGTGAGCTCCGGTGAGCGGAGGACCTGGTTCGCACCCTGGACCAGCGTCCGGGCCTCGGCGAGCAGGCCGCTCGCGGACTGGGCGATGTCATCGAAGCCGCTGCCGGAGATGGTGGGGAGCTCGGGATACTGACCGCCGAAGCCCAGGCGCGCCTTCGGCGCGTTGGGATGGAAGGCCAGGGCCACCACCTTGCTCCCGGTCAAGAGGCTTGCGCTCTGCAGCTCGGCCCGGAGCCCGCGTGCGACCAGCACCGCCATCTGCGCGTCGGTGGACTGCTGCAGCTGCTGACCTTCCGTCGGGAGCTCGCCCCGATGGAGGAGCACTCGCTCGGGGTCGAGAGTCAGCGTCACCGGCACACGCAGCCGCCCCTCCCGGCCTTCGAGCCGGATGTCGGTCACCCTGCCCACCCGGATCCCGAGGAGCTCCACCGGTGTTCCCACGTCCACCCCGCGAACCGAGCCGCCGAAGTGGGCCAGGTACGAGACCTGCGGCCCGTAGGGTGTGGTCTGCGCGGTGTCCTTGTCCGGGTAGAGCTCGAACTCGGTGTCCTTCGGGCTGGTCTGCTCGCTCAGCCCCTCGGGACGGGTGTCGAAGGCGATGCCCCCGAGGATGACCGCCTGCAGCGACTCGACGCGTGCCCTGAATCCCGCGCCGCCTCCGGCGCTGAGCTCGACGCCCGAGGCGTTCCAGAAGCGTGTCTCGCGGCGAACCAGCTGATCATGCGGTGTGTGGACGAAGACGTTCACCGCGACGCTCTGCGCGTCGGGAGCGAGCGTGGCCCCCAGCACCTCGCCGACCGTGACCCCGCGGTAGTACACGGGCGAGCCCCGGCTCAACGAGCCGAGGCTCCCGGCCCGGAGCACGAACGTCTTGCCTTCGCCCGATGGAGGGAGCACCGGCGGCTCCTCCAGCCCCTTGAAGGTCTCGGTTTCCTTCCCCTGCCCGGGCTCCATCTCGATGTAGACCCCGGAGAAGAGCGTCCCCAGGCCCGACACCCCACCCACCCCCAGTCGCGGCCGCACCACCCAGAAGCGCGTCCCGGTGGTCAGATGATCCTTGAGGTCGCTCCGCAGCCGGGCGTGCACCTCGACCCGGTTGAGATCGCGAGTGAGGTCCAGGAACTCGACCGTGCCCACCTCGACGTTGCGGAGCATCACCCGGGTACGCCCCGCCTCGATCCCCTCGGCGCTCCCGAAGGTGATGGTGATCAGGGGCCCGCGCTGGCCGTAGGTCTTCCACCCCAGCCAGCCGGCGATCGCCACCGCGGCGATCGGCACCAGCCAGATGGGAGCGAACCGGCGCCTCTGGATGCGCGCCTCGCGAGCCTCCGTCATTCCTCCCTCCCCTCCACCGCGTCCCACATGAGCCGCGGGTCGAATGTCTCGGAGGCGAACATGGTGACGACCACCACCGCCGCAAACGCCACCGCTCCGGCCCGTGGCTCCACCGTGGCCAGGACCCCGAACTGCACCAAGGCGACCAGGAGCGAGATCATGAACACGTCGATGTTGGACCATCGGCCGATGCCGTCGACCAGCCGGTAGAGCCGCGTCCGGAACCGGAGCCCCCAGCCCCATCGCTGCTGCACCGCCACCACGAACCAGGTCAGGCTCAGGAGCTTCAGCACCGGGACGAGCACGCTCGCGACGAGGACGATGATCGCCAGCGGCCAGTAGCCACGGCGGGACAGCTCGCCGATGCCGCTGAGGATGGTGTCCGGCGCCGGATGGCCGAGGCGGCCCACGGCCATGATCGGCAGGATGTTCGCCGGGAAGTAGAGCGCCGCTCCGGCGATGACGAGGGCGACGGTGCGGTTGACGCTGTTCGGCTTCCGGCGCCACATCGGACAGCGACAGCGCGGACACCGAGTGCCCTCGGGAAGGCGCGTCACCAGGTCACACTGCGGACAGCCCAGGGTCGGCCCCGTACCTCGTACTCGTGTGGGACGTCGGATCGAGTTCCACACGTGGCGGCGGTCCAGCACCTGGTCCACGAGGAAGGTGAGGAACGCGGTCGCGGCGACCGCCCAGCCGCCGACGCCGATCGAGACGCGACCCAGCTCCTCCAGCCGGGTGAACGCGACGAAACCCCCGATGACGTACACCTCGGTCATCGCCCACGGGCGCAGGCGTTCGGCGAGCCGGAACAGCGGCCCGAGCTCACGCGCTCTGGTCCCCGACCGTACCCTGAGAAGCACGTAGGCCACGGCGCCCAGCCAGAGGAGCGGGAACACGATGGAGAAGAAGGCGACCAGGAGCCCGAGCAGCGGCATCCGGTCGGAGATCAGCGCGCGGGGGCCGCTGACCAGGAGGTTGTCGCGGACCCGTCCAGCGAGGTTCACCTCGATGATGGGGAAGGCGTTGGCCATCAGCCCGCAGAACAGGCCTGCCAGCGCCAGGGCGAGCGGAGTCGAGTCGGGAGGCTCTCTGCGGTCCAGCACCGCGTCGCACCGGATGCACCGGGCCAGCGAGCGCAGCCCGAGCGGCGGCAGCGTCTGCACCTGGGCGCAGTCGTGACAGGCGACCTCCTCGGCCGCCCCCGATTCCTCGAGCGGGGTGTCCACGTTCCAGCTCGCTAGGTAGGTCGTCTGCTCGCTCCTGCCGACCCCCGGTCGGGGGCGGACGTCTGCCGGAGAACGTCAGTCCCGCCGCCAGCCGACGCGCCGCGCCCAGGCCTCGAACTCGCGCCGGCGGCCCGCTGGGTCTGCGGGCGGAACGTCCCCCGGCTCGCGAGGCGCGGAGCTCGCCGTCCGGAGCGCATCGGCCATCGGCGGGAGGCCGATCGCCGCGCGCCGGCCGTCCAGCTGATCCGGCGCTTCCACCGGACCGGGTGACAGCCGTCCCGCCTCGTCCCAGTCGAGCAGCGTGCCGTACAGCGAGGGCCGTCCCTCGAGATGGCGCACCCGATCCTCCAGCATGGCCGCCTGCAGCGCACTCGCCTCTCCGCGTACGGCCGCCTCGCGCACGAGGGCGAGGAAGCGCCGCTGGAGGTCCGGCGTGGCGATGGCGTGGTGGGCGATGCGGAAGGCGGCGCCGGCGCCGTCCTCTCCTGCGACGGAGCGCCCCGGCCAGCCACTCCGCTCCACGAGTCGGTCGAGCCGGCCGGCCATTGTCCGGTGCACGGCCTCCATCTGCGGATCGTACCCCTGGAAGAGTCGTCCCTCGGCGACGAGCTGCGCGCGCACCGCCTGATCCTCGGCGTCCATCGCCAGCAGCTCCAGACGGAGCGCGTCCTCCGGCGGCGGCGTGAGCTTCCAGCGCCGGTGCAGCCAGAGCCACTGCTCGGGCGCCTGGCGGACGATGCGCTCCAGCGCGGCCGTCACCCGTGCGGTGTGGGTCCAGAGGTCCCGCTGCCGATCGCCGCTGCTTTCCACGACGAACGGTCCCTCGACCCGAAAGCGGAGACGCCCGCCCTTCCGCAGCGCCACCACGACGAGCGTCGGGGCCCCGGTTCGCACCGCGGCCATGGAGAGCGCCGGGGTGGTCGCCGCCGGACGGCCGAAGAAGGGAACGAAGAGCGCGTGCTTGCCTCCGATGGCCTGGTCCACCAGCACCGCCACCACCTCGTTCCTCCGGAGCGCGGCCACCATCCCGGAAAGCGCACCGCGTGCGGGGATGAGCCGCAGCCCCGCCCGCTCTCGCGCCTCGACCAGCCGGGCGTTGACGCCACCGCGGAGCGGCCTGACCACCGCGTGAAGGGGCACCCGCTGCGCCATCGCCGCGCCGAAGAGCTCCCAGGAGCCCAGGTGGGCGGTGGCGACCAGCAGACCCTTGCCCGCGGCGAGCGCTCGCTCCACCGGCCCGAAGTCGTCCACCTGCACCTCGGCGAGCAGCTGTGCGCGACTCGCCCCGAGCGTGCGCAGCGCATCCACCACCACCCGCGCCATGTTGGCATAGGCGGCACGCGCGAGCGCCCGGCGCTCCTCCTCGGGACGCTCGGGGAAAGCATGGACGAGGTTGTCCAGCGTGACGCGACGCCGGATCCCGAGGGCGTAAGCACAGGCCGCCACAGCGCGAGCGAGACCGTCGACGAAGGCGAAGGGGAGCGTCTGGAGGAGACGGACCAGCACCCCCGCGGCCGCCCGGGAAAGGACAGTCGACTGAACGAGCGCGGGCCTCTCCACCACGTTGCCTGCTAGCACGAGCGCCGCCGGCGCTGGAGGAGGTTCCGCGGTGGCAGACGAACGCGTGGACGTGGTCGTGGTCGGCGCCGGGGCGGCAGGGCTCGCCGCCGCCGAGGTGCTCGCCCGCGCGCGGTTCTCGGTCCGCGTCCTCGAGGCACGCCCGCGCATCGGGGGGCGGGTGGACACCCGCTCCTTGCCGGGCTGGCCGGCGCCGGTCGAGCTGGGAGCGGAGTTCGTCCAGGGGAAGGCCCGCAGCCTGCTCTCCCGCGCGCGGAAGGCCGGGCTCCGGGTGAAGCCCACCGGACAGCGCCACCTCACGCTCGAGGACGGGCGCCTGGTGGACGCGCGGCCCTCGCTGGAGCGGGCGCTCGCGCAGGTCGCCGAGCTGCACGGGGACGTGCCAGTGGAGGAGGCGCTGAAGGCGCGGGCGGGGGACCTCGACTCGGACGGGATGGCGCTCGCCCGGAACTACGTCGAGGGGTACTACGCCGCGGACGTCACCCGGGCCAGCGCCGAGGCCATCGGGGCGCTGGAGCGGGCCTCGCGCGCGCTGCACGGGGACGAGGCGGCGCGGATCGAGGGCGGCTACAGCAGGGTGCTCGAGGAGGTGCTGGCCTCGGTGGTCCGGCGCCTTCCGAGTGCGCTCCGCCTCTGCACCGTGGTCACCGAGATCCGCTGGTCGGCGGGGCAGGTGCTGGCGGAGACGAGGAAGGGCACCGGTTACGCGCTGCCGCCGCTGCACGCGCGAGCGGCGATCATCACCGTTCCTCTCGGAGTGTTGCGCGCGCCTGCCGGCGCGACCGGCGCGATCCGCTTCGCACCGCGCATCCACGACGTGGAGCGCGCAGCCGGCGCGCTCATCCAGGGCCCGCTGTTCAAGCTGCTCCTCCGCTTCCGCGAGGAGTTCTGGAGCTCGGGCACCCCCACCGCGCACCGAGCCCGGCTCCGGGGCTTCGGATTCGCCCACCTGCCCGGGGGCGCGGTGCCCACCTGGTGGACCACCGCCCCGATGGACTCCGGTGTGCTCACCGGGTGGGCGGGTGGACCGCTGGCCGAGGAGCTGTCGTCGATCCCCAGCGACGCTCGGAGGGCTCGCGCGCTTGACAGCCTCCAGCGGCTGTTCGGGACCCCGCGGTCGACGCTGGAGGAGCTGCTCGAGGACGAGGCTCAGCACGACTGGCAGGCGGACCCCTACGCGCGCGGGGGCTACGCGGTGACGCCGGTCGGAGGGCTCGGGGCCGCGCGATTGCTCGCGCAGCCGGTGGCCGGGACGCTCTTCTTCGCCGGGGAGCACACGCACACCGGGGGGCAGGCCGGCACGGTGCACGGGGCCCTCGAGACGGGTGAACGCGCCGCTCGGGGCTGCATCGAGGCGCTCCGGCGGCGACGGCGGGCGAGATGAGGCGGGTCCCTGCGGACGAGTGCTCGGTCCACCCTGGGCACACCACTCCCCGACCTTACGACCCTCGAGCAGGGCGGATGTTTCCAATTCGGACCTCGACCGGCCGCGGGGGGACGTCCCGCGTTACAGTGGCCCAGCAATGAACGGTCTCCTCCTCCTCTCCGTCGTGCTCGCGGCCCCGGACGCGGGCGTCTCCGCGCGCGCATTGTCCCCGGATGCGGGCGGCTCGGCGCGCACCACCGCGCCGGCAGCTGTACGGGCTCCGGATGCCGGAGCACAGGTGCGCGCCCCCGACGCCGGGTCTCCCCGCGCGGATGCGCGCCCCACGGGCGATGGGGGACCGTCGCCCAGGGATGGCGGTGGGCGCTCCACCTCGGTGGACGGTGCGCCGCAGCCGGCAACCAGCGTCGCCGTGCAGGAGCCGGCGGCGCCCGATGCCGGGAATGGTCGCAAGAAGAAGGCCCGCGCCGACCGAACGGACGGTTCGGATCCGGCGATGGATGCACTGCTCGAGCAGTCGCGGGCTCAGACCGAGGCGCTCCAGCAGATGTCCGCCCAGCAGCGGGCCTACGAGGAGGCACGCGTCTCCGAGCAACAGGCCCGCACCCAGCGCTCCGCGCAGGTCGACGGGGCCCGGTACTCCATCGACAGCGCCGTGCAGTCGCTGCAGACAACGGGAGACTGGAGCGCTCAGTCGCTCGAGTCCACGCGCACCTCGTTGCAACAGACCGCTGCCGCGGCGTCGGCCGCGAACTCTCCTGCCGAGGCCAGCCGCGCGGCGGAGGCCGCTCGCCTCGTCCAGGCCGCACAGACGGCGCTCGCCCAGAAGAACGCACAGCTGGCGCAGTACTACCTCATGCAGGCAAATCAGCTGCTGGGCGGTGGGGGCGGTGGGCAGAACGTGCGCTACTAGCGTGCGCGACTAGGCCTGGAAGTCCGGCGACGCACGGCGGCACCACTGCAGCGGAGCATCCGGCAGTGGGAGGGGATACATTGTTCTGACGATGAATCCCGGCGTCCCCTTCGCTGGAAACCCCGAGTCCTCGGCGCCCAAGGCGGGCGCGGAGGACATCGTCCAGCTCGATCAGAACCATCCCGGCTTCCGCGACCCGGAATATCGCGCGCGGCGAAATCACATCGCGCAGCAGGCGCTCCGCTGGCGCTCGGGCGATCCGGTGCCCGACGTCCAGTACACCGACACCGAGCAGGGAGTGTGGCGCACGGTCTGGCAGCACCTCGCGCCGCTGCACAGCAAGTTCGCCTCCGCCGAGTACAAGGTCTGCTCCGAGGCGGTCTCCTTCTCTCGCCAGCGCATCCCGCAGCTTCGCGAGGTGAACCAGAAGCTCGCCACCAGCCCCACCGGCTTCCAGATGGTTCCGGTGGCCGGGCTGGTCACCTCCCGCGCCTTCCTCGGCAACCTGCGCTTCGACCAGTTCCTCTCCACGCAGTACATCCGTCACCACACCGTGCCGCTGTACACGCCCGAGCCGGACATCGTGCACGAGCTGGTGGGTCATGCGGCGACGCTCGCCGATCCGGGGTTCGCCGAGCTGAACCGGGCCTTCGGCCACGCCGCGGAGCGGGTGAGCGAGGACGTGCTCAAGCAGATCGAGCGGGTCTACTGGTACACGCTCGAGTTCGGGGTGGCGAAGGAGGGCGCCGGGCTCAGGGCCTACGGCGCGGGCCTGCTCTCCTCATTCGGAGAGCTCGAGCGCTTCCAGACCCACGCCAAGCTCGTCCCCCTCAACATCGAGGCCATGACGGCGCGGCCCTACGACCCGACCGTGTACCAGGAGGTCCTGTTCGTGGCGCCCTCCTTCCAGGAGGCCGTGCGGACAGTGACCCGCTGGCTGGACAGCGTGGCAAAGTGAGGTAAGCTACCGGTCCAGTTGAGCTTTTCACGGCGACCGGGCACGTCGTGAATTCTTCTGTCAGTAAGATGGACTCTGCATCAGTTTGCGTGATGCGTCCGCCGCGTTAGGTTGTGCGCGCACTGGCAATCCGGCCCGTTCGGCAGTAGAGGGCCGCCGCCCGTCGCGTCACAGGCGGGCACCTCCCTCCAGGTCGTCCCGAGGAAGCAGACACTCATCATGGCGTCCAACATCCCCATCGAACGCGTTCGCAACATCGGCATCTCGGCCCACATCGACAGTGGGAAGACCACGCTGACCGAGCGCATCCTCTTCTACACCGGCCGGATCCACGAGATTCACGAGGTGCGTGGCAAGGACGGCGTGGGCGCCAAGATGGACTCGATGGACCTGGAGCGTGAGAAGGGCATCACGATCCAGTCCGCGGCGACCTACGCGCTGTGGAAGGACATCAACATCAACATCATCGACACCCCGGGACACGTGGACTTCACCATCGAGGTGGAGCGCGCGCTGCGGGTGCTCGACGGCGCCATCCTCGTCCTCTGCAGCGTCTCCGGGGTGCAGTCTCAGTCGATCACCGTCGACCGCCAGATGCGCCGCTACCGGGTTCCCCGCATCGCCTTCGTCAACAAGATGGACCGGGCCGGAGCGAACTACGCCCGCGTGGCTGCCCAGCTCAAGGAGAAGCTCAACCACCACCCGGTGATGCTGCAGATCCCCATCGGGGCCGAGGACCGCTTCCAGGGCATCGTCGACCCGATCGTCGGCAAGGCCTACTACTTCGACGGGGAGAACGGGGAGATCGTCCGCGAGGAGGAGATCCCCGCCGAGCTGCGCGATGCTGCCAAGCAGGCCCGCCACGACATCATCGAGGGCGTGGCCAACGTGGACGACCACCTGGCGGAGCTGTTCCTCGCCGACAAGCCTGTCTCCAACGACGAGCTGAAGGCCGCGATCCGTCGCGCCACGCTGGCGCTGAAGATGACGCCGGTGATGTGCGGCTCTGCCTACAAGAACAAGGGCGTCCAGCTGCTGCTCGACGCGGTCCGGGACTACCTCCCGAACCCGACCGAGGTCACCAACGAGGCCCTCGACCAGAAGAACAACGAGGCGAAGATCGTCCTCGAGTCGACCCCGGACAAGCCGTTCGTCGGGCTCGCGTTCAAGCTCGAAGACGGGCGCTACGGACAGCTGACCTATCTCCGGATCTACCAGGGGAAGATCACCAAGGGCGACTTCATCTTCAACCAGTCGAACCAGCGGAAGGTGAAGATCCCCCGCATCGTCCGGATGCACAGCAACGAGATGAACGACGTGACCGAGGCCAGCGCCGGCGACATCGTCGCGTTGTTCGGTGTGGAGTGCGCCTCGGGCGACACCTTCACCGACGGCCGGCTGTCGGTCACCATGACCTCGATGCACGTGCCGGACGCGGTGATCGACCTCGCTGTTGCGCCGAAGGAGCGCAGCGGTCAGGCGAACTTCTCCAAGGCGCTCAACCGCTTCACCCGGGAGGACCCGACGTTCCGCGTCCACCGCGACGAGGAGTCCGCCCAGACCATCATCAGCGGGATGGGCGAGCTGCATCTCGAGATCTACATCGAGCGGATGAAGCGCGAGTACAACTGCGAGGTGGTGGCCGGCAAGCCGCAGGTGGCCTACCGGGAGACCATCACCCAGCGGGGCGATTTCGCTTACACCCACAAGAAGCAGACCGGTGGCTCCGGCCAATACGGACGTGTCATCGGTTACCTCGAACCGCTCCCGGCGGACTCGGTGGAGACCTACGAGTTCGTCGACGACATCACCGGCGGCGCCATTCCCCGAGAGTTCATCCCCGCGGTGGACAAGGGCTTCCGCGAGGCGCTCAAGAAGGGTTCTCTGATCGGCTTCCCGGTGGTGGGGGTGCGCGCGGTCATCAACGACGGCGACAGCCACGACGTGGACAGCTCCGAGCAGGCGTTCAAGACCGCGGCGATCATGGCCTTCCGCGAGGGCTACGAGGCAGCCAAGCCGACCATCCTCGAGCCGATCATGAAGGTCGAGGTGCAGGCTCCCGAGGAATTCCAGGGATCGGTCGTCGGTCAGCTCAACCAGCGCCGGGGAACCATCCTCAGCACCGAGAACGCCGAGGGTTACCTGACCGCGGTGGCCGAGGTGCCGCTGAATCAGATGTTCGGCTACAGCACCGACCTCCGCTCGGCGACCCAGGGCAAGGGCGAGTTCACCATGGAGTTCGCCAAGTACGCTCCCGTGCCGCGGAACGAGCAGGAGGAGATGATGAAGGCCTACCGCGAGAAGCAGGCGGCGGAGCGCCGGTAATCATCCGCCACAGAGCGCAGTGAACGCGGGCGCCCCGGAGCAATCCGGCGGCGCCCTTCGTGTCTGCCCGCGCGCATGACGCTTGGAGGCGTCAGCGCGGATTGGTCGGCGGGGAGGCTGGAGCTTCTGGCTTCGGTGGAGCGGTGGTGCCCGGCTCGGTGCCAGATCCGGCACTGCCGCCGAGACCGCTCTGCGTCCCCGATGCCTTGCCGGCAGTTGCCGGAGCCTTCTCCAGGACGATCTCCACGCGTCGATTCAGCGCGCGTCCGGTTGAGCTGGCGTTGCTGGCGACCGGAGAGGACTTCCCCTTCCCCACGGCGCGGATCCGATCCGCCGGAACACCCTGGGAGATGAGGTAGTCGGCCACCCCCTGGGCCCGCCTCTCGGAGAGCGCCTGGTTCGCGCTCGAGGACCCGCTGGAATCGGTGTACCCCTCGATCACGACCGGTCGCGGCGAGTTCTGGAGGTAGGTGGCCACCCGCGACAGCCGGTCCGCCGCCTCGGGCAGGAGCTCGGCCTTGCCCGTCTCGAAGAGGACGCCCCCGGAGAGGGTGATCACCGTGCCCCGCGCGTCCTCCCTGACCTTGGCGACCTGCTCGAGGTCCTTTCGGCTCGCGGCCACCCCGGCCTCGGCCGAGGTGCGCGCCTGACGCTCCCGGTTGAGCTCCTCCTGGGTCTTGCTGAGCGCCTGATCACGGGTGGTGTTGAGTTCCTTCAGCGCGGCATCGCGCTCGGACGTGGCCTGAAGGGTCCCGGCGGCAGACTCCGCAAGGGAGACCTTGGTCAGGGCGAGCGATGCCTTGTCATCGACCAGGGCACTGTCACCGGTTTCCAGCGAGGCGTTGGCCTGGTCGAGAGCCTTCTTCGCGGTCGCGAGCTCGGCCGGGCTGTACTGGGCGGCGGGACCCTGCGCGGCCTTGGTATAGGCGGCCTGCGCCTCCTTGAGTCGTGGGGTCGCTTCCATGTGGCCACCACAGGCGACGATCACAAACGCCGTCGCAGCGGCAATTGCAGCGAACCTCATTTGGCACCCCCAGTCCCCGAGAGGTTCTTCTGTACCGAGAGCAGCTTCGCCTTTGCCTCGTCGGCTTCGGCGCGAGTCATCTGCTCGCGGGTGATCGACTTGGCCAGCTCGGCCTCGGCCTGGGCATTGTCGAGCTTGCGAACGGCGACCTCGGGCTTGTCCTTGCTCAGGCTCTTCGCAGCCTCGAGCTGATCACGCGCCTGCTGCAGATAAAGCTTGCCTTGCGGATTGTTCTCGGCGCCGACCTCCTGGGCCGCTTTGATCTCGGCTTCGGCATCAGTGAAGCGTTGCAGGGGGACCGGCGGCGCTCCAGCGCACGCGGCCCCCAGCGCGACACATGCTGCTCCTGACAACCATCGCTTCATGAGTTCTCCCCCTTCGCGGAAGCATGAAAGCGCTCGTCGGAACGTTGAGATGATGGGAGAAGATGACCCGACAACTTCTGAACGGAAGACAACCACCGACCGGGCATGCGCTCGGCCGGCTCTCAGGACATCTTGCTAGCCGGCACCTCAGGCTCTTCAGGTCTCCGGGCGGGTTCGGGGAACCCAGCGTCCGGACCGAATCGAGCGCGAGCTCGGCGCGCCCCGCGTCGGCCTCCGGCGACGCCGGTCACCCGTGCCTATTTGCTGGGCGCTCCGCCGTCGGGCGAGACCTTGCTCCTCGAGCTCTTGCCCGCGCTGGCCGTCGTCTTCTCGCCCGGTTTCGGGGGCGGCGTGGGCTGGGCGATCGCCTGCTGCAGCCGCGCCGTCGCAACGTCGAGCGATGGGCCGGTCGCGGCGGCGGCCATGCTGGTCTTCTTCTTCTTGGGCGCCTTCTTCTTGGTCTTGCTCGGGGTGGGCACCGGGGTCGGAGCCTCCGGCACCGAGGCGAGCGGCACGGTCAGCGCGGGCTTCAGCAAGTCCTCCGCCGTCACCTTGCGCGGCGGTGGAGGCGGCACCGGCGAGTCGTCCACCTTGGCGGTCATCTCGGGCTCGAGCGCCGCGCGGAACGCGAGCCGGTTGCGCGGGTCCTCCTGCTCCTCGTGCACCTCGACCCGCAGGTGCACCGTCAGCCGCAGCCCCCGCTGTGCCTGGAACTCCACCTTGCCCGGCACCCGGTAGGAGAACGAGCCACTCCACGGGTAGGCCCCGGTCTTCGAGCCCCGGTAGGCGAACATCGCGGTGAGGACGTGGTTCCCCGGAACCAGTGTGCCCCGGAAGAGCTCCTTTCCCCACCCCGGCTCCAGCCGTGCCCCGAGCGGTCGGCCATCCAGCTCCACCGTCCCGTCGATCAGGTCGAACTTCTCCGGGTCCGGTCCGTCGGTCACCACCACCAGCTCGGGCTCGGGGATCTTCACCTGCTGCGCCAGCTCCGCATCCAGCTCCTCTGCGGCAGAGCGCGTCGGCGTGTTCGCTCCAACGGCGAGCGCCGGCAGCATCAAGCAGGCCCACGAAACGAGGGGACGCATCACCTTCCTGGAGGATGCCACACTCTACAGGTCGATCTGCATTCCCAGCTCCACCACCCGCCCAGGTGGGATGGAGAAGAAATCCGTGGTTGCCCGGGCGTTCTGGGAGATGAACCGGAAGAGCACCTTTCGCCAGTAGGCCATGTGGCTCCGTCCGCGGGGGAGCACCGTCTCTCGACCCACATAGAAGCTGGTGCTCTCGGGCTTGGTGGCGAGGCCGAGAGAGCGCGCTCGCCGGAGGATCTCCGGCACCCGGGGGCTCTGGCGGTACCCGTACTTGGCGATCACCCGGTAGAAGCCGAGGCTCAGCGGCTCGACCGAGACTCGCTGCTCCGGCTCCACCTCGGGCACGTTCAGCGGAAGCACGGACAGGAGCAGCACCTGGTCGTGCAGCACCTGGTTGTGCTTCAGGTGGTGGAGGAGCACCGGGGACACCAGCGTGGTGGACGAGCTGAGGAACACCGCCGTTCCCCGCACCCGGGTGACCGGGCTCCGGGCGAGATCCTTGAGCAGGTCGTCGACCGTGAGGGCGGTCGCCGCGAACCGCTCGGCGAGCTCGGCCCGTCCCCGCTTCCAGGTGGTGAAGCAGGCGAACACCGCGATCGCCACCAGCACCGGGAACCATCCACCCTGCAGGAACTTGATCAGGTTGGCGACGAAGTACGGGATGTCGATCGCGAGGAAGAGCAGCGTCACCGCCAGCGCCTTCCACAGCGGCCAGCGCCAGGCATGGACGATGATGAAGAAGAAGACCAACGTGGTGATGAGCATCGTCCCGGTCACCGCGATACCGTAGGCCGCCGCGAGCCGGCTCGAGTGCTGGAAGCCGAGCACCAGGGTGATGCAGGCCACCATGAGGCCCCAGTTCACTCCCGGGAGGTAGATCTGGCCCTCGTTCTCCCGGCTGGTGTGGACGATGTGCAGCCGCGGCACGTACCCCAGCTGCACCGCCTGCCGGGTGAGCGAGTACGCGCCGGAGATCAGCGCCTGGCTGGCAATGATGGTGGCCACCGTGGCCAGGACCACGGACGGCACGAGCAGCAGCCGCGGAACCAGCGCGTAGAAGGGGTTCGCGCGGGCGGCGGTGTCGCTGAGGAGCAGCGCGCCCTGACCGCAGTAGTTGAGGAGCAGCGCGGGGAAGACGACGCTGAACCAGCTCAGACGGATCGGCCGCCGGCCGAAGTGCCCCATGTCGGCGTAGAGCGCCTCGCCGCCGGTGATGGCCAGCACCGCCGCCCCGAGGACCTCGAAGCCGCGGAAGCCGTTCTCGCGAAAGAAGACCACCGCGTGCCACGGGTTCACCGCCCCCAGCACCGCGGGGTACTTGACGATCTCCACCAGTCCGACGACGGCGATGAAGAGGAACCACAGCAGCATCACCGGCCCGAAGATGCCGCCGATGCGGGCGGTGCCTCTCCGCTGCACCAGGAAGAGCAGGCCGAGGATGACGCAGGTGATGGGAACGACCAGCGGCTCGGCGGCGCTGGTGGCCACGCTCAGGCCCTCGACCGCCGAGAGGACGGAGATCGCCGGTGTGATCACCCCGTCGCCATAGAGGAGCGCCGCCCCGAAGAGGGCGAGCAGCACCACCCCCGTCCGCTGGCGCATCTCCCAGGGGGTCTCGGCACGCGGGATGAGCGCCAGCAGGGCGAAGATGCCGCCCTCGCCCTTGTTGTCCGCTCGCATGATGAAGCCCAGGTACTTCACCGCCACCACCAGGGTGAGCGACCAGAGCATCAGGGAGAGGACCCCGAGCACGTTCTCGGCAGTGGGCACCACCCCGTGCTCCCCGAAGCACTCGCGCATGGCGTAGAGGGGGCTGGTCCCGATGTCCCCGAACACGATGCCAAGCGCGGCGATGGCGAGCTGCGCGCCTGGCCACCGCCTGGGCGCGGGTTCACCGGGGCTGGACATGCGGCGCCCGACCCTAGCAGCGTCCCGGCCGGAACCAGCCTCGATGAAGACGAATGCGGCCAGGCTCCTGGACACACTCAACATCCACTACGAGTTCCGGACCTACGCCGTGGATCCGGACGACCTGTCGGCCGTGCGGGTGGCGGAGAAGGTCGGGCTGCCGCCGGGCCAGCTGTTCAAGACCCTGGTCTGCCGGGGTGACCGGACCGGGGTGTGCCTGGCGGTCGTCCCGGCGGATCGCGAGCTGGACCTCAAGGCGCTGGCACGCGCCCGGGGAGACCGGCGCTGCGGCACCGTCCCCTTGAAGGAGGTTCAGCCGCTCACCGGCTACGTCCGCGGAGGTGTCACCGCGCTCGCGGGAAAGAAGGACTACCCGGTGGTGCTCGACCGCTCGGCCCTGCAGTGGCCCATCATCTCGATCTCGGCGGGCATCCGCGGGGCCCAGCTCCTGCTCACCCCGGCCGATTACCAGCGGGTCACCAGGGCGAGCATCGCAGACCTTTCACGAGCGTCTCCCGGCGAAGACACACCCTGAGGTCGGGCGACTCGTGTGGCTCCGCGGGCTTGCGGGTCCGCGATCAGGCCTGAGGGGCCTTCGCGGCCTTTTCCGCCGCCTCGTGAGCGGCGATCTCCGCCCGGACCTTGTCCATGTCCAGCGCCTTGGCCTGCGCGACCACGTCGGCCAGGGATGCCGGGGGCAAGGCACCGGCCGTCCGGAAGAGCAGGACCCTGTCCCGGAAGATCATCAGGGTCGGGATGCTCTGGATCTCGAACGCCGCGGCGATCTGCTGCTCCTCGTCGGTGTTGATCTTCCCGAAGACCATGTCCGGGTTGTCCCCGGCGGCCTTCTCGAACGTCGGCGCGAACCCCCGGCAGGGGCCACACCAGGGGGCCCAGAAGTCGAGGATGACGATGCCCCCGGCCTCGATGGTCTCCCGGAAGTTCTGGGCGGTGATGATTCGCGCGTTGCTCATGACACCACACACGTAACCCACCCCCCTCACAGTTGCAGCGAACGGCTGCTTCCCCGGAGCTTTGACTCAGTGCGTAAGTACAGCGAATGGGCCCAATTCTCTTGGCGTATCGGCCGAAACCATCTAGAAGCGGCCTGATTTCCGAGTCAGTGGCCGCGGCTCGGACGACCCTAGCGGAGGGGGTTCCCAGATGAAGAGGTTGCTGCTTCTCGCGCTCGCGGCAGCGTTCACCGCGTGCAGCCCTGACGTCCCGACGTCCCCAGACCAGTCCGGGAATTTCGTCGTGGCCGAGTTCGACCCCGCCCACAGCGTCATCCCGCTCCCCAACGATCTCGTCTTCCTGAAACCCGATGGCACGACCGACGGACGGCTCCACGCGCCCGAGACCGGCGGGACCGACGCCCAGAACGAGTTCAACCGGGACTACCTGAACCACCTGGACGGGTTCCCGCTCGAGTCGACGGCGTCGATGCTCTTCGACAAGCCCGTCGACGAAAGCTCGGTGGTGCTCTTCCCTGCCGCAGGCGCGACCCTGGCGGTGTTCGACATCACCGCCAATCTTCCGGTGACGGGCCTGAACCTCACGTTCTCCCCCCCGGGTGACGGTCCGCAGTCGCTGAGCTTCCTCCCGCAGAGCGGCTACTGGACCCGCGGTCACCAGTACGCCGTGCTGGTGCTCGGCGGAGAGGACGGCATCAAGGGGAGGAACAGCAATCAGAGGGTGACCGGTTCCCCGACCTGGGCGCTGGTGACCAGCAGCACGGCCCTGGTGACGACTTCCACGGGCGGGCCCTGCCCGCCCCCCTTTGCGAACAACTGCATCCCCGCGACCTCGGCGATTCCCACCACCGAGAAGGATCCAGCGAAGCAGTTCGACCAGCAGCTGGCGCTCGCCAAGCAGCTCGAGACGCTCCGGCTCGCATACGCGCCGATCATCGACGGCGCGTTGATGACCATCCCAGGGCTGAGCCGGACCGACATCGCGCTGGTCTGGACCTTCACCATCACCAGTCAGGCGGAGGTGACGTTCGATCCGGCGCACAGCATCATCCCCTTCCCCAACGACATCCTCTTCGTGGATCCGGCGACGGGACAGCTGGACACCAAGCTCCACCTGCCAGTGCCACCCGACGCCGGCGCCCTCACCCAGCTCTACACCGGGCTGAACACCCTGGACGGGTTCTCCACCACCGCGCCCATCGTCACCGAGAACGGTGAGGGCACTGGGCCGCTCATCCAGGGCCGGGTCGACACGGCGACCGTGGGGCTGGGGCTCACCGCGCCGATCAACATCGTGCTGGTCCCAGGCACGAGCAAGGGTGCGCTGCCGACAACGCCGGACGGGGGCATCAGGGCACACGCCTGCCTCAACTGCCCGCCCATCGTGCTGACCGAGCCCGACGGCGGACCCATCCTCCTCGGCGACGGGGGCCCGAAGCCGGACACCCTCGCCGTCGTCCCCGACATCCCGCTCACCGAGCGCACGCAGTACGCGGTGTACATCACCACCGACCTCAAGGACACGACCGGCAAGAACGTCATCGCCAGCCCGGTGTTCGCGCTGGTCCGCTCCTCGGCCTCGCTCTTCGACGGCACGCACAGCACGGTGAGCCTGCTGACTGACGACCAGGCCCGGCAGCTCGAGCCGCTCCGGGCCGCGCTCAAGCCACTGTTCGATCAGCTGGCCCTGAGCGGGTTGCCGCGCACGAAGGTGGCACTGGCCTGGGCCTTCACCACCCAGAGCACCGTCACCACGCTGTCGCAGATCCATGCCGCGCCCACGCTGGCCGGAGCCGGCCTGTCCGCCGCGCCGCTGTGGATCGCCGACGCCACCACGCAGGTTGTCGCCCAGCTCGACGCGGCTGGCGTTTCGCACAACAACATCTCAGCGTTCTGGGTCGGGGAGATCCTCGATCTCTGGGCCCTGAACTCCACCCACTTCACCCCGGGTCTGGCGGATGCCGTGCCCAAGAAGATGCCCTTCGTCATGGCCATTCCGACGGGCACCGCGCCGACCAACGGGTGGCCGGTCGCCATGTTTGGACACGGATTCCAGCGCACCCGGATCGATGTCTACGCCCTGGCCAACACGCTTGCGACCGCGGCCGCGACCAACAACAAGCCGCAGGTCAGCATCGCCATCGACCAGCCCTGGCACGGCGAGCGGAACAGCTGCATCGGCTTCGGGAACTTCCTGAACCTCGCCACCGGGCAGACGATCTTCACCGACGCCACCGCCTGCGCGAACCCGGCCACGCAGGCGTGCAACTCCGTCGGGCGGTGCCAGAACACCAATCGCGGCACCGCAGCGTGTACCTTCGCCGATCCGACATCCGACCTCGTGTGTCTCGGCGCCGGACAGGGTTCCTGCGCCCCGGACAACCACTGCGAGGGCGCGGGGGCTGGCTTCGCGACCACGATCAACCTCGGCCCGGGAGTCAGTGTCATTGTTTCCGGCTGGAACCTGTTCAACCTCGGGGACCTCTTCGCCAGCCGGGACAACTTCCGGCAGCAGGTCATCTCCCAGGCGCAGCTGGCCCGGGTGATCATCGCCACCGGACCAACGGGCTTCGTCCCGACGGGCGCGCCGCCGAGCGCAGCGGTGAAGCTCGATCCGACCCAGCTCAACTTTGCCAGCCAGAGCCTGGGAAGCTTCCTCGGCTCGCTCTACGCCGCGGTCGCCCCCGAGGTAGGCAACGTTGCCCTCGACGTGGCCGGCTCGGACTGGGCCTTGAACCTCCTCACCTCACCCGCCTTCGTCCGGCAGAAGAACGGCTTCATCGCAGGTCTCGAGGCGCAAGGGGTCGCGCTGAACTCGCCGACCTACGACACGTTCCTCGGGATCGCCAAGTGGATCATCGACCCCGCCGATCCGGCGAACGCCGGCTACTACCTGACGCACTCCGCAGGCCTGCCCGCACCGCTACCCCCCAACATCAACCCCGCGACCCGGAGGACGTTCGTGCAGTGGATCCTCGACGACCAGGTCGTCGTGAACCCCAGCACGGTGGAGCTGGTGAACGCCGCTTCCGGCTCACTCCTCGCGGACACGACCCGGGTCTCGGCCGCGCCGTTCTGGTCCTACCAGTACAACAACGCGACCAACCTCAACCCGTTCAACGGCGCCTGCGGCGGTGCCTGCAACCTCTCCGCGGTACCCCTGGCGGCACGCCACGGGTTCCTGCTCTCCCCGGCCCCGAACGCCTCGGGGTTGGCGTTGACCACCAGCGGCCAGGTTCAGCTCGGCACGTTCATCGGCGGCGCGCCGCCTCCGTTCCCCTGATCACCTCGAACACCAGGAAAGGCACATGCACATGAAGAAGATCATGTTGGCGGTGATGGGCCTGGCAGCGGTGGCCGGGGGCTCCGCGCACGCCGCGGGCATCGCCGTCGATCTGC
>Ga0081540_1000337_pt1 | contig 48164 bp, 51 predicted proteins | sample TabmetS2T1R1_FD_71024 | JGI IMG/M metagenome (GOLD analysis project Ga0081540, IMG submission 71024) | Tabebuia heterophylla rhizosphere microbial communities from the University of Puerto Rico - S2T1R1 | ecosystem: Host-associated > Plants > Roots > Rhizosphere ...
TCGCGCTCCTGGCGCGGCAGCTGGGAATCCGTCCCCCGAGTCAGTGAGCAGGTCCGCCGCCGCAGCAGGCGGCAGGGCGCATCGGTGGGCGCTCGGGGCAGCATCCCGGCGTGCGAACAATCTGCCTGCTCCTGCTCGTCGGCTGTGCCGCCGTCCCGCCCGCTCCGAGCGCGGAGGACGCCCGGCGTTCGCTTCTCGACGCGCACGCGGTCGAGCGCGAGGCACACCTCGCACGGAACCCGGACCGCATCGCCGCCCTGACCACCGAGCGCTTCGTGATGGTCGACCGAGGGGAGATCCAGACCTTCAGCGTCGCGGAGATGAGGGACCGCTTCTCGAAGTACTTCGGGCGCGTCACCTTCGACCGCTGGGACGACCTCGAGCCTCCGCGGGCGTGGGTCTCGGCCGATGGGACCTGGGGCTCGGTCGCCGTCCGCAAGGAGGTGATCACCCGGAGCCTGAGTGATGGCTCGGTCGACCGGACGGTGTTCGCCTGGCTCGAGAGCTGGGAGCGCACCGCGCAGGGCTGGAGGCTGCGGGCCGTCGCCTCGACGCGCGTGGCCGAGCCTCCACGCTGACCGCTGAGCGCTCCGGTCAGCGTCCCGCGGGAAGCGCGCGCTTCCCGCTGCGGTGAACGAGCTGCGTTCCCGCGACCACCGCCGCCACCCTGAGCAGCGAGACCAGGACAGCCAGCGGGCGGGGCACGCCCCGGGGGCGGCTGGCGATCCAGTCCGGGTTCTCCCAGGCACGGCGCAGGCCTTCGACCCGGCGCCTGGGGAGACGTGCTTGCCGCCAGCGGGCCAGCGCGACGCTCGTGCCGATGATGACCACCACGACCGCCACGAGCCCCGCGCCCACGGCGATGACGACCCGGCGGTTGTCCCGGATCAGTCCGCGCACGTCCATCGCCCGGTGGGCACGGCGGTCGAGCTCGCGCAGCGTGACCAGGAACTCGTCGCGCAGGCGGTCAGCGGTCTTCGCGACCTGAAGCTGCTGGGCGTTGCTCACTGGAGCTCCTCCTGGGTGAGCATCCAGTCCAGCTTGAGGCGGTCGCGGGTGCGCGCCAGCGGCTGCTTCGGCATCTTCCTGATCGCGAGGTAGGCGAGGAACGCGGCCAGCGCGAGCACCACGATGGCAAGCACCAGGGCGGGCACCCAGCGCGGCTCCGGCAGCGCGAGGACGATGAACGTCAAGGCGACCGCGAGACCGGCCGGAGCGAGGAAGAGGGCTCCGGCAATCAGGATGAATGCGATGCGTGCCTCCTTCAGCTCCTCCTTCAGCTCGGTTCTCGCATGCATCACCTCGGCCCGGACCAGGAGCTTCATCTCGGTCATCCCATGGCGGACCAGCTCCAGCGTCGACATGTTCCGCAGCTGGGCCTCGTCCAGCCGCTGCTCTCCGAGTTCCATGCCTCACCTCCGCTCGACCGCGACGGGCGCCCCCGGGCGCCCGGGCCGAAGATGGGGTCAGCACGCGCGATGCGCATCAGCCGGGAGCACTCGCGGAGCAGGGGCGCCGCGGTGCGGAGGCCCGTCTGCTGCGCGACAGAGGCCACCAACGCCGGTCGTAGGACGCGCCCGACCGCGAGCGCTCAGGACCGACCGATGTCCAGCACCGCCTCCAGGCGGGCGATGACCAGGTCCGCCCCGGTGAACAGCTGCTGTCCGTCCCAGAGCGCAGGCGTGTCGGCGCCCCCATGGGCCGCGAAGGCCGCCGCCGCCTCGGGATAGACGACGTTCCGGAATCGCACTGCCTCGTGCAGTCCGTGATCGACGACCCAGCGCCGGACCCGCGCCGAGCCGGGCTCGTCGAGACGGTGGAACAGCTCGAGGGCCTTCGCGGTCATGACCGTCGGCACGGACCGGCGATGGGCAGCCGGACCCGGTCGGTCTCCGCCGTCAGCGTCCGCCGGCGCGCGCGGCAGCCACCCGGGCGCGCTCGCGCTGAATGCGGGCGGTCTCGGCCTGGGCCTTTGGGTCCCCGGGACCGAGCGAGGCCAGACGCTGCTCTGCCTCTCGCAGCGCCGCGGACGCGCTCTCCAGGTCGATCGAGGCCGCCGGCTCCGCCTGATCGGCGAGCACGAGCACCGTGTCGTTCTGCACCTCGACGAAGCCACCGGCCACGAACCAGGCCTGGGTCGTCCCGCCGTCACGCACGGTCAATGGCCCCGGCGCGAGGGTGGAGAGGAAGGGGCTGTGACCGGGGCGCACGCCGTAGAGACCCTCGGCGGCGGGGGCCACCACCTCGTCGGCGTGCGTGGAGACCAGCCGCCGCTCGGGGGTGACGATGTCGACGTTCAGCTTGGCCATTGGACGCTCACTCCTGGAAGTCGAGCCGCTTCGTCCGCGGCTCGACGGTCTCGAACTCCACCTGGTTCCGGTCGTTCACCCGGGGCTCCTTGCCCGGAACCCCGAGCACGCCTTCGAGCCAGATGAACCGCCGGTCCAGCTTCCTCAGCTTGTGCTGGGCGGTCCTGCCCAGGAACTCCTGAACTCTCCGCTGCGCGATCTCGTTGCCCAGCCTGTCGTACAGCCTGGCGACCGCCACCGGGCCGTACGGGTCGAAGGGAGGCTTCTTCTTGGAGGAGTTCTTCTTCGACTCGACCGGCGCCGAGTTGGGCGGGGGGAGAGACTTCGGAACGACGGACAGGATCCAGAACCGCTCGCCCGAGTTGCTGACGAAGTACAGGTCGTCCACCGTTCCCAGACAGCGCGGCAGCGTCCAGGCCACGTCGGCGTCGCGCGTCACCTCGATCCGGCACTTCCCCTCGCCCTCGACGCGCATCACGATGCCGTACTCGGCGTTGGACGAGGCACGCCCGCGACTCTGCCCGGTCTGTTCGCCGGCGGCGCGTGCCGCCAGGGGAGTCTGCACCAGCAGGAGCAGCAGGCTGATCTCGCACCGGCTGGTCCTCACGAGCGCGCGCCGCGGCGGCGGATCAGGCCGCCGCCTTCTTTGCGGCCTCCACGACCTCCTCGATGCCCCCGGCGTAGAAGAAGTACTGCTCCGGGATCTCGTCGTGCAGGCCGTCCGCGATCTCCTTGAAGCCGCGGATGGTGTCGGTGAGCTTCACGTACCGGCCCGGCTTGCCGGTGAAGACCTCGGCGGTGAAGAACGGCTGGCTGAGGAAGCGCTGGATCTTCCGCGCCCGGGCAACGGTGAGCTTGTCGTCTTCGCTCAGCTCGTCCATGCCGAGGATGGCGATGATGTCCTGCAGCTCCTTGTACCGCTGCAGGATGCCCTGAACCTTCCGCGCCACCGCGTAGTGCTCGGCGCCGACGATGTTCGGGTCGAGGATCCGGCTGGTCGAGTCGAGCGGGTCCACCGCCGGGTAGATGCCGAGCTCGGAGATGGGCCGGCTCAGCACGGTCGTCGCGTCGAGGTGGGCGAACGTCGTCGCCGGCGCTGGGTCGGTGAGGTCGTCGGCGGGCACGTAGATGGCCTGCACCGAGGTGACGGAGCCCTTGGGAGTGGAGGTGATGCGCTCCTGGAGGTCGCCCATCTCGGTGGACAGCGTCGGCTGGTAACCCACCGCGCTGGGGATGCGGCCGAGGAGCGCCGACACCTCGGAGCCTGCCTGGGTGAAGCGGAAGATGTTGTCGACGAAGAGGAGCACGTCCCGTCCCTCGACGTCGCGAAAGTACTCGGCGATGGTCAGCGCGGACAGGCCCACACGCGCGCGGGCGCCGGGCGGCTCGTTCATCTGCCCGTAGACCAGAACCGCCTGTGACTTCTCCAGCTCCTCGAGGTTGATGACGCCGCCCTCGCGGAACTCCTTGTAGAGGTCGTTCCCCTCGCGGGTCCGCTCACCCACTCCGGCGAACACGCTGAAGCCGCCCTTCTCGATGGCCGCGTTCCGGATGAGCTCGGTCAGGAGCACCGTCTTGCCCACGCCGGCGCCGCCGAAGAGGCCGGTCTTGCCGCCACGGGTGTAGGGGCAGAGCAGATCCACGACCTTGATTCCGGTCTCGAAGATCTGCACCCGGACGTCCTGGTCAGTGAAGCCAGGGGGCGGGCGGTGGATCGGCCAGTGCTCGGTCGCCTTCACCGGGCCCTTCTCGTCCACCGGCTCGCCGACCACGTTCAGGATCCGGCCCAGGGTGGCCTTCCCCACCGGCATCACGATGGGCGAGCCCGTGTTTCGCACCGGCACCCCGCGGGCGAGGCCGTCGGTGGAGTCCATGGCGATGGTGCGGACGGTGTTCTCGCCCAGGTGCTGCGCCACCTCGAGGACCAGGTTGCCCTCATCCTTCCCCAGCGAGGGATTGGTCACACGGAGCGCGGTGAAGATCTCCGGGAGGTCGCCGGGCGGGAACTCCACGTCCACCACGGGTCCGAGGACCTGAGTCACCTTCCCTTGGCTCTGTACGGTCGCGGTCATGTTCTTTCGTTGCTCTCTTCCGAGGGAGTTCCGGCGCTACTTGAGCGCCTCGGCACCCGAGACGATCTCCATGAGCTCCTTGGTGATCGCCGCTTGTCGGGTCCGGTTGTAGTTCAGGGTCAGCTTGGAGATGGCGTCCTCGGCGTTGTTGGTCGCGTTCTCCATCGCGCTCATCCGCGCGCCGTGCTCGGACGCCACCGACTCGAGAAGGGCGCGGTAGACCCGGATCGCCACGGCCTGGGGGACCAGCTTGTCCAGCACCGCCTGCTTCGAAGGCTCGTACTCGAAGTCGATCATCGAGCGGAGACCGGAGGGGGATTCGCCCTCCGGGTGCGCCGGCCGCTCGAAGGGCAGGAGCGGGGTCAGCACCACGCGCTGGATGATGGCGGAGACGAACTCGTTGTAGACCAGCAGGACCTGGTCCACGCGGTCCTCGAGGAACTCCGCGGTCAGCTCCTCGGCAAGACCGCGCGCGGTGTCGTAGCTCAGCCGATTGAAGAACCCCGCGTGGTCCTTGCGAACTTCGAGGTGACGGCGGCGAAACGCCTCCAGCCCCTTGCGGCCTACGGTGGTGAGGCGGAGGCTCGTCGAGCGGTCGCGCTCGTAGTCGAAGCGCGCGACGCGGCGAATGACGTTGGCGTTGAAGCCGCCGGCGAGGCCCCGGTCAGAGGTGATTGCAAGGATCTCCACCCGGCGAACCGGACGGGAGGTGAGCAGCGGGTGGGAGATCCCCTCGCTCCGTGACACGAGATCCGCGATCATCTGGTCCAGGGCGCGCGCGTAAGGACGCGCGGCGACGATGGCGTTCTGGGCCCGGCGGAGCTTGGCCGCGGAGACCATCTTCATCGCCTTGGTGATCTTCTGGGTGCTCTTCACGGACCGGATGCGCTTCCGTATGTCTCGAAGGCTGGCCATGGGCGGTCGGGGGGGCCCCTTACAGCCCGGTGGCCCCGGAATCAACCACCCTGCATTCGGGAGGGCCTCCTGTCGCGCATGAGGAAAACCGTGGTCCTGGGATTCGCCCTGCTGCTGGTCGTGGCGGTGGTGCCGACCACGTACATCGAGCTGGCCACCCGGCGGTACGTGGTGTCCCCCGAAGCCGCGCCGGCGGTGCCCTGGGGGGTGGTCTTCGGAGCGGGTCTCGCTGCCGGGGGAGAGCCCTCTCCCATCCTGGCGGAGCGGCTGGAGACGGCCCTGCTGCTCTGGCGGACCGGTCGGGTCGAGCGGCTGCTCCTGACCGGCAACACCGACCCCTACCACGACGAGATCCGCTCGATGCGCCGTTACCTGACCAAGGGTGGCGTGCCGGAGCGGGCGATCTCCGTCGACCTGGAGGGTCTCTCGACGTTCGACAGCTGCTGGCGCGCACGCGGGGTGTTCGGGGTGCAGCGGGCCATCCTCGTCACCCAGGCGTTTCATCTGCCCCGGGCGGTGTTCCTGGCCCGGGCGGCGGGCATCGACGCGGTGGGCGTTCGCGCGGGTGGCGGACGGTGGCGTGCCCTCTACGTCTGGCGTGAGCTGCTCGCCCGACCGCTCGCGCTGGTGGACGCCTGGGTGCATCCCAGGCCGCCGCTCCCGGCCGCCACCCCCCTCGCAGGGTGAGCTTGTCGGGACCCGGGCCGTGGTGCACCTTCTGCGGCACCATGCCCAGCTCGCGAGACAAGGACCTCGACAGCACACCGTTCGGGGGCGACCGCCCAGGGCCCCACCCCGTGGACGTCCTGGACCAGCTTCCCATCGACGGAGATCAGGTGAGCGACACCCAGCTGATGAGCGACGCCGAGCTCGACCCCCGGGAAGTCGAGGGTGACCGCTTCGAGGTCGGCGACGACGACCTCGGGATGGCGCCTGACCTCGAGGAGGATCCGGATGCGCCAGACCTCCGGCCCGACCGCGTGGAGCGCATCGCGGAGTCCGGAGCCGTCGAGGACGATGCGGACGAAGACGATTTCGACGAGCGGCTCACCGCGCGACCCACCAGGCGCGCTCCGGAAGACGAGCTGGTCGAGCCCTCCGAGCCAGGCGACACGGCCTGAGCTGGATCGCGGCGCGTCCCGGCGCGCATGACCGTGGACACGCGGCGCCCGAAACGACGACGGGGCGCACCGCAAGTCGCAGCACGCCCCATCGATTTCCTCTGCGGTCGTGACGACCGCCGGCGAGTTACTTCGCGGGAGTCGGCTCGGCAGCCGGGGCCGGAGTCGAGGACGACTTCTTCGCCTTCTTGGCCTTCTTGGCGCTCTTCGGCGCGTCCGACTTGGCAGCGTCGTCGGCAAAGGCGGCGAACGAGGTGGCGAGAACCAGCGCGGCGATCAGCTTCTTCATGTGGAGAAATCTCCTGGGCGGTGCATCACGACGGCAGCGAGATGCTGCGTCAGTGCGACATCAGAGCACCGAACGTGCCAGCGGGGTGAGCCCGGCTCGCGCCGAACCCACCCCGCCGGTATGCAACTAAGCTGCGAAAAGAGCTTACTTCTTCGCGGGCTCGGCAGCGGCCGGAGCCGGGGCCGGCTTCGCGGTGTCGCTCTTGGTCTCGGTGCTCTTCTTCTCGGTCGACTTCTTCTCGGTCTTCGCGGCGTCCTTCTTGGCAGCGTCGTCGGCGAGGGCAGCGAACGAGGTGGCGAGAACCAGCGCGGCGATCAGCTTCTTCATGGAGTTGCTCCTTGGGTTGGAAACAGCGGCGGGCCCATAGGCACCTGCCGTGCCACGTCGCGCAATCGCGCGTCTCCAGTGAGGGCGCTGTGTCGACTGGGGACGGGCTCCACACTTCGGAGCAGAGGGGTGGGGAGTATTTCCCCAGCACCGGCGTTACAGTCCTCTTGCAACCACGGTCGAGATGCCCCCCGGCTGTGAAAGGATGTCGCGCCCCGCCGTGAATGGATCGCTGTCGTTTCGCCGCTATCGCGCGGCTTTTTTCTTCGTCGTGGCCCTTCTGGCCGCGGTGACTGCGTTCACGCTCTGGAATGAGCTGCGAACCAACGCGCGCATCGACGAGCTCTTCGGCGCGGCGCTCGAGCGAGAAGCGCTGATCGCGCGGATCCGCGTGGATGCGGCGGTCCTCGAGAACACGGTCGACGACCACATCCGCGCCACCGACGACGACGCGCGCCAGCACGCCGACGCCCGGATGGAGGAGACGCTCGCCGACGCCAAGGAAGCTCGCCTGGCGTACACCCAGGGGCTCCCCGAGGGCGAGAAGGAGCTGTGGAAGCGCTTCGACGAGACCGCGCGTGCGCTGGCCCAGTCGGCCCGCGTGGCCCTGCGCTTCTCCAATCGCCGTGAGGCCGAGCGCGCTCGCCAGCACCTCGAGGCCGAGCTGCGTCCCATCGCCGAGCAGCTGAACGCGCTCGCCGGCGAGCTGGCGCACAAGGACGCGCAGGAGACGCGGGCCCTGCTGCATCGACGCGAGAGCCTGCGGACCAAGACGACGTTCATCGGTGCCCTGGTCGCCCTCTCTGCGGTGGCCCTCGCGGTGGCGGTGGGCACGTCGATGGCGCGCGTGCTCCGGCGGCAAGAGCACACCATCCAGAAGCAGCTGGGCGAGCTCGACCGGCGCAACCACGAGCTCGACTCGTTCGCCAGCCGTGTCGCGCACGACCTGGTGTCACCGCTCAGCCCGCTGCGGGGCTACCTCACGCTGATCCGGCGATCCGAATCGGTGACGGACCCCGACGTGAAGGAGATGCTCTCCGACGCGGAGGCCAGCGCGACGCGGATGGCCGAGCTGGTGGAGGCACTGCTCCGGTTCTGTCGCGCCGGCAAGCGGAGCGAGGGACCACCGTGCGAGCTGGACACCGCGGTGAGCGCCATCCTGCTCGAGCAGGACCAGGTCGCGGCGCTGAACGGGGTGATCATCGAGCGGAAGCTCGCGCGCCAGGTGGGCGTCGACGTCCCGGCGCAGCTCGTCCAGTCCATCGCTCAGAACCTGATCTCCAACGCGGTGAAGTACTCCGCGGGGCGGCCCGGGGCGCGCGTCGTGGTGTACGCAGGACGCGAGGGTGACGAGGCGGTGCTCGAGGTGAGCGACAACGGGCCCGGGATGACGGAGGCGGTGCTGGCGAAGCTGTATCAGCCCTTCTTCCGGGCGCCCGAGGCGCGCGGGCTCCCGGGACAGGGCCTGGGACTGGCAACGACCAAGCGGCTGGTCGAGGCCCACGGCGGGACGCTCCGGATCCGCAGCGCGCCGGGGAGCGGCACCACGGCCACGGTGCGGTTCCCGAGCGTGGATCGCCCGAAGACCGAGGCGACGCGCCCGCAGAAGACCGTGCCCGGGGAGCTCGTGTCGGCGCGATGAGCCTTCCCGGAATCCTGGTCGTCGACGACGACCCGCACGCTCGTGGTCTGCTGCGGCGGCTGCTCGGACCGCTGGGGCAGGTCTCCGAGGCTGCCTCTGCGCCGGCCGCCGAGGAGATCCTGAAGGGCACCGTCCCGGTGGACGTCGTGCTCACCGACATGGCGATGCCGGACCCGGACGACGGGCTCCGCGTCCTGCAGGCTACGCTGGCCCGGAACCCGGACACGCCGGTCATCGTCCTCACCGCGTTCGGCAACATCGAGGGGGCGCTGGACACCATCCAGAAGGGCGCCTTCGATTATCTGGCCAAGCCCTTCGACGTGGACGCCATCGTCCGTGTCGTCCGGCGCGCGCTCGAGCAGCGGCGGCTGGTGGAGGAGAACAAGAGCCTCCGCGCCCGCGTGAAGCAGCAAGAGCTGGTGGGCCGGAGCGCGGCCATCCTCGAGGTGTACAAGCAGGTGGCGCGCGCTGCGGCGACCAATGTCCCGGTGCTCATCACTGGAGAGACGGGCACCGGGAAGGAGCAAGTCGCGCGGAGCCTCCACCAGCGCTCGCCGCGGAGCGCCGGCCGGTTCGTGGCGGTGGACTGCGGGGCGATCGCCGAGTCGCTGATGGAGAGCGAGCTGTTCGGGCACGCCCGCGGCGCGTTCACCGGCGCCTCCGGAGCACGGCGCGGTCTCTTCGAGGAGGCCACCGGCGGGACGATGTTCCTCGACGAGATCGGCGACATCGGGCCGAAGATCCAGAGCCAGCTGCTCCGGGCGCTCCAGGAAGGAGAGATCCGCCGGGTCGGCGAGAGCACGCCGATCCGGGTGGACGTGCGGATCGTCGCGGCCACCAACAAGGACCTCAAGGAGCGGGTGGCCGAGGGGAAGTTCCGTGAGGATCTGCTCTACCGGCTCGACGTGGTGCATCTCCATCTTCCGCCCCTCCGTGAGAGGCGGGAGGACATCCCGGCGCTGGTGGAACACTTTGCAGCTCTTCATGCGCGAGGCGGTGCGCGTCCGGTGGTGACCGAGGAGGCGATGGCGCGGCTGGTGGCGTACGACTGGCCGGGCAACGTGCGGCAGCTGGAGAACGTGGTGGCCCGTGCGCTGGCGCTCAACACGACGGGCGTCGTTGGACCGACGGATTTCCCCGAGCCCATCGGCGACGCCCCGAAGAAGCTCGCTGGGCTGGCCGCGGACATGCCGACCCTCGCCGAGCTGAACCGGCGCTACGCCCAGCACGTCCTGGCGATCGTGGGCGGGAACAAGAGCGAGGCCGCCCGTCTGCTGGAAGTGGATCGGAAGACGCTCTCCAGGCTGGTGGAGTCGCAGGAGCGGGGCGCGGAGACGGAGGGCTCCGCGGCCGAGGACGGCCCTTCCCGTCCCGCCGGGTCCTGAGCGCTCAAAGTCGGTATCGGCTGCGGAGCCAGAGGACACCGGTTCCGGACGCGACCAGAACTCCGCCCGAGATCGCGTTCAGCGTCACGAAGACCTCGAGCCAGTACGAGTTCGACGCGTAGTCCTCCCGCGCCGTCCGGGCCGGCGGCTGGCTGTGCACGCGAACCTCGCGCAGCTTCCAGAAGGAGGCAGCCGCGCCCCAGCTCGCGAACGCTCCGACCGCGAGCAGAACGATGCCGAGCCCGAGGAGCACCCGCCGGAGCATGCGCGGTGTGAACGTCCGGGAACCCTCCCCGTTTCAGCTCGCATTCGCTGGTGTGCCGTCTCCCCGCTGCTCGATCGGCCAGGCGTGCGCCGAGGGCTCGCGTGGCGCGGTTCCCCCAGGAACCGAGGGTGCGCAGGTTCGGTCTCCCTGCACCAGGAGACGAACCCCATGGCGACTCCCAACAAAGAAGTGGTCGGAAAGCTGAACTCCTTCCTGCGCGGCGAGATCTCGGCCGTGGAGACCTACCGGCAAGCGCTCGACAAGGTCACCGACCCAGCAATCCGTTCGCAGCTTCAGAGCTGCGAGCAGGACCACGAGCAGCGCATCCAGCTGCTCCGGGCGCGCATCACCGAGCTCGGTGGCACACCCGATCAAAGCTCCGGGGCGTGGGGCGTCTGGGCCAAGCTGCTCCAGGGCGGCGGGAACCTCCTGGGCGAGAAGACCGCCCTCCAGGCGCTGGAGGAGGGGGAAGACCACGGGCTCAACGACTACCGAAAGGAGCTCGATGAGCTGGATGGCGCCACCAGGACCTGGGTGGAGAGCACCCTGTTGCCGAGCGCCGAGCGAACCCACGGAGCGCTGAGCTCTCTGAAGCGCACCGTGCACTGAGCACGTCGGGTTTCACGCCTTCAAGCCTCCGGAAGGCGTCCCCCCCCGAGCAGCGGAGGCGCCGGAGCGCGTCTAGACGGCTTCGGTCTGCGCCGGCGCGGGAGCGCTCGAGGCCCCGCGACCTGCGGTCGCCTCCGCGACCAGCGTCCCGAGGCGGACGGTGACCTCGGTCATCTGAGGGCGGTTCTTCGCCATCGCCGCCGTCCTCCCGAGGTGCACCAGCGCCCGCAAGTCCTCGACCAGCTTCACCGTGGCGGCGCGCTCCTTCTCGTCGTCGCTCCGCCGGGCGCCGGCCTCCAGGGCGCGGCGAAGGGTGTCGCCCTGCTCGAGAAGCGTCTCGAAGTCCGCGAGCTCGCGGGTCTCGGGTTCCGCCTGGTCGGCGTGATACGCGGCCTGCTCGGCGCGGAGCTGCTTCACCTCGTCAGCCGAAAGCTCGGTGCGCTGGGTGATGCGCAGCGCCTCGGAGAGTCCGCTGGTGAGGTCCATGCACCGGACGCTCACCGTACCCTCGCTGGACAGCTCGAAGGTCACCTCGAGCGGAGTGTCCGCCCGGTGCTTCACGCGCAGGTCGGACAGGAGGACCTCGCCGAGCTTCACGTTCTCCTCGGCCTGATCCGACTCGCCCTGGTAGATGACGATGCGCGCCTTGTTCTGCCCGCTGGTCGAGGGGAGGAAGACCTCGCGGGCCACCACGGGGATGGCGGTGTTCTTCCGCACCACTGGCCGGACGCCGCCTCCGAACACACCCACGCCCAGCGAGTGGCTTGCCACGTCGATGAGCAGGGTCTCCCCGTCCTGGGCCACGATCTCTGCGGCGTGCACCGCGGCACCGAGAGCCACCACCTCGTCCGGGTTGACCCCGACCACCGGCGGCTTGCCGAAGAGCTCGGCCACCCGCTTCCGCACCATCGGGACCCGCGTCATCCCGCCGACGAGGAGGATGATCTGGATGTCCTTCGATGTGGCCTTCGCCTCGTCCATCATCTGACGGGTCACGTCCAGGCAGCGCGCCACCAGAGGCTCGACGAGACGCTCGAACTCGGCGCGCGTCAGCCGCACGTCGAGGTCCATGAGGGCGCCCCCCGGTCCATGATCGCCGAGCCCGTTGGCAGTGATGTGCGCCTCGTCGCTCTGCGAAAGCTCGCGCTTGGCCTGCTCGGCTGCGACCTTGAGCCGCTGCATCGAGACGATGTCGTGGGCCACGGCCTCGCGTTGAGCGAGCGGGAGCTGCTCGAGCAGCCACTGCACCACCGCCGCGTCGAAGTCCTCGCCGCCAAGCACGGAGTCGCCGCCGGTAGCCTGGACCTGGAAAACCCCTGACTCCACCTCGAGGATCGACACGTCGAAGGTGCCGCCGCCCAGGTCGAACACCAGCGCCTTGCCTTCGAACTTCGAGGTCAGGCCATAAGCGACCGCCGCCGCGGTCGGCTCGTTGACGATGCGGAGCACGTGGAGCCCGGCGATCTCCGCCGCCTGCTTCGTCGCCGCGCGCTGGTTGTCGTCGAAGTTGGCGGGGACCGTGATGACGCACTTGTGAACTGGACGGCCGAAGTGGGCCTCGGCATCGAGCTTCAGCTCGCCGAGCACCATCGCGGAGATTTGCGTGAGGGGGAGGACGCGTCCGGCGATCTTCGCTCGCACCTCGCCGTTCGGACCCTCCAGCAGCGGGTAGGGAACGAGGCTTCGAGCCTCGTGCATGAGCTTCGAGCTCCAGCGGCGCCCGATGAATCGCTTGGTCGCGGCGGCCACGTCCGACGGCCGCGAGATGGCGTGCAGCCGGGCGTCCTCGCCGATGACCCGCTTCCCCTCGAGCGTGAAGCCCACCAGGGACGGGGTCAGCGAGCGACCGGCACGGCTCATCAGGACGCGCGGCTTGCCGTTCTCCACCGTGGCCACGGCACTCGTGGAAGTCCCGAGGTCGATGCCCACCACCGGTTCGCGCATAGGGGAGAGGAGAAAAGCGTCCCACGCCGCGTGCCGGTGGGTGCAACGGCGCCATGAACGTTGCGAGGCCCGGGGGCCGGGTGCTACACGCCCCGTCCGTCATGGTGCACGTGTCCGTCGCCCGCCGCTATGCCCGAGCGCTTCTCGCGGCGAGCCCCTCCGGCGCCGTGGTCGGCATCGCCGATCAGCTCAGCGCGCTGGCCGATCTGATGGAGTCGAATCCGCCCCTGGCGGACGTGATTCGCAATCCCGCCTACACCCGCGGCCAGCGGCACGGGGTGGTGGAAGCGCTGATCCAGCTCCTCAAGCCGGAGGCGCCCCTGCTTCCGAACTTCCTCCGCCTGCTGGTGGACCGTCATCGGCTGGCGATGCTTCCGGACATCGCACGGCTCTTCCGGGACATGGCGGACGAGAAGGCGGGCCGGGTGCGGGGGACCGTGGTGAGCGCGGTCCCTCTTGATCCGCAGTCCATCCGGCAGCTCGAGTCGACACTGTCACACGTCGTGCAGAAGCAGGTGGTGCTCGAGACCCGCGTGGACAGCGGGGTCCTGGGCGGCGTGAGCACGCAGGTCGGCTCGGTCGTCTTCGACGGAACGCTGCGCACCCAGCTCGACGATCTGAAGCGCGCACTTCAGAGCTAGATCAGCGCGGATGTAGGCACTGCGTTTCCCGCTCCGGACGCTTTCCGGGAGCGCGTGAGTTTGTGGTTTCATCCTCCGAGCAGTACCGCTCATCTCCTCCACGGAGCCCGTGCGCATGCTCGAGGGCGATCCCCAAGGCCCTGTTCCGTCCGTCGTTGGTGCCGCCGATCCGCTGATCGGCCGCGTCCTGAACGACCGCTTTCGCATCCTCTCTCCGCTCGGTTCCGGTGGGATGGGGAAGGTCTACAAGGCGGTGCAGACGCCGCTCGATCGCGTGGTGGCGCTGAAGATCCTCAACCCCAACTTTCCGGCGGAGAAGGATCCGGCGTTCAAGCGGCGCTTCTTCCTCGAGGCCAGCCTCACCTCGAAGCTCCGGCATCCGAACACGGTCACCGTCATCGACTACGGGCAGACCGAGGACGGCATCTACTTCATCGCGATGGAGTACATGGAGGGGCAGACGCTGGCCGAGGTGCTGGCGCACGAGAAGACCCTTCCCTGGCGACGGGTGCTCGACATCGCCCAGCAGATCTGCCGCTCGCTGCGTGAGGCGCACAAGCTCGGCGTCATCCACCGCGATCTCAAGCCGGCGAACGTGATGCTCCTGAACGAGGCCGACCACGATATGGTCAAGGTCCTCGACTTCGGGCTGGTGAAGTCGTTCCTCGCCGCGGACGGGCAGTCTGGCGATCCCGAGGTCACCCAGAACGGGGTCTTCCTGGGCAGCCCGCAGTACATGGCGCCGGAGCAGGCGCGGAACGTGGCGGACCCGCGGAGCGACGTCTACTCGCTGGGCATCCTCGTCTACCAGATGCTCGCCGGACGGCCGCCGTTCCAGGGCAAGGACTACCTCGAGGTCATCTTCCAGCACATGAAGGAGCTGCCGCGGCCGGTGCGGGAGCTCAACCCGAACGCCGAGGTCCCGCCCGAGGTCGAGGCGGTGGTCCTGCGTTGCCTCCAGAAGGACCCGACCGCGCGCTACCAGTCGATGGACGAGGTGCTCGAGGCGCTGCGGGAGGCCGCGCACCTCACGGGAATGAGCAACATCTTCCCCGAGCGCCGCGCGACCACGGGCTCCGGGCCGATCTCCACCTCGGGGATCCATGCCCGGACGGGCTCGGGCCCGATGTCGACCTCCGGGCTCCACGCTCGCAGCATCTCGGGCCCGGTCACCGCGCCCCGCGCCCAGGTGGACCGAGAGATCGAGATCGAGGACGCAGGCGAGCAGAAGAAGGGCGGCAAGCTCCTCCCCGCGCTGCTCTTCGTCAGTGCGGTGCTCCTCGGCTTCGTCGTGGTGTGGCTGCTCCTGCCCAAGGGAGAGCAGGCCCAGGTGGTGACCACTCCTCCGCCGCAGCCGGCGCCCGTTCCGGCTCCGGTGGTCGCGGCTCCGAAGCCGCCCGAGCCGCAGCCGGCGCCGGAGAAGAAGCTGGTGCGGTTCCACGTCTCCACCGAGCCGGCGGGCGCGCACGTCTTCATCGGGCGCCACGACATGGGGGCCACGCCCACGGTGTTCGAGCTTGCGGCCGGCTCCGACGGGATGGCCAACGCCGAGATGGTGCTGGTGCTCGACGGCTATCCGACGCAGGCCATCACCTCTGGCGGCTCGGGCGACGTGGTGGTGAACGCCAAGCTGCAGAAGAAGGTCGTGATGCGCGTCGAGAAGCCGGTGCCGCTCACCAAGCGTGAGGAGGAGCGCGAGCGCGAAGAGGGCAAGGCGGCACCGGTGGCAGTCCGTGCGGAGACGGGCGCCGCGGCGGCAGTGGCTCGCGGGGCGACCGCCCAGCCCCAGGCGCAGCAGGCCTCCGTCGGCTCCACCGCGACCAAGGCCCCGGCCCCTGCACCCGTGGCGGAGGCGCCGCGCGACGTGGTGCCGTTCGGCGAGGGCATGACCCGCCCGGCGCTGCTCCAGCCCGGACGGCCCATCACCTACACGCGGGAGGCGATCGCCGCCCGGGTGGAAGGGGTGAGCATCGTCCGCTGCGTCATCACGGCCGAGGGCGCGGTCGAGCGGTGCAAGGTCGTCAAGCCGCTGCCCTTCATGGACGAGGCGGTGCTCGAACACCTCCAGTCCCAGCGGTTCCAGCCGGTCACCTACCAGGGCCACGCGGTCTCGGTCGGGTACAACTTCTCCGTCCGTCTGACCCTCCCCAAGTAGCCCCCGGCCCAGGCCGGCACCGGGCGTTCCGCGCGGCGGCAGTCCGATTTTCGCTCCGGATCGCGCAAGGTTGCGGCCCATAACGAGGTGTCTGGCACCTCGTGGAGCACCTCGGGGGACGCGTGACGAGGCATGACGAGGTGTCTGACACCTCGTCGTGGCCTCGCCGTGAGCGCCTCCGGACGACCGTCTCGAGGAACCCCGTTTTCGAGGTCGTCACGAGGTGTCTGGCACTTCGTGGTGCACCTCGGGGTTCGCATCTCGTGGTTCCCCAGTCCGGAAGCGCCGGGCTTCTCGCTCTACCGGGCAGGCAGGCGCGGCTTGCACTGAATCGTCGCCGAGCCGTGATCACCCGGTCTCTTCGCGGCACCTCGGACCCGAACGGGTCCCGAACATGGGCGCGAGAACAGCGGCATTCCTCACGACCAGGATCCTTCGTCCGCCCGCACGCTCCGCGGTTGCGAGAGGTCAACACCGATGGTAGAGCCGCCGCGCCCCTCAGGGCGAAGCACCCCGGGCGACGTGTACGCCGGGAGCAGGACCCCGCCAGAGCGGTTCCTGCCCACGTCCCCGAAGCGCTCCCGGCCTCGACAGACGAGACCATGGACATCCGCGCCGACGAGATCAGCAGAATCCTTCGTGAGCAGATCCAGGACTACGGCAAGAAGGTCACCGTTGCCGAGACCGGGACCGTCCTCAGCCAGGGCGACGGCATCGCCCGCGTGTACGGCCTGGAAGGCGTTCTCTCCGGAGAGCTGGTCGAGTTCAAGAACGGGGTGAAGGGCCTCGTGCTGAACCTCGAAGAGGACAACGTCGGCGTCGCCATCATGGGCGACTTCAGCGAGATCCGCGAAGGCGACATCGTCCGCCGTACCCAGCAGATCGCCTCGGTGCCAGTGGGCAAGGCGCTGCTCGGCCGGGTGGTGAACGCGCTCGGCGAGCCGATCGACGGCAAGGGTCCGATCAACGCGACCGAGACTCGCCGCCTCGAGATCAAGGCGCCGGGCATCGTGAAGCGGAAGAGCGTTCACGAGCCCATGGAGACCGGCATCAAGGCGCTCGACGCGCTGGTGCCGATCGGGCGTGGCCAGCGCGAGCTGATCATCGGCGACCGACAGACCGGCAAGACCGCTGTGGCCATCGACACGATCATCAACCAGAAGGGGAAGAACCTCTTCTGCATCTACGTCGCCGTCGGTCAGAAGCAGTCAACCGTGGCTCAGGTGGTCGAGAAGCTGACCCGCTTCGGAGCGATGGAATACACGACGGTGGTCACGGCCAACGCCTCGGACTCGGCGCCGATGCAGTTCTTCGCCCCCTACACCGGCTGCACCATGGGCGAGTACTTCCGCGACAACAAGATGCACGCCCTGATCATCTACGACGACCTGTCGAAGCAGGCGGTCGCGTACCGGCAGCTCTCGTTGCTCCTCCGCCGGCCGCCGGGCCGCGAGGCATACCCGGGCGACGTGTTCTACATCCACAGCCGTCTGCTGGAGCGCGCGGCCAAGCTGTCCGACGCCGAGGGTGCGGGCTCGCTCACCGCGCTCCCGATCATCGAGACCCAGGCCGGTGACGTGTCGGCGTACATCCCGACCAACGTCATCTCGATCACCGATGGTCAGATCTTCCTCGAGACGGACCTCTTCTACGCGGGTGTCCGTCCAGCCATCAACGTGGGCCTCTCGGTGAGCCGGGTGGGCTCGGCCGCGCAGATCAAGGCGATGAAGCAGGTCGCGGGCGGCATGAAGCTCGCGCTCGCGCAGTACCGCGAGCTCGCGGCATTCGCCCAGTTCGGCTCCGACCTGGACAAGGCCACCCAGGAGACGCTGGCCAACGGTGAGCGGCTCGTCGAGATCCTCAAGCAAGGCCAGTACGAGCCGATGCCGCAGGAGAACCAGGTCCTTCAGATCTACGCGGCGACGAACCGGGACGACTCGAAGAAGCGCGGCTGGATCCGCGACGTCCCCACCCCCGACGTTCAGCGGTGGGCGAAGGAGTTCCTAGACTTCGTCCAGTCGAAGTATCCGCAGGTCCCCCAGGAGATCCGGGAGAAGAAGGAGCTCTCCAACGAGCTCAAGGGCCGGATCAACAAGGCGCTCGAAGAGTTCAACGGCCTCTTCCAGCCCACGCAGGCGAAGCACTAGCAGCAGTCGTCGAAGGGTGTGCACGTCCGAGGACGGGTGCACTCGACCCCGCAGTCTCGTGGGCCGCAGGCTGGCGGATAGACTGTGCGGAATGCGACGGGTACTCGAGCGCTGCGAGTTGCGACCCTTCCTGCCCGAGGACGCGCCATCCCTCGCGCTGCAGGCCAACGACATCTCCGTCTGGAGAAATCTGCGCGACCTCTTTCCGCATCCGTACACCCTCGAGCACGCGGCGGGCTTCATCGAGCACACCCGGAACCAGACCCCGGTGTGTCACCTGGCCATCGTCATCGAGGGCCAGGCGGTGGGCAGCATCGGGCTGAAGCTCGGGACGGACGTCGAGCGAGTCTCCGCCGAGCTCGGCTACTGGCTCGGCGCGCCGTACCGTGGCCACGGGGTGATGACCGAGGCCATCCGCGCATTCACCGATGCGGCGTTCGAGACCCTCGAGTTGACCCGCATCTTTGCGGTGCCGTTCGCGGACAACGTCGCCTCGTGCCGCGCGCTGGAGAAGGCCGGATTCGTGCTCGAGGGCCTCCTTCGGCGATCCTGCATCAAGGAAGGGCGCGTGACCGATCAGCGGCAGTACGCGCGGATTCGCCAGCTCGAGCCCTGAAGCGCCTGACGGGCCACAGAAGCCAATCTAAACCGAGCTCGTGGAGCCCCGTTCGTTCAGGCGGTACGTTTTCGCAGGGCTTCGCAGGAGCAGATCGATGACGCTCCACGCCGCCGCCGAGCTTGCCGTCGCGGGTGGGATCGTCGTTCTGAGCTGGCTCCTCAGCGCTGTGCTCAGGTTTTTCGTGGGTGGTTTGCTCCGCGTGCTGGCGGAGCTGCTCCTGAAGCCGCTCCTCCGCCGCCTGAGACCGCCCCTGCTCACCGGACTGGAAGGTCTGGAGAAGGAAGCCGAGGAGCGACAGCGCCGGTACTGGCCCGAGGTCCTCGCCGAGGCACGCTCGCGGACGCCCGAGTGGCCCGATCCCGACCCCCACCTCTTGAAGCTGTCGAGAATTCCGGCGCCCTGAGGCGACCGTGGAGTGCTAGGCGGCCGCGCGCGGATCGGACTCGGTCCCGCGCGGATCGGACGGATCACGGCGACGCAGCGTCCCCACGAGGGCATCGATCCATCGATGGCTGATCCCGAAGTTCTTCTCCGGGTCGGCGAAATGGTGCGCCATGTGGTGGCCACGGATCGCCTTGCCCCACGCGCTGCGCGGCGAGCGGGCGTGCGTCGACCAGTGGGTGAAGTCGTAGAACAGGTAGCCGGAGACGAATCCCGCGAACCCGGGGATGGTCACGGTCGGTGCACCCACCAGGTACAGCCCACTGCCGATGAGCAGCGCCAAGGGGATGCTCGCACCGAGCGGCATCACCAGCCGGAGCGGGTCGTCCGGGTAGAGGTGGTGATACCCGTGGATGATGTCGTGGAGCTTCCGGGTGAAGGGCCCGTTCCCCTCCCAGTGGAACCACCACCGATGGATGACGTACTCGGCCAGGTCCCACGCCACCCAGCCCAGCGGGAAGAACACCGCCACCGCGGTCCATCGGGTCAGCCCGTGGATGAGCCCGTAGGTCAGCAGCCCGACGACGAGCGGGATGTAGACCACGAACGGCGTCGCCGGATGGATGTTCGAAGCGAACTCCAGAAAGTCGTTCTGGAACAGCCGGGTCCGGGTATGGCGGTGATACTCGAGCTTCATTCGCACCCCTTCCGCGCCCTTGCCTTTTGCTGCCCTGGCTGTCCCAAGTCAACCCGAAGCGCGCGGTGCGTCAGAAGTGTAGTCGGAGGTCGCCGAAAGGCCAGGCGATGGCTCACCTTGCAAGCACGCTGATCGTCAAGGCTCCGAAGCTGAGGGCGAGCACCCACAGCCCCATCCGCCACGGCGGAGTGCCGGTGGAGAGCTCATCGGAGACGACGATCGCCCCCACGGCATGCACCCCGAGCAATGCGATGAGGACCTGCTCGGCGCGGCCTGGATCCGGTTGGGTCCCGAGCCCGAGCAGACGGGTGATTGCCACGAACACCGCGGCCTGCTCGAGCCGCAAGACGACGCTCCCGACCAGCGGCTCCCGGTTTCCGAACGCCGCGGCGACCACGAGGAGCAGGAGCAGCGCCACCGACCCCAGATGCAGCCAGAGCTGGGAGCTCGCGGGTGGCCCCTCCGCCCGCTGGAGCATCACGCGCACTGCGAGCAGGAGTGCGAACAGCACCGCCCACGCGGTCGCGAGAGCAACCTCCCGTCGGCCGCTCCTCAGCACCCGGCGCATCGGCGTCCCACTCCGCGGGCTCGTCCAGGGGTCGGCGCGCGCTCTGGATTTCGCCTGGAATCCCGGTGCATCGGATGAAGTCCTCCGCGGCGCGAGTTAGCACCCCCGCCGCGCATCGTCATGAACGCACGTTCCGCTCCGCCTTCCATTGCTCGCCCGAGCCTCCAGCCCTGGCTCTGGACCGGCTTTCTCACGCTGGTGATGGCGGTCCCGGTGCTTCGCTCGGCGCATCCGACCCCTGTCCCGGCTCCGCCGGTGCTTGCGATGGTCCCGGAATTCCGGCTCGTGGACCAGACGGGCGCCCCGTTCGGGCCCGAGCGACTCGCCGGGCGCGTGTGGATTGCCGACTTCGTCTTCACCCGTTGTCCCGACGTCTGTCCCCGGATGACCGAGCGGCTGGCGAGCGTCCACCGCGCGCTCGGAGAGCGTGCCGACGTGGTGTCGGTGAGCGTCGACCCGGCGTACGACACTCCCGAACGACTCGCCGCCTTCGCCCGTGCGCACGGAGCCGATTCTCCCCGCTGGCACTTTCTCACTGGCGACAGTCGGCACGTGCAGGACGCAGTGCTGCGCGGGTTCAAGATTGCCTTCAGCCGCGACTCCGAGGACATCGCGACCATCACCCACGGAGTCCACCTCGTCTTGGTGGACGGCCGCGGGCGCATTCGCGGCTACTACGACTCGAACGACCCGGATGCTGTCGACCGACTGGTGGGCGATGCACGCCGACTCGCCGATCGTCCTTCCAGCTGACTCGAGCTCGAGCGCCGCGGCGCGCGGACCGCCGGCGGCGCGAGCACCGGTCATCCCAGCGAACGACTGCGGCCGCGCCCCGCGGGGATGGTCTGATGCGACATCCAGCTCGACCCGTGCTGGTCGAGCCCGGCGCGCTCACCGCCGCTTGGAGCCCTTCTTTGCCTTTGCGGGCCGCGTCTTCTTCGCCGGCTTCATCGTTCGAGCGGACTTGAGGCGCGGCGCAGTCCGGCTCCGCTGGGCGGGCCGAGCCTTGGCCTTGGGCGGAGGGGGTCGAGCCGCCGGCGAGGGCCGGGGAGGCGGCATCGCGGCCCGCCGCGCAGCCTCGGCCCGTCGTGCGGTGATCGCCTCGCGCATCCCCGGTGCATCGAGATTCAGAAGCCCCATCCGCAGCCGGTAGTGCAGGTCCTCGCGCACCAGCCCGGCCTGGCGCACGCTCGACTCGGATCGCGCGAGCCCGAGGACCAGCTTCGGCCGCTCGTCCAGCGAGGTGAGGGTGCGGACCAGGAGCTGCTGGCCGGCGTCACCGAGCGCCAGAAGATCGGGGACGAAGAGGACCGCACTCCGGACGATCAGCGCGGGCCCGAGCTGCTCGAGACGAGTCACCGTCACCAGCGGTCGACCGCCTACCTCGGCGGCCTCCTGGGCCCATCCGGCGCGATCCGGCGGCGCGCCACCCGACAGCAGCACGGGGGCGCGGTTCATGATCAGCTCCGACTCCGCGTACGTCGGTGCGTCCAAGGGCACCCCCAGGAGCGCTGGGTCTGAGAGGGGACAGTGTATGCGCGATGGCGGACGTTCGGGGGTTACTGCGGGGGCTCGAGCTCCGTTCGCACGTCCCACAGTTCAGGAAAGAAGCGGACGTCCAGCGCCCGCTTCAGGAAGGGCACTCCCGAGCTCCCACCCGTCCCAGTCTTGAACCCGATGATGCGGTGCACCGTCATCATGTGGCGGAAACGCCAGAGCTGGAATCGCTCCTCGACGTCGACCAGCTTCTCCGCCATCTCGTAGCCGTCCCACCAGCGCTCCGGGTCCGAGTACACGGTCCGGAACACCGCGACGACTCCCGGGTGGGCCTCGTAAGGGCCTGAAAAGTCTCGCTCCAGTCGCTCCGGAGGTACCGGGAGGCCGCGCCGGGCGAGGTGGCGGAGGAACTCGTCGTACAGGCTCGGCTCGTGGAGGTAGCGCTCCAGCCAGGCATGCACCTCGGGGCTTTGCCGGTGGACCAGGAGCGCATCCGCGTCCTTGTTTCCCAGCAGGAACTCGAGCGCCCGGTACTGCGCGGACTGAAAGCCGCTCGCTGGGCCCAGGACCGACCGAAACTCGAGGTATTCCGAGGGGGTAAGCGTCTCCAGCACGCTCCACTGCTCGAAGAGCATCCGCTGGATCTGCCCTGCCCTGGCGAGGATCTTGAAGGCCGGCTCGAGCCGGTCTTCACGCACCAGCGCCCGGGCCGCGGTGAGCTCGTGGATGAGGAGCTTCATCCACAGCTCGGATGTCTGGTGCTGGATGATGAACAGCAGCTCGTCGTGGTGCTCGGGACGGCTCCTCGTCTCCTGCGCCGACAGCAGCCGGTCCAGCCTCAGGTAGTCGCCGTAGGTGGTCTTTCCCGCGAGGTCGAGCTTGAGCCCCGGTTCGGGGGTGCGGATGTTGGCCATGCGATCAGCCTACGCCCTGGGGTTGCGCCGGGCAGCCTGCCGAGGAATGACACGGTGCATGGACGCGCGCGAGTTCGGCGGGGCCCTCGCCTGGAAGACCCGCGCGCGGGAGGCGCTCGGCACCTCGCGCGGTCGGTTGCTCGACCTGCTGGCGCCCATTCCTCCCGAAGTCCTCATGGCCCAGCATTCGCCGCTGATGTCTCCCGCGGTCTGGGACGTCGCGCACGTCGCCAACTACGAGGAGCAGTGGCTCCTTCGTGCGCTCGGGGAGCCGGGGTTGAGTGGCCCGGAGACCGATCGGCTCTATGACGCGTTCCGGACCCCCCGGCGCATCCGCGGCAAGCTCTCCTTGCTGGGCGTTCGGGAGGCCCTCGCTTACGCCGAGCAGGTCCGCGCACGGGCGCTGCGCCGTCTCGAGGCAGTGAACGCCGAGGACCTGGCCCGCACCGGGGCGCTGCTCGACGGCGGCTTCGTCTACGGGATGGTGGCGCAGCATGAGCAGCAGCACGTCGAGACCCTCCTGGCGACCCTGCAGCTGGTGACCTCCACGGTCCTCGATCCCCCTCCCTCCCACCTCCCCCTGGCCGAGCGAGCCGTGCTCGGCCGCGAGGTGCACATCCCGGGGGGCGCGTTCGAGATGGGCACCGACGACTCGTGGGCCTACGACAACGAGCGGCCGCGGCACCGGGTGCACGTTCCCTCCTTCTTCATCGACCGCTTCCCGGTCACGAACGGGCAGTTCCTCGCCTTCATCGAGGACGGCGGCTACGCGAGTCGAGCCCACTGGCTCGACGCAGGCTGGGCGTTTCGCCAGGCGGAGCAGCTCGAGCACCCGCTCTACTGGAGACACGCCCGCGGGGTCTGGGAGCGGCGTCGGTTCGGCGCCTGGGAGCCACTGCGTCGGGGCGAGCCGGTGTGTCACGTCAGCTGGTACGAGGCCGACGCGTATGCGCGGTGGGCGGGTCGGCGACTTCCCACGGAGGCGGAGTGGGAGAAGGCGGCGGCCGCGACTCCGCAGGGCGAGGTCCGGCGCTTCCCGTGGGGGGACGCGGCGCCTGACCTCACGCGCGCGAATCTCTGGCCTTGCGGTGGGCATCCCGCGCGGGTCGGCGCGTTTCCGGCCGGGGCCAGCGCGTTCGGCGTCGAGCAGATGATCGGAGACGTCTGGGAGTGGACGGCATCCGACTTTCAGCCCTACCCGGGGTTTCGCGCGTTCCCGTACCCCGAGTATTCGGCCGTTTTCTTTGGCGCTGAGTACAAGGTTCTACGGGGTGGGTCCTGGGCCGTCGCACCGGAGGCGATCAGGAACACCTTCCGCAACTGGGACTACCCCATCCGGCGGCAGATCTTCGCCGGGTTTCGGTGCGCTCGGGACGCCTGAGCGGACCAGGAGTCGGAGGCGAGATGCAGGACGTCGATCCTCAGCTGCTCGACTGGCGCCCGCATCCGCGGGTGAGCTGGGACGTGCTGCTCGGACCTCGCGACCTGCGGCGCACGCTCGAGCAGGACGTGCGGCACGGGCTCGGTCGGCGCCCGCGTGAGCTTCCGCCGAAGTACTTCTACGACGCGCGCGGGTCGCGGCTGTTCGACCAGATCACCCGGCTCCCGGAGTACTACCCCACGCGCCTTGAGCGGGAGATCCTCGAGGCCCGCGCAGAGGAGATCGCGAGTCGCTCGTCCGTCGACACGCTGGTGGAGCTCGGCAGTGGCACGTCTGACAAGACGAGGCTGCTGCTCCGAGCGCTGTCGGCGGCGGGGACGCTCCGGCGCTTCGTCCCCTTCGACGTGGACACGGTGACTCTGCGCAGCTCGGCGCTGCGGATCGCCTCGGAGTTCTCGACGCTCTCGGTGCTCGCGGTCGTGGGTGACTTCGAGCGTCACGTCCCGCTGCTGCCCCGCGACGGTCGTCGGCTGATCGCCTTCCTCGGTGGCACGATCGGCAATCTCGCGCCCCGGTCGCGGGCGCGCTTCCTCGAGGACATCGCTGGACAGCTCGGCCCGACCGACGCCTTCCTCCTCGGGACGGATCTGGTGAAGGACATCCCGCGGCTCGAGGCCGCGTACAACGACGCCCAGGGCGTGACCGCCGAGTTCAACAAGAACGTGCTCGCGGTGCTGAACACCGAGCTGAACGCCGATTTCGACCTGGAGCGGTTCGAGCACGTGGCTCGGTACGACCCGCGCCAGGGATGGATCGAGATGCTGCTCCGCTCGACGGTGCGGCAGACGGTGTTCGTTCGCGACCTCGACCTCCGGGTGGAGTTTGGCCCGGGTGAGTTGATGCGGACCGAGATCAGCGCCAAGTTCACCCCCCCGCAGATCGATCGGGAGCTCGAGGCGGCCGGGATGCGGACCGAGGCGCGATGGACGGATCGCGCCGGCGATTTCGCGCTGACGCTCGCCGTCCGTGCCTGACCGCACCGTCGACGCCGGACCTCCTCGACCGCCGTGGCATGAGGAGGGGTTTGCGGCTGGTAACGGGGGGAACGAGGGGGTAACGAGGTGTCGGAACGAGGTGTCTGGCACCTCGAAAATCATCGTGATTTCGGGGCTGTGGACTGCGCCGACGGGCGCCCCCTTAGCCACCGTCGGCGCGCTCGCCGGCGTTTCGGCAGGCCCGCTCGATGACGTCCAGGGCAGCCTCGGAGGCTCCTCGGAGCGATGCGCACAGGAGGGTGTCGGTTCCGAGGGCCGTGGCGGACAGGAAGACTTCTTGATCAGTTCCGGCGTCGCCGGGCTCGGCGACCCGGAGCCGCACGCTCACGAATCCGGGTTCCTCCACCGCCTCGCTCTTCCGCACCTTCCACCGGCGAAGGCCCTCGGTGAATCCGCTGCGGAGAGTTTCCGGCGTCGGCAGACCCATGCCGCTGCGGAGCTCTGCCCGGAGCACGGGATGCCCTGGGCCGTCGGAAACGCGCAGCGTCCCGTCGCCACCGGTCACCACGACCCAGCCCGCGGGGACCTGAAGAAGCCCCGAGGGCCGGACAGCGAGCACTCCGCCGTCCTCTGACGGTGCCGTCACGGGATGTGGCCGCTTGCAGCCGCCGAGAAGCCCGGCGGCGACGGCGCAGCAGACCAGCGCCCCGCGGCGTCGATCCACCGCCTCACCGCTTGAGATCAGGGGGCGTTGCCGCCGCGAGGGGCGTCGGCGTGGGGCTCGCGCCCTTCCCGCCCTCCATCTTGCACGAGCCCTCGAACATGACGCCCTTGTCGATGCTCAGGGACGGAGTCTCGAGGTTCCCCTTCACCCGGCCGGGAGTGTGGAGCTCGATGAGCTGGGTGGCGCGGATGTTCCCCTCCACCACGCCGTTGACGATGACCGTGCCGGCGTTGATCTCGGCGTTCACCCGCGCGCCTTCGCCGATGACCAGGGTGTCCTTGGTGAAGACCTGGCCGGAGAACTTCCCGTCGATTCGCACCTGCCCTTCGAAGGTGAGCTTTCCCTCGAACTCGCTCCCCTTGCCGAGCAACGTGTGCACGTCACCACCGCGAACGACCACGTTGTCCTCCTCGCGCTTCAGCACAGCCATCGAGTTCCTCGTTCCGTTTCTGGAGGGGAAGCCCGGGAAGACGCTCGAGCAGCGAGCGGCGGCGCGGGCTCCATGAGCGCCGCGGCTCACCGCCGCAGCAGCGCGAGAATACGCTCCAGGTCCTCGTACGAGAAGAAGTCGATCTCCAGCGTCCCCTTCCCGCCGCGATCCTCGAGTCGCACCTTCGTCCCCAGACGGCGCTGCAGGTCCTCCACCACCGCCCGCGCCGCTGTGCTGCCGGCCGGCCGTCGCGCTGGCGTGGATGCCGGAGCCCGTGCGGTTCGAACGAGCCGCTCGGTCTCTCGCACCGAGAGCTTGTCGCGCACGATGCGCTCGGCCGTTGCCACCAGCTCGGAGCCGGAGCCCATGCCGAGCAACGCCCGCGCGTGACCCATTCCGAGAGCGCCCGAGGCGAGGAGTACCTTCACGCCTTCCGGCAACTGCAGGAGCCGGAGCGCGTTGGCGATGCTGGTCCTGTCGCGACCGACGCGCTCGCCGACCTGGTCCTGCGTGAGCCTGAACTCCTGGATGAGACGGCGATACCCCTCGGCCTCCTCGAGTGGGTTGAGGTCGGTGCGCTGAAGGTTCTCGACCAGCGCGAGCTCGAAGGCCTCCGCGGCAGTGACGTCCCGGACGACGGCCGGGACCTCGTGCAATCCCGCCAGCTGCGCAGCTCTCCAGCGCCGCTCTCCGGCGATGAGCCGGTAGTCCGACCCCTCTCGCCGGACCAGCACCGGCTGGATGACGCCCTGGGTCCGAATTGACTCAGCAAGCTCGCGGAGCTTGGTCTCGTCGAATGTCTTCCGGGGCTGAGAGGGGTCGCGAAGGATGTGCTCGACGGGGATCCGGACGATGCCCGCGGCCGGCGACAGGTCTCCCTGGACCGGAACGGAAGCTTGGGGAATCAGGGCGGAAAGCCCCCGTCCGAGCGCGCGCTTCGGGTTGCGATCGGAGGGTCCGGGAGGCATCGCGGGGATCGTCATCAGGCAGCCCGCCGATCGGTCGGGCCCTGATCACGCCGGAGAATCTCATGGCCAAGCGCCAGGTAGCTCTCGCAGCCCTTCGACTTGATGTCGTACAGGATGATCGGCTTGCCGAAGCTCGGGGACTCGCTGAGGCGCACGTTCCGGGGGACCACGGACTCGAACACCAGGTCCTTGAAGTAGCCCCGAACGTCGTTGGCGACCTGGTGGGCGATGTTCGCCCGCCCGTCGAACATGGTCAGGAGAATTCCCTCGGTGGCCAGAGCGGGGTTGAGTCCCCGCCGGACGAGCTCGACGGTCTGCATCAGCTGCGAGAGCCCCTCGAGCGCGTAGTACTCGCACTGGAGCGGAATCAGGACGGAATCCGCTGCAGTGAGGGCATTGAGGGTCAACAGCCCCAACGAGGGCGGGCAGTCGACGATGATGTAGTCGTGCTCAGGGACGAGGGGCTGGAGGGCCTCCCGGAGCCGGAACTCACGCCGGGGCTGGTTGACCAGCTCGATCTCTGCGCCCGTCAGGTCGGGCGTCGATGGGACGACCTGGAGGAAGCGGAGCTCGGTCGGGTGCAGCAGCTCGGCCATGGGCCGCTCGCCCAGAAGTGCGTCGTAGACCGTGCCCTTCAACGCATCGCGCTTCAGGCCCAGCCCGCTCCCGGCGTTGCCTTGCGGGTCCATGTCGACGAGGAGGACCTTCCGCTCGGCCGAGGCGAGGCTCGCCGCCAGGTTGATGGCGGTGGTCGTCTTGCCGACCCCGCCTTTCTGGTTCGAGATGCAGATGACGCGTCCCACCGAGCCCTCCGGGTTCAGTGCTGCTGGATGCGGGGGGGCGTAGCACGGTGGGATGACAGGGCAAATTCCGGCCCGTTCGGACGGCTGGCGCCGACGCCCCCGTTCTCGAGAGAGGCGTTCCACGTGAAACGCCGGCAACCGCCCCGACCAGCTCCTCTCACGAGGTGTCTCTCACGAGGTGTCAGACACCTCGTAATGGCCGGCAACCGGCCCGACCAACTCCTCTCACGAGGTGTCAGACACCTCGTAATGGGGGACACCTCGTAATGGGGCCGGGGTGACGGCTTTAGGGCGGTGTCGCTGCTGGGAGGGCCGTGGTCGTGCGGCCTCGGTGCGCCACCACTCGCGGGCTGCTGCGAGCATTGCCCTGCCCAACGACGACGTCTCTCGACGAGGTGTCCCGAGGACGTGTCGGACATCTCCGTCCTCGGCCCCTCTCGAGGTGTCGGGCACCTCGGTACTGACATCTCGTTCTCGGACACCTCGTCTTCGCCCTGCGGTGAGCGGCGTTCCACGTGGAACACGGGACTGAGAGACCGGACCAACCCAAGCCGCTCGAGGTCGGGTCGCGCTCGGCGGGCAGTGAGCCTTTCTAGGTTCGAGGTGTCTAGGTTCGAGGTGTCAGACACCTCGTCACGGACACCCCGTGGGTGGCCTCGCCAGCTGCCTCTCTCCCCGGCCGAACGAGTTTCCCGGCGACGCAGTCGCATCGAGCAGCGCCATGCGAACCCGGCGATTCTGCTCGCTCGCTGGGGTCAAGTGTCGAGGGCGTAACAAGAGGTCTGGTATTTCTTTGCGAGTCGTGGCAGAGGAGTCCGCTCTTCGGGGGACCCTCGCGATCGACCCAGGGTCGCGAGCAGCCGAAAAGTCGACCGCACGCCTGCTTTGCCGCGACCTGCAGCGCCCCTCTGAGGGCGCCCGTGGCCGCGCTGTGGGAGACCTGGGGAAAACATCGTGCCAGCAGCTTCCCTGAGTAGTTTCCTAGGGTTCCAGGCTGTAGCTTTCGCCGTGCCTGTGGAGAAACCAGCGATTTCTGGAATGCTGCTGGAGGGGAGCCGCGCCCTTGGGGTGCCCCTCACCCAAGGCCAGGCTGATGCGTTGTCGTGGCTCGCGGGCGAGCTCGCTCGGTGGAGCGCCCGCATCAACCTGACGGCCATCCTCGATCCGATCGAGATGGCGGACAAGCACATTCTCGACTCCCTGGCCGTCCTCCAGGTGCTCGATCCCGGCCCGCTGACGCTCCTCGATGCCGGAACGGGCGCTGGCTTCCCGGGTCTTCCGCTCGCCGTCGCCCGCGAGGACCTCTCGGTCACCCTCGTCGAGGCCGTGGCGAAGAAGGTGGGCTTCCTGAAGCACGCCATCGCACACCTCGGGCTCGCGTCGCGCGTCCGCGCCATGCACCTGAGCCTTCGAGGGAATCCGGCGAAGGAGGGGCTCGGACTCTTCGACGCGGCCGTCTCGCGGGCGCTGGCCGACCCCGGACGGTGGGCCACCCTCGCCTCCCCGTACGTCAAGCCGGGCGGCACGCTCGTCGTGATGGCAGGAAGCGAAGCCGAGGCGGCGACCCTCCCCGGATGGAGCCAGCTGCGCCTCGAGCGCTTCCGGCTGCCACTGACCGGGGCCGGACGGACGGTCCTCGCCCACCGCAAGGCAAGCTAGGCGCCTGGTTCCCGCGACACCGAACCTGGGTCCCTTCTCCGTCGCTCCGTCTGCGGCCGCCCTGGCCTACCCCTCGTCCCGGAGCGCCACCGACGCGTCCACCCGGACCGCGCGCCGCGCCGGGAGCCACGATGCCAGCACCGCGCACACGAGCAGGCCCAGCACGGTGACCACGTAGACGAACGGGTCCAGAGGCCGGACCGTCTCCACCACGCTCCGCAGCAGCCGCGTGGTCGCGACCGCTCCCAGCAACCCCACCGCCAGGCCGACTCCGGCCCAGGCCACGCCCTGCCCGACGACCTGGCGCAGGACCAGTGACGGAGGCGCGCCAAGCGCCATGCGGATGCCGATCTCGTGCGTTCGCTGCGCCACGCTGTACGAGAGCACGGCGTAGAGGCCGAGCACCGCCAGCACCAGGGCGAGCAGGGCAAAGAGCACGAGCTGGAGCGTCGCGAATCGCTGCGCGTCCACCGAGGCCCCGAGGAGCTGCTCGGCAGTCCGCATCTCGTACACCGGCAGCTCGGGGTCGATCCGGCTGACGGTTCGCACCAGCTCGGGCCGCAGCTGCTCCGCGGCGACCCGGCTTCGCACGGCGACGTTCACCGAGCGGAGGGTCCGCGCGTAGTCCTCCACGGGCTGCTGCTCCGCCGCGATGTAGAACTGGTGCTGAGCCGGCTCACGGCCGACCACGCCGTAGGCGGCGACGTGGCGCACTACGCCGATGATTTCACGATCCTGCTTTCCGTTATTCGAGAGCAGATGTCGACCGACCGCGCCGGTCGGATAGAAGTCTCGCGCCAACCGCTCGTCGATGACGACGACTTGCTGCTTGTCGCGAGTGTCGCCCGGCTCGAACCACCGGCCGGCGATCAAGCGCAGCCCCAGCGTGCGTGCATATCCCGGCGAGACGATCCCGAAGGCTCCGAACTGGACCTGCTCCGGAGGCAGCTGGGGCTGGGTGTCGCTCCGGAAGCTGGTCTCCCAGGGTCCGTCGAGGGGAAGCAGCGTGGAGTAGCTCGCGTCCTCCGCGCCGGGAAGAGCTCGAAGCTCTCCGACGAGACGCTCGTAGAAGTCGCGGAGGTCCTGAGCCGTCCGCTGCCGCGCTTCGGGGACCGACAGCCGGAAGGTGACGACGCCGTTCCCGTCGAAGCCCGTATCGAGGCGCAGCAATCCGGCGAGGGCACGCGAGGTGAGGCCCGCGGCAACCACCAGCACCAGCGCCAGGGCAACCTCCGCCACCACAAGCAGCACCCGGAGCCGGTGGTGCCCGCCCGACATGCGGGCGTCCCCCTGTCGCATCGCCTCGTGGAGCTGCGTCCGCGACCCGAGGACGGCCGGCAGCAGGCCGAAGAGCACCGCACAGACGACCGAGGCCGCGAGGGCGAAGAGGAGCACCCGGGTATTCAGCGCAAGCGTGACGTACCCGGGAAGAGCCTCGGGCCGGTTCGCCTCGAGCACCCGCATCGCGCCGGCGGCAAGGAGGACCCCCAACGCACCACCGAGCAGCGCCAGGACGAGGCTCTCGACGAGCAGCTGCCGGATCAGCCTCGAGCGCCCCGCTCCCAGCGCTCCGCGGATCGCCAGCTCCCGGATCCGTCCGGTTCCCCGAGCGAGAAGAAGGCTTCCGACGTTCGCCGCCGCGATGAGCAGCACCAGCACGACCGCACCCATCAGGAGCCACAACGAGCCACGGACGTCCTCCGTCAGGGCCTGCTGCATCGGCTCGGGCCTGGGAAGCACCGCCTTGTTGCTCCCGGGGTACTGATCCTGGAGCGCACGGCCGACGCTCTCGAGGTCCAGCCGCCCCTCGCCGAAGCTCACCCCGCGCTTCAGCCGGGCGATCCCCCTCAGCCCGGGATGGTTCCCGCGCTCGCCGGTCCGGCCCACCATCCGCTGGCCCACCGGAATCCACAGCTCGGATCGGCCGTCGAAGCGGAAGCTCGCCGGCATCACACCCACGACCGTGGACGAGATCCCGTCCACCGTGAGTGATTGCCCGAGCGCGGCTGCCGGCTGCCCATAGAGCTTCCGCGACAGCGCCTCGGTGAGCACGACCACCGGCGTCCCGCCGAGACGGTCCTCGGCCTCCTCGAAGGTGCGGCCGGTGAGCGGAGAGATCCCGATGGTGTGGAAGTAGCTTGCGGAGGCCTCGACGCAGCTCGCGCGGCGGGGCGCGCCGACCCCGGTGAGGTTCACCTCGCCGTGCCGGAACACGCCCATCTCATCGAAGGACCGAGTCTTTGCGCGCCAATCGACGTAGTCGAGATAGCTCACCGACATCTGCGGGAACGAGGGCGCCGTCTCGCCGATCAGCAGCAGCCGCTCGGGCGCGGGGAATGGCAGGGGCTGGAGCAGCGCTGCGTCGAGCACGCTGAACAGCGCGGAGTTCGCCCCGATGGCCAGGGCGAGCGTCGCCAGCACCGATGCCGTCCAGCCGGGGCGCCGACGGAGAAGACGGAGAGCGATGCGGACGTCCGCGAGCCAGCTGGTCATGCCCCGGCCACAGGCCAGATCCGTGCCATCGACGACAGCCGTAGAGGGCGCACTCTAGGCGCCGACCAGCAGCCCTGGCGCGTCCCGCCCGTGGGATCGCCGACCCGACTCCGGGACATCCGCGAACCGCCCCCTCAGGCGGGGGGCTTGCCGCGCGCAGCCGCCTCCACCGCGGCCCGATTCTCCGTGATGTACTTCTCGACCGCCTCGTCCTCCAGCTCGAGGTCGCGGAGCACGCCCGGGTAGATGCCTTTGAACGCTGGCGACCGCTCGTCCCCCCGCAGACGGAAGCTCATCTTCAGCACCGCGGCCCCGAACAGCCTGTCCTTCAGCGCCTTCGGCTTCCCCACCGCAAGCCTCCTCGCCCTCAGTCGTCTTCCGGCAGATCGTCCACCGGCAGCCGCTGCCTCGGCATCGGCACCACCTTGTCCGGCGTCAGCACCAGGCGCCGGAGGCGGCCCTCGCCCTCGGTGCGCGCGCTGACTCCCTCGACCGTATCGGCGGCCTTCAGCAGACGTCCGCGCTCGACGGGACCGAGCGTCACCACCGCGTAGAGCCGGCCCGAGCTCGCCGACCGCTGGGCGAGCGTCCGCGCTGCCGCGTCGAGCGCTGGATCCTCGTCGGTGACCAGCGTGCGCTCATCCACCTCGGACGAGCGCGCGGCTGCGGCGGGCCGGGGAGCTGCCGCCGGGCGCGCCGCCGCGGCCGCCGTCGCGGTCCCGTTGGTCATCGTCGCCGGAGCGGCGGGTTGAGGCCGCGGCGGACGGGGCCCGCGGGGCTCGGGGTGCCCACCGAGACCGATCATCACCCACCGGCGCTCCTGGCCCGGCTTGTTGATGAGCTTGTTCACCAGGTACTGCAGCGCATCGCCGAGCGGAGAGCGCTTCCCGGGGACGACTCCGGCCAGCTCCACCGCCGGAGTCACGGCGATGCTGATGCTGCCGTCCGGCAGATCCTTCGCCTCGAGCGTCGCCGGTACGTCCATCGTCCGGAGCAGCTGCTCCAGCACCGCCACCGCCTGTGTCCGTCGCTCGTCCACGGGCTGCACCGCCACCGCCAGTTGTGAGTCGGTCACTTCCGCTTCTCCAGAGCGGGCTTCAGCTTCGGCGTCGGCGTGCTCCCGACCATCCGCTTCAAGACCGCCTGTTGCACCACCGTGAGGAGGTTGTTGGTGAAGATGTAGAGGAGCAGACCTGCCGGGTAGTTCAGCATGATGACCGTGAAGAAGATCGGCATGAACCACACCATCATCCGCTGCTGTGCCGGATCGAGCGCCGGCGGCTGCAGCTTGCTGGTGATGATCTGCGAGACCCCCAGCAGCACCGGCAGGATGAACGTCGGGTCCTTCATCGTCAGATCGGTGACGAAGTGCGAGGTGAAGGGCTCACCGTAAAGCTCGTAGCTGTTGCGGAGCGTGGTGAAGAGCGCGGCCCAGACCGGCAGCTGCACCAGGATCATGAGGCACGACCCGAAGGGGTTCACGCCCGCCTCCTGGTAGGCCTTCATCATCTCCATCTGCTGCCGTTCCTTGTCCTCCGGGAACTTCTTCTTCACTTCCTCGATCTTCGGCTGGAGCTTCTTCATCGCCTCCTGTCCCACCATCGCCCGGTGGGTCAGCGGGATGAGCAGCAGCTTCACCAGCACGGTGAGGAGGATGATCGCCACGCCCCAGTTGCCGACGACGCCGTGGAACCACTTGAGCACCTGGAGCATCGGCTTGCAGAGGGCAGCCCAGATTCCGTAGTCCACGGCTCGCTCGAGGTGGACCGGAGTGTTCGGTCCGTCGACGGCGCGATTCGCCGGGAGGTCCGGGACGTCGGCGAGGGTCCGGGTGTCCTTCGGCCCGAGAAACGCGCCGAAGGCGCGAGTGACGGTCTGGCCGGGGCCCACCTGCAACGGGAAGCGCGCGGTGGCGGTCCGCTCGGTCGCAGAGCTGGTCAGGACGCACCTCCCCTCGACCGCGGTGCCGACCGGGAAGATGGCGGAGAGGAAGTACTGCTGGTTGACGCCGGTCCAGCGCACCGGACCTGCGTGCTCCTTGGTCTCCAGCGAGTCCCTGGCCGTCTCGTGCTCGTAGGAGTCCTTCACGAAGCACGCTGCATCGGACACGTTGCCCACCCCTCCAAAGAAGCTCGGCCTCTCCTCGTGTGCCGGATCGATCGCTCGCCCATACGGAAGCACCAGCTCACCCGACAGCGGGCGGTCGGTGAGGTTCCGCAGCGTGATCCGGGTGGAGAGCTCGTATCCGTCGTCCACCCACGAAACCTCCCGGGTCACTTCCCAGCTCTCGGTCCGTCCGACGAAGGTGATGCGGTGGTCGCCCTCCTCCGCCGAGTACCGCAGCGCCGCGGGAACTGGCCTCTCTCCGGCGATCTCCATCGACAAGGGAAGTGCAGCGCCTGGAACGGGCCGGGCGAGGTTCATCTGCGGACCCCTGGGAACGTCCCTGCCGAAGAGCTGTGCCCAGCCCTCGGCGATGCTGAGCGGACGCTGCTCGCGCTTCTTCTCGCCCTGCAGCTCCGCCGACAGCAGGCCCGCCCCCTCGGTGGAGAACACGTAGTGGACCAGCTTCCGCTTCACCTCGAGCGTCCGCACCGCAGGCCCGGCCGGGGGTGCTCCTGCGCTCGGTGGAGGGGCCACGGGCGGCGTGGGAGCCACGGGGACCGCCGCGGTTTCCGGGGCCTTGGCCGCGACCGTCCCCGCGTCGACGGCGCCCGCGGTGTGAGGAGCCGACGTCGGCGCGAACCAGGTCATGTACACGGCGGTCAGCAGGAAAATGAGCCCGAAGGCCACCGCCGTGCGCTTCTGAGAGTTGGTCTCCACGGAGTTCAGATCCTCCCTGGGCGGGGCGGGACGGGGTCGAGCCCCCCGGGGTTGAAGGGGTTGCACCGGCCGAGCCGGATCAGCGCGAGCCAGAAGCCACGGAACGGCCCGTGCTCACGCAGCGCCGCCAGGGCGTACGCCGAGCACGAGGGGTGGAACCGGCACGCCCGCGGCAGCAGCGGGGAGATGGTCCACCGGTACAGGTGGATGGGCAGGGAGAGCAGGAAGGCGAGCAGCTTCAACGGAGGCTTTTCTCTAACGCGGTTAACAGGGCGTCCGCGGCGCGCTCCAGCACCGCAAGACTGGCTTCCCTGGCACTCGGACGGGCCACCACCACCAGGTGCATTCCTCCTGGCCATCGGTCGCGCCGCTTGCGAAACAGCTCGCGCAACCGACGTCGAACGGCGTTCCGCACCACCGCCGTCCCCACCTTGCTCGACACCGTGAGTCCAAGCCTGGACGTCCCGTCCGGGCTCGCTGCGACCAGACCCACCAGAGGTCCGGCCGTCACCTTCTTCCCCCGTTCCTGGACTTCCAGGAAGTCGCGACGTTTGAGGAGGCGGACCTCCCTGGGAAACGCCTCGGACAACCCTACTTCTTGGCCGCGGACACGGCCAGGCGCTTGCGGCCCTTGGCTCGGCGCCGGCGGAGAACGTCCTGGCCGGCACGGGTGCTGTTTCGCTTTCGGAAGCCGTGGGTTCGGTTCCGTTTCAACTTGGACGGCTGGTACGTGCGCTTCGACACGGGGCGATGCTCCGGTAAGAACGACGGTGCGACTCTCGGGGAGGGCCGCGCGCATAACCCAGGCCGCGCGATCGAGTCAATGCGGACCGGCGGACGGTGCGCCGAGCACCCGGTGGTCGGCGCGCTGTTTTTGATCCCCAACCGGCCGCGGGAAGTCGTACAACACGCCCCCCGCCCCCGCACCACAGGACCGGTGGTTTCCCCCCGAGGTCGCCTCTCGTGTCGGCTTCTCCCGAGCAGTCGCCCGTGCCCGCAAGCGCCGATGAACTCTGGGAAAAGACCCTCGCGCTGCTGCGCGAGGACGGCAAGTCCTATGCCCTGACCTGGCTCGATCGGATGCAGGCCCTCGAGGTGAAGGAGGGCGCGCTGGTCCTCGGCGTCCCCGACCGCTTCTTCCGCGACTGGGTGGACGATCACTACCGGCCGCTCCTCGAGGACGCGATCTCCCGCATCCACGGCGGCACGATGGGGATTGGCTACGAGGTCGTTGGCACGACCCGAGCGGAGGCGGCAGCTCCCGGGACGAGCTCGAGCCGGGCCTCGGCGTCCCTTCCGCGACCCCCGCGGCTCAACGAACGGTTCACCTTCGTGAACTACGTCGTGGCGGAGAGCAACCAGCTCCCTGCCGCCGCGGCGGCCGCCGTCGCCGAGAGTCCAGGCCGGGCCTACAACCCGCTCTTCATCTACGGGGGCACGGGGCTGGGAAAGACGCACCTGCTCCACGCAGTGGGCAACGCGATCTTCTCGAAGAACCCCTCGGCGCGGATCGTCTACCTGTCGAGCGAGGAGTTCACCAACGAGTTCGTGGAGAGCGTCCGCGACCACAAGATGACGGATTTCCGTCGCAAGTTTCGTGACGAGTGTGACGTCCTCCTGATCGACGACATCCAGTTCCTCGGCAAGCGCGAGGAGACGCAGAAAGAGTTCTTCTACACGTTCAACGCGCTCCACGAGATGTCCAAGGCCATCGTGCTCACCTCGGACGCCGTGCCGGCGGAGATCCCGGGGCTCGAGGATCGTCTCCGCAGCCGGTTCACGATGGGCTTGATCACCGACATCCAGGAGCCGAACTACGAGACGCGCGTCGCGATCCTCAAGAAGAAGGCCGAGGCGGACGGATTCGATCTCCCCGACAACGTGTGCCACTTCATCGCCAAGCACGTGCAGAAGAACGTGCGCGAGCTGGAAGGGGCGCTGATCAAGATCTCCGCGGTGCACAGCCTCACCGGGCAGCCGGTGACCGAGGAATTCGCCACCCAGGTGCTGAGGGACATCCTCCCCGCACAGCGGCCGATCGACATCGACCACATCCAGCGGGAGACGGCGCGCTACTTCAAGGTCGCGGTCGAGGAGCTGCGCGCCGACCGCCGGACCAAGCAGCTCTCCCACGCCCGCCAGGTCGCGATGTACCTCGCACGGAAGCTCACCCGGAGCTCGTTCCCGGAGATCGCCGCGCGCTTCAACAAGGACCACTCGACCGTCATCTCCTCGGTCCGCAAGGTGGAGCGGCAGCGCGAGGTGGACGCCGGCATCCGCAAGGAGCTGGACGAGCTGGAGAGCAAGCTCGGGCCAGGCTGAGGGACGGTCAGGCGCGGTGCTTGCCAATCAGATCCCCACAACCCTCCACACTGTGGAGATGTTGTTCGTCTGGTGAGCACCACCTGGCGGACTCCCGTGGAGCGCTGGAGCAGCCGGCCATGTTGTCAGGAACTTGTGGGGTGACGCTGTTCGTTCCTGGTGTCGAGAAGCTCCGGGCTGACCTGGGGGCCGTCCGGGGCGCGGGTGTGGAGACTCAGGGTCCGCGGTGCAACTGCTGTGTGACGATCTGGACAACTGCCGCGGTTCTCCACAGGCAGGGGATCGAGAATCGCGAGGCGAACCGGAGGGTTGTTTCTCTCTCCCCAAGTTCGTGACGCCCGCTTCCACCACCGCAAAGATCAAGGATCAAAACGTAAAGAAGCCCCAGCCGGTGGGGACGAAAGCAACATGAGGACGCCCGAGGGATTCAGCGAACCGATGCGCGGCTCGCGCCTTCCCTGGTCTCCGCAGCACCCACCACACCAGCATCCGGAAGCTTCGGAGACGTGGAGCTGAACGCGACCAGGTAACGCTCCAGCAGCACGCGGTCATGCTCGGGGATCTTGAACTTCTTCTCCTTCTGCATGCGCGCGATCATCGGAGCCCACTGGTCTCCCCGGTACTCACCCGGCCCATGGAGCGCGTGACAGCCGCTGCATCGGACGACGTACACGGCCCGGCCTGCCTGCATCTCCTCGAGCGTCAGGCCCGGGTCCACCGGCTGGACTCGCTCCACGTCCATCGGCGAGGGCTGCGGCACGAATCCGCCGTGCGCGCAGGCCAGAACGAGCACCGCGCCGAGCACGACAGCACCTTGGACGAGACGACTGAGCATGGGCCTGGAAGCCCATACTGAGAACGCCTCGCAAATTCAAACTCGACTGACTGACCCCTCTCATTCCGGCCATCTGCGCCAGCGCGACGGCTCGAAAGGGCCCCCTCCGGCGGGTCCGGCTCCGGCGCGGGTCCAGCGCCCGGCACGTTTGACGCACCTGTCTGTGCGGGCTACACCGCACGCCCTGGCGGAGCGGGCGGATGTCTCCTCCGCGGGAGACGATGGGCACATGGAATTCCGCATCGCTGCGGAGGAGCTGAAGCGAGCGCTGTACCGAGCCCAGGGGATCGTGGAGCGCAAGACCACGATGCCCATCCTCTCCAACGTGCTGGTGAACGCGACGAAGTCGGGCGTGCAGATCACCGCCTTCGACCTCGACGTGGGCATCGTCAGCGAGCATCCCGCCGAGGTCACCAAGCCCGGCAGCCTCACTCTCTCGGCCAAGACGGTCTTCGACATCGTCCAGAACCTGCCCGAGCCTCAGCTGACGGTTCGCAAGCTTCCCAACCAGTACGCAGAGCTCCAGAGCGGAAACGCGCTGTTCAAGATCGTCGGGATGTCTCCCGAGGAGTATCCGAAGCTCCCCAAGGAGGAGAACGCGCATCTGGTCACCGTGCCGGGCCCGGTCCTGCTGGAGATGATCCGCAAGACCGCGTTCGCGATCTCCACCGACGAGACCCGCTACATCCTCAACGGCGTCTTCTTCGAGCCTCGCGAGGGCGGGAAGGTCCGGATGGTGGCCACCGACGGCCACCGACTCGCTCTCGTGGAGCGTGAGCTCGGCGGTGACTTCAAGCTGAAGGGCGGAGTCATCATCCCCCGGAAAGGCCTGCACGAGCTTCGCAGGCTCCTCGACGAGGCGCCCGAAGCCGAGTGCGCGCTCGGCTTCGCGGAGAACTCGGCCCTGTTCAGGAAGCCCGGCCTCACGATGGTGATGCGCCTCATCGACGGGCAGTTCCCCGAATACCAGCGTGTCATCCCCAAGGAAGGCGAGCGGAAGGTCCAGATTCCTCGCGCCCGCTTCACCGAGGCGCTGAAGCGCATCGCCCTTCTCAGCGTGGACAAGTCCAACGCCGTGAAGATTGGCCTCACCTCGAACCAGCTGCGGATCAGCTCTCAGAACCCGGACCTGGGCGAGGCCAAGGACGATCTCGACGTCCGCTACGAGAGTGGCGACATCACCATCGGCTTCAACGCCCGGTACCTCACCGACGTGCTCGGGGTGCTCGACACCGACGAGGTCGCCTTCGAGCTCGGTGACGACCACAGTCCCGGCGTGCTCCACGCTCCCGGGGACCGCACCTACACCGCGGTGGTCATGCCGATGCGGGTGTAGTGCTTCTCGAGCGACTCCAGATCGCCGATTTCCGCAACCTCCACGCGGTCAGTGTCCGCCCGTCCTCGCACGCCACGGTGGTCGTGGGCGCAAACGGGCAGGGAAAGACCAGCCTCCTCGAGGCGGTCTACTTCCTCTGCACCCTGCGTCCCCTCCGGGCGAACCGGCTGTCCGAGCTGGTGCGCTTCGGGACCGAGCAGGCCACGGTCACCGGAAGGTTCACCCTCGGTGGTGCGGAGCGGGAGATCTCCGTTCAGGTCTCCGCCGGCATTCGTCAAGCCTTCGTGGACGGGAAGAAGGCGGCGAAGCTCGAGGACTACTTCGGCGGCGTCAGCGTCGTGGCCTTCACCCCGGACGATCTCGCGGTGGTGAAGGGAGGACCGGAGGTGCGCCGGGCGTTCCTCGATCGGGCGGTCTTCAACCGCTTCCCCGCGTACCTCCGCGAGCATCGCGCCTACCAGCGTGCTCTCAAGAGCCGGAACCGTCTCCTCAAGGAGCATGCTCCGGTGAGCTACGTCGAAGCCTATGACGAGGCCGTGGCCCGGACCGGAGCGCGGGTGCTGATCCGACGCCGGGCTCTCCTCGACGAGCTCGGCCCGCGAGCGGTCGCAGCCGTGCGCGCCATCTCCCAGCTGCCCGACGTGGGCGTGGGCTACACCGCGCTCCACCTCGGGGCGCACCATGCCCAGACCGAGGAGGGCCTGGAGACGGCGCTCCGGCACGCGCTCGGCGAGCGCCTCGCCCGAGATCGCGAACGAGGCTTCACCTCCGTGGGACCCCATGCCGACGATCTCCAGCTGACCATCGGCGGACGCAGCGCGCGTGCCTACGCCTCGCAGGGGCAGGGGAGGGCACTGGTGCTCGGGTGGAAGATCGCCGAGATCGAGAACGTCCGCGTCGCGTTCGGCCGTCCACCGCTCCTGTTGCTCGATGACGTGTCCAGCGAACTCGATCCCGAGCGGAACGCGTTCCTCATGCACACCGTCGCCGAGAGCCGGGCCCAGGTGCTGCTCACCACGACCGATGCCTCGCTGGTGGCCCGTGCGGCCGGACCGGACACACTCTGGCTCCGGGTCGACGCCGGAGCGGTGGCGGAGGATGCTCGCCTCCGCCCGGCCCGGACCGCATGACGGCTCCTTCCGGCGTGGATCTTCGTGTGAACAGACGTTGGCTCAGGAACGGCGGTGGTGGCTTGGCCCTCATGATGCTGGGAGGGCTAGTTGCACTCTGGGGCGCTTCCCTGGCGGCTCATCGAGTTTTCGTGTGCGAGCGCCTGTTCGGTCTCGTCCCCGAACGCACCACCGGTGCTCTGAGCTTTCGCTGTACGGCACCCACCCTTCTCGTAGGCCTGGCCATGACTCTCGCGATGATCGGCGGTCTATACGTCGCATTCGGATTTGCGCTGTGGAACTACGAGCGAGTGAGCCGGTCGGGACCAAACAACCAGCGTCCATGACTCCCCGATTTTTTCCCTATCGACCGAGCAAGCTCCGTGCGCTCCTGGCGGTCTTCGCCGTCGTGGCTGCGGCCCTCGGCGCCGCGGCGCTCGTACGAGCGGGGAGTGGTCGTCCTACGTCCTCGGCCCGGGCCGTCGCCGGCCTCGCGCTCAGCAGCGCCTTCGCCTGGCTCGTCTGGCGATTGCGCCCACGTGACGGCTACGGCGTTCGGGTCGACATCGCCGGCGCCGAGCTGTCCCGCGCTCTCGACGGGCGGAGGGAACGGGTGCTCTGGCCACAGATCAAGGCCGTGGAGCACGTGGGCCGCTTCGCCCCCCGATGGGTCCTCACCTTGACCGACGGAACGCGCCGGGAGCTGCCCCGGGTACTGTTCTCGGACCCGGCCGTCTACGCCGATCTGGGCCGGGTTTTGAACCGTCCAGAGGCCTCGTTTCGGGCCGACGCCTGAGGCTGTCCAGAGGGTCCCGTCCAGGGTGGGTCAGGCCCTGAATTTCCCTGCAAGGTCATGGACTTGCCGCACTGCCACAGGCTTGTGAGCCTGGGGTCTGCGTGTTAGGAAAGACGGGCGGAAATCCCTTGAACGGAACCACCAAACACGAACCCGCTGCCCAGGCCGCGGTCGGGACCTCTGTGCCCGAGTACGGCGCCTCGTCCATCACCGTCCTCGAGGGTCTGGAGGCCGTCCGGAAGCGCCCGGGGATGTACATCGGCGACACCAGCGTCTACGGCCTTCACCACCTCGTCTACGAGGTCGTGGACAACAGCGTCGATGAGGCGCTGGCCAAGGCTGCGACCGAGATCATCGTCACCATCCACGTGGACGGCAGCGTGAGCGTGAAGGACGACGGGCGTGGCATTCCGGTCGGGCCGCACCCCACCGTCCGTGGCATGGACACGGTCGACGTGGTGATGACCAAGCTCCACGCCGGGGGAAAGTTCGAGAACAGCGCCTACAAGGTCTCGGGCGGACTGCACGGCGTGGGCGTCTCGGTGGTCAACGCCCTCAGCGAGTGGCTTCGGCTGGAGATCGCCCGGAACGGCAAGGTCTACCAGCAGCGCTACGCCTGCGGCATTCCGCAGCAGCAGGTCACGGAGATCGGCACCACCGACAAGCGAGGAACCACGGTGTGGTTCAAGCCCGACGCCACCATCTTCGAGACCACCGACTTCCAGTTCGACGTGCTCAGCCAGCGCCTGCGTGAGCTGGCCTTCCTCAACGCCGGTCTGAAGATCAGCATCGTCGACGAGAGGAGCCAGAAGAGCCACCTCTTCGAGTTCCAGGGCGGCATCGTCAGCTTCATCGAGTTCCTCAACAAGTCGAAGGACACCCTGCACTCGCCGGTGTTCTTCAAGGCCGAGAAGGACGGCGTCGCGCTCGAGATCGCGATGCAGTGGAACGACGGGTACGACGAGCGCATCTACACCTTCGCCAACAACATCAACACCCACGAGGGCGGAAGCCACCTGGTGGGCTTCAAGAGCGCGCTCACCCGCACCATCAACGGCTACGCCGAGCGTGGTGGCCTGTGGAAGGACCTCAAGGAGACGCCGACCGGTGAGGACGCCCGCGAGGGGCTCGCCGCGGTCATCTCGATCAAGCTGCCCAATCCGCAGTTCGAGGGGCAGACCAAGACCAAGCTCGGGAACTCCGAGGTGAAGGGTCTCGTCGAGCAGATGGTGAACGAGCAGCTGCTCACCTGGCTCGAGGAGAGTCCCACCGGGGCGAAGCGGATCGTCGCCAAGATCGGTGACGCCACCCGGGCTCGCATCGCCGCCCGGAAGGCGCGGGAGACGGTTCGGCGCAAGGGCGTCCTCGACGGAATGTCGCTCCCCGGCAAGCTGGCCGACTGCCAGAGCCGTGATCCGAGCGAGAGCGAGCTCTACATCGTCGAGGGCGATTCGGCTGGTGGTTCGGCCAAGCAGGGTCGTGATCGGCGCAACCAGGCGATCCTGCCGCTCCGCGGGAAGATCCTGAACGTCGAGAAGACGCGCTTCGACAAGATGCTCACCTCCCAGGAGATCGTGGCGCTGATCACGGCCCTGGGAACCGGCATCGGCAAGGAAGGGGACTACGATCCGGACAAGGTCCGCTACCACCGGATCATCCTCATGACCGACGCGGACGTGGACGGAAGTCACATCCGCACGCTCCTGCTCACGTTCTTCTACCGGCAGATGCAGGAGCTCATCTCCCGCGGCTACCTCTTCGTGGCCCAGCCGCCGCTCTACAAGGTGACGCGGGGAAAGAAGGAGCTGTTCCTCAAGGATCAGCGGGCGCTCGACGAGCACCTGATGCGCATCGGCGTGGATCGCTGCGCTGTCGTGCAATCCGAGCCGAAGGGCGGCGCGGAGATCCGGGGCAACGAGCTGCGGACCCTCCTCGAGGCCATCCGCCAGTACGAGGAGCGCCTGGGCAAGCTCGCCCGCCGGCGTGACCCACGCATCCTCGATGCGCTGGTGCAGGCGGCGCGGGTGGACGAGACCACGCTCCTGGACATGGATCGCCTCAACGCCGAGGTGGAGAAGGTCCACGGCTGGCTGCGCGGCCGGTATCCAGAGGTGCTCGCGCAGCTGAAGGCCTTCCGCAAGGACGACCCCGAGCACCAGGCGAAGAAGCTCGTGTTCCGCACCGAGGTGAACGGGAGCCCGAAGGAGACGGTGCTCGACCACGCGTTCCTCTCCAGCCCCGAGTACGGCGAGCTGCTCCACCTCCGCCGCACCTTCGACACTCTCGGGCCCGCGCCCTGGACGGTGAAGCTCGAGGAGGACGAGCGGGTGGCACTCCGCGTTCAGGACATCCTCGCCGCCGTGCTGGCCGACGCCTCGCGCGGCCTCGCCATCCAGCGGTTCAAGGGCCTCGGCGAGATGAACCCCGAGCAGCTCTGGGAGACCACGATGAATCCGGATTCGCGGACCCTCCTTCAAGTACGAGTCGAGGACGCCGTGGAGTCCGACGAGATCTTCAGCCTTCTCATGGGTGAGGCGGTCGAGCCGCGGCGCGAGTTCATCGAGAAGAACGCCCTCGACGTTCAGAACCTCGACATCTGAAGAAGCAGAAGCCGTTCAACAATCCGTTCCAGGGGCTGAAGCTCCCGAAGGCGCCCGAGCCTGCGAGGCCGGTGGACCCGCCGAAGCCGGCGACACGGCCTGCCCCGCGTGAGGACGACGAGGCTGCTCAGTTCCTCGCCGCCGTGGGTGAGGTGCAGCCGGTCAAGCAGGGTGCCCGCCGGGTGGAGCCGGCCAAGAAGGACACGCTTCCACCCCGGGCGGACGAGGATGCCGAGGTCCTGGCGCAGCTGTCGGAGCTGGTCGCCGGGCAGGCTCCTTTCGACCTCTCGGACTCCGACGAGTTCATCGAGGGCCATCTCCCCGCGCTGGACCCGCGGCTCCTCCAGAAGCTCCGCGCCGGGGAGATCGCCCTGCAGGGCCACGTGGACCTCCACGGGCTCACCCGCGAGGAAGCGAAGGGCGCGCTCCAGCGGTTCGTGCTCGCGTCGCGGCAGGCAGGGAAGCGCTGCGTCCTCGTCGTCCACGGTCGTGGCCTGCACAGCAAGGATCAGATTCCGGTCCTGAAGACCAGCGTTCAGCTGTGGCTGACCCGGGGCAGGATCGCCCGCTGGGTCCTGGCGTTCAGCACCGCGCGCCCCCATGACGGTGGGGCGGGTGCGGTCTACGTACTGCTGCGACGGTAAACGGACGGCCCGCCGATCGCTTTGGTTGGGACGCGCAGGGGAACACCTTATGCTCGTGCCGCGGGGTGGTTGACCGTACTGGGGCGTCGTCTAACGGCAGGACGTCAGACTTTGGATCTGACTATCAAGGTTCGAATCCTTGCGCCCCAGCCTGGCTGCTTTCGGAGGAGGATCTGCCCGTGGGTCCCCGAGTGCTGCAGGTGGTCGCGATCGGCAATGCCCCGCTGAGCCTGCTTCGGGAGCTCGAGCCGCCTCTGACCGCCCAGCTCGGCCTCACGGTCGCCTACGGCAAACCTCCGCTGACCTCGCCGGCGTACGCCTTCAACAAGGATCGGAATCAGTACCACTCCAACGCAATCATGCGACGGCTGGTCCCGCTCGTGGACCGGGACAGCAACGTCCTGGGCGTGACCGACGTGGACCTCTTCGTCCCCGACAGTCCGTTCGTCTTCGGAGAGGCGGATCGGGAGTCCCGCGTGGGGATCCTCTCGGTCTTCCGGCTGCGGCAGGGAGCCGATGAGGCGACCTTCCGTCGGAGGGTGCAGATCCAGGGGCTGCACCAGGCGGGACACCTGGTGGGACTGAGCTACTGCGAGGATGCGCGCTGCGCGATGTTCGCCGCGACCTCGCTCGCGGACGTGGACCGGCAGCAACCGTCGCTCTGCCACATCTGCCGCAACGAGCTGGTGAAGCTTTCGCGCTAGCGGGCGGAGCGGACGCTCCGACCTCGCCGCAACGCATCCGCCATCGCCCACCTCCGCCCCACACCCCATTTCGACCACGGGACGAGTGACGGACCGGCTGCGCGTCGGGGACAATCACGACGCCCGTCGATGTCTCTCCGCATTCTTCGCTTCGCGCTCTGTCTCGTCGTTCTCTCCCTCCCGGCCCTTGCCGGACCGCCCCGTGAGGATCGTCGAGCGGCACGGATCCGCTCGGTGAGCCCGAGGCCCGAGCCCACGGAGGTGCAGCCTGCCGAGGCGGCCCCCATTGCTGCCGCCGCCGCGGACGCGGGGAGCGTCGATCTCGCAGGCCTTCTGGGACTGCTCACCGCGCTCTCGGCGTCCTTCGTCTACGCGCGGGGCCGGCGGCTCTCCACCGCGCGCCGCCCGGCGCCGCGCCCGCCTGGGCACGTGGATCCTTCGTAGCCCCCGGGGCGAGCCGTGGCAGAACGGGGCCCGGAGGACGCCCCATGCCCGCCGAGGAATCGCTGCTGGCCGAAGTCCCTCTGTTCCAGGCCCTGGACCCCGCCGAGAGAGCCACACTCGCAGCGAGCATGCAGCTCCGCGAGTTCCCCGCCGGCGCTCACATCTTCCGCAGGGGTGACCCCGGGTCCGCGCTGTACGTGATCTCCCGGGGAGCGGTGGAGATCACCTTCGACATGACCACCGGGAAGCAGGTGCTGCTCGCGCAGCTCGGGCGAGGGGACTTCTTCGGTGAGCTGTCGCTTCTCGACGGCAAGGAGCGTGCTGCAGATGCCGTGGCCGTCGAGCCGTCGCGAATGATGGAGGTCGATCGAACGGCCCTGGAGGCACTGTTTCACAAGCATCCAGGGGCAGCGCTCGACGTGCTCACCGTGATCGGCAAGCGGCTCCGGGAAGCAGACCGGCTCTTGCGGACGGCCTCGAGCGTCTCGCCCAACGCGGAGGTGGCTCAGCAGACCACCGCCTTCGAGCGAATCGCCGAGCGCCTCGCCGGGTTCAGCGGGAGCCTGCGCTTCCTTGCGCTGCACTTCCTCGTCTTCCTTTCCTGGGTGGTGATCAACGTGGGGCTGTTCCAGCGGGTGCGGCCGTTCGACCCGTTCCCCTTCGGTTTCCTGACCATGGCCACGTCCCTGGAGAGCATCTTCCTCGCCTGCTTCGTGCTCATCTCCCAGAACCGGCAGGCAGCAAGCGACCGGATCCGCAGCGACGTGGAGTACGCCGCGAACATCAAGGCCGGGCTCGAGGTGACTCAGCTGCACACGAAGGTGGACACCCTCTACGCCGAGACCATGGCCCGTCTTGCCACGCTGGAGCGCGGGCTCGCGCACCACCCGCACGCCTGAGCGAGCCGGGTCCTCGGGCGGTGTGGGGCGGAGCCAGGCCGGCTGGAACCGGCGGTCGGGCGGCTGGTACCGTGCCCGCCCCAGGTCGGGGGTACCCTTCATGCCCGCTCCAGCGGATACAGAGACTGCCGTGCAGCGTGTACTCGATCGCATCCAGCGCGCCTGGCGCGAGGGGCGACCCGAGGAGATGTCAGCCCTGCTCGCTCCGGACATCACCTTCGTCTTCCCGGGCTTCAGCATGCGCCTCAGTGGTCGGGACCGGCTGATCGACAGCTACCGCGAGTTCCTCGCCACCACGCGGTTGCGCGAGTACCGGGAGGATCGCCGGAGCATCGAAGGCGGGAGCAGCGCTGCCCTCGCCGAGATCGCCTTCGACATGAGCTACGCCCGGGGTGGCCGGGACTGGCGGGCGCACGGCATCGAGCTCTGGGTGCTGGAACGCCGTCCGGAGGGCTGGGTCGCGTTCTGGCGGACGATGCAGGAGCTGACCGAGGAGCCGGCCTGAGAACCGAGCTCGGACGGTCACTCGAAGATCTCCGCGGTCCTTAGGATTTGCCCGCCGCGAGTGGCCGATGCCAGCAGGCCGGTCGATGAGCTGACCGTAGACGCATTGTCCTCGCCGGTCCGGGGGGGCTGGTGCATTTTCGCAAGCACCTGAGGCTCACCGTGCACATTGTTGTGCGGGAATGCACGGGCGAGCCGCATGACTCGGTTGAAGTGGGACGACCTCAGGTACGTCCTCGCGGTTGCGGACACCGGCTCACTGGCGGCCGCGGCCCGGCTTCTTGGCGTCAACCACACCACCGTGCTTCGGCGTCTCGCCGGGTTTGAGAAGCAGCTCGGCCTGCGTCTCTTCGAGCGGTTGCCCACGGGCTACGTTCTCACCGCGGGCGGCGAGGAACTCGTCTCTGCTGCCCGCCAGATCGACGAGACGGTGACCGGCCTCGGCCGGAAGCTCGCCGGGAAGGATCTCCGGCTGTCCGGCACGGTCCGGGTCACGACGACCGACACGCTGATGGCGTCGATCCTCCCGGAGGTCCTGGCCGAGTTCAGAGAGAGCCATCCTGGCATCGCGGTCGAGGTCGCGGTCTCGAACGTGATGTTCAATCTCACCAGGCGTGACGCCGACGTGGCCATCCGTCCCGCAAGGAACCCGCCGGACACGCTCGTCGGTCGGCGGGTCGCGAAGATCGCCTTCGCGATCTACGGGAGCCCCCGGTACCTCGCGACGAACGCGACGCGCCGACTTGCCGAGCATCGGTGGGTGGGCCCCGAGGACAGTCTCGCCGATACGTCCGTGGCGCGGTGGATGCGCTCGGAGGTCCCGGAGAATGAAATCACGCTCCGTGCGGACTCGCTGCTGGGTCTGTTCCACGCGGCCCAGGCAGGTCTCGGGCTGGCTGCTCTCCCTTGCTACCTGGCGGACCTCTCCCGGACCCTGGTCCGCGTTCACCGGCCGATCCCCGAGATGGAAACGGCGTTGTGGATCCTCACCCACGAAGACCTGCGGCACACGGCCCGGATCCGCGAGCTCACCGAGTTCGCGTCGCGCGCTCTGGGTCAGCGGCGGCGACTCCTCGAGGGTGGACAGGCGAGGCCCTCCTCGTCGTCGGGTCGGCTGGGCCGGGTTCGGTCAGGCCTCCCTTCCTGAGCACGTCGCGCGGGTTGGCGGTAGGGTGGGGCGCGAGGCGCCGACCGGTGA
>Ga0081540_1000338_pt1 | contig 48150 bp, 41 predicted proteins | sample TabmetS2T1R1_FD_71024 | JGI IMG/M metagenome (GOLD analysis project Ga0081540, IMG submission 71024) | Tabebuia heterophylla rhizosphere microbial communities from the University of Puerto Rico - S2T1R1 | ecosystem: Host-associated > Plants > Roots > Rhizosphere ...
CCGGCGGCCGCTGACGCGCCGGTAGTGGCCGCGGCCCGGCCGGCCGGGGCGCGGGGGCGGCGTCAGGATCGGCTGGGGCAAGCGCATGCAGGCGGGCCGGCCGGCATGACAAGCCCCCCGCCAGGAACGGCGCCGATCGCGGCGGCGCCATCTATCAGGCGCTGCGCCGCCAGCATCGAGCAGGCCGGAGATTTGAGCGCCGATGCCGACGGCGGTCCGCCGGCCAGCCTTGGCCGGCGCCGCCGCTCTAGCGCTCAGCCGGCGATACCGTTGCGCGCGAGCAGGCGCTCGGCACTGTCGTTCCACACCTCCATCGCAACAATCTTGCCATCGCGCACCACAAAGCGATCGACATAACGATTGCCCTCGAAAGGCGTACCGTCGGGCCATTCGCCGTAAAGGGTGCCGAGATTGTAGACGATGGTCTCGTGCGCGCCCGGGACGACGTCGCTGCGTTCCATCTTCTTTTTCACCCATTTGTAGCGGCCCGCATTGAAGGCGGCGGTCTCGCTGGGGTGGCGGTAGCGGCGCCCGCCGGTGAAGGTGATCTTGAGATCGGGCGCGATGTAGCGTGCCGCGGCAACGGGGTCGGGCACCATCGAAGCAATCAGGAACTGCTCGACAATTTTGGCGGCGCTCGCCGTTTCGTCATCGAGCCGTGGCGCGGTGGCGGTTGTGGACATGGAGCCTTTCCGATGCGTGGAAGACGGGCAAGCTTAGCACGCGGCTTGCCGCAAGCGCACACCATCCACGCCATTTTCGTATGCAGTTGTTGCGGAAAAATGCGGCCGCTTGCCCGCGCCGATGCACGTAACTTATGCAGATTTGCGCCACTATATCGTATCCAAGGGCCGGCGTGTGGCATATCCTTTGCTCTCCCAGGGGGTATCTGTCGGGGGCGTCCATCTTCCGATCTTCCCGTGTTGCGAAAGGGGCTTGTGCCATGCTTGCCGACGTTGCGCCTTCTCGACTTGCCCGGCGGCTTCTGCTGGCGGGCGCGCTCGCCTTTGCCGCCGCACTTCCCGCCGGCGCGCAAGAGGTGGTGAAGCTGGGCCTGATCGCGGCCATGTCCGGCCAATCGGCAAAATCCGGCGAGGCAATCGCGCGCGGTCTTTCCCTCGCCATCGACGAGATCAACGCCAAGGGCGGACTGCTGGGGAAAAAGGTCGAGCTCGTCGTGCGCGATGACGAAAGCAATCCCGCCAAGGGCGCGATTGCCGCGCGCGAGCTGGTGCAGCGCGAGAAGGTCGCGGCCCTGTTCGGCGGCCTCGACACGCCGGTGTCGCTGGCGATCGTGCCGTTCGCCAACCAGAACAAGATCCCCTTCATGGGCGTGTGGGCGGCGGGTACGCCGATCACGCGCAACGGCGCCGCGGAGAATTACGTCTTTCGGGTCTCCGCCGTCGACGAATTGGTGGACAAGGCGCTGGTCGACTACTCGATCGCCAAATACCAGGCCAAAAAGCCCGGCATGATCCTGATCAACAATCCCTGGGGCGAATCGAACGAGAAGGGTCTCAAGGCGGCGCTCGCGGCCAACAACATGGCCTATGCCGGCATCGAGAAGTTCGAAACCAACGACGTCGACGTGGTGCCGCAGCTGAGCCGCCTCAAGGAGGCCGGCGCCGACGTGCTCTATCTGGTCGCCAATGTGGCGCCCTCCTCGCAAGTCGTAAAGTCGCTCGACCGCATGGGCTGGAACGTGCCGATCGTGTCGCACTGGGGACCGGCCGGCGGCCGTTTCAGCGAGCTGGCCGGCGCCAGCGCCGCCAAGGTGCACTTTATTCAGACCTATAGCTTCTCGGGCACCCTTTCGCCCAAGGGGGAGGCGGTGCTGGCGGCCTTGAAAAAGAAGTATCCGGAAGTCAAAACGCTGGCCGACGTGACGCCCGCGGTCGGCATTGCCAACGCCTATGACGCCATGCATCTAACCGCGCTGGCAATCGGCAAGGCGCAGTCCCTCGAGGGGCCCAAGGTGCGCGAGGCCTTTTATGGCATCGACAGCTACCCCGGCCTGATCAAGACCTACCAAAAACCCTTCAGCCCCGAAAACCACGATGCGCTTTCGGAAAAGGACTACCTCTTTACCCACTTCGTGGAGGGTGAGATCCTGCCGCTCACGCAGTGAGCGAGTGTCGGCCGTCTTGGTCCGCATTTTGCGGCTGTTACCGGCGTTGCGCTGGCGACGCCGGTCTTTTCCGTGCCATCGTGGGGGGCAACCATCCTCGTAACCTCCGCCATCATGAGCGGGCTGGCGCTGGGCGCCATGTACGGCCTGATCGCGCTCGGTTTCCACATCACCTATGTGGTGTCGAACACGGTCAACTTTTCGCAGGGCAGCTCCGTCATGCTGGGCGCGGTGCTGGGCTACACCTTTGCGGTGCGGCTCGGCTGGCCCTTGCCGCTGGCGCTGATAGGCGCGCTCGTCGCCTGCGCCGGCTTTGGCCTGCTGGTGGAGCGCGCCCTCGTGCGCCCCTTTGCCGAACGCGGCTCGAATGCCTGGCTGATGGCCACGGTGGCCGGCGGCATCGTCTTGGACAATGCGGTCCTGTTCACCTTCGGCAAGGAGCCGCGCAGCTTTCCCTCGCTGCTCGCCCAGAAGCCGGTCGAGATCTTTGGCGCCGGCGTCTTTCCCTTGCAGCTTTTGATCCCCCTGATCGGCATCGCCATCGCCGTCGGTCTCAGCTTGCTGTTGCGGCGGACGCGGCGCGGCAAGGCGCTGTTGGCGGTGGTGCAGAATGCCGATGCGGCCCGCTTGATGGGCATCGACGTTAAGCGCGCCGTCGCCCTGGCTTACGCCCTTTCTACCGCGCTGGCGGGCCTTGCCGGGCTGCTGATCGCGCCGCTGTTCAGTGTGCACTCCGATATGGGGACCCTGTTCGGCATCAAGGCTTTCGCCGTCGCCATCCTGGGCGGCATCACGTCGGCCTCCGGCGTCATGTTGGCGGGGCTTCTCTATGGCATTGCCGAGGCCCTGGTGACGGCGCTGTTGGGCTCGACCTACACGCAGATCGTCATGTTCACGGTGGTCATCGCCGCCTTGGCTCTCATGCCCAACGGCCTGTTTGGCCGCGCGCCGGTCAAAAAGGTCTGATGGGGCGCGATGAGCCAGGCCCTCAACCTGTTAGCCATTGCCATCCTCGCGGCGGCGGGCCTCGGCGTGGCCATTCTGGGCGAGGGCTACACCCCGTTCGTGCTGGCGCTGGTCGCGCTCACCACCATCGTCGGCGTCGGCCTCAACATCCTGGTCGGCCTGACCGGGCAAATCTCCATCGGGCATATCGGCTTTTATGCCATCGGCGCCTATGCCGTGGCGGTGCTGACCCTCAAGGGCCTCAATTTTTGGGCGGCGCTCGCCTGCGCCGGCGCGCTCGCCGCGGCGATCGGCGCGCTGCTCGCCTTGCCCGCCATGCGCGTTTCCGGCCCCTATCTCGCCATGATGACCATCGCCTTCGCCTTCATCGTGCAGCACACGGCGATCGAGTGGCGCGAGGTGACGGGCGGCCAAAACGGCCTGATGAACGTGCCGCAACCCGCGCTCGGTGGCGGCCTGGTGGGCGAGCGCAGCCTGGCCGTGATCGCCACGGGATTGGCCACCCTGTCGCTTTATTGCTTTGATCGGCTGGCGCGCAGCGCCTGGGGCATGGCCATGATCGCCGTGCGCGACTCGGAGATTGCCGCCCGCGCCATCGGCTTCCAGCCGCTCATCATCAAGACCCTCGCCTTTGCGCTGTCCGCCGCCCTCACCGGGGTTGCCGGCGGCGTGTTTGCGGCGCTGTTTGCCTTTGTCGCGCCCGATAGCTTCCCGTTCTCGCAATCGATCCTGTTTCTGCTCGCCGTCATCGTCGGCGGTGCCGGCTGGACCCTGGCCCCGGTGGTCGGCGCCGCGGTGATCGTCGTGCTCCCCGAGCTGATCGCCTCGTTCGCCGAGTACCGCCTGCTGGCGTTCGGCGCGCTGTTATTGCTGGTGCTCTGGTTGGCACCCGAAGGCGTCATTGGTCTGTTGAGCCGCGTTTTCTTGCGCATCGAACGGGCGACGCCGCAAAGGCGCAATTTCTCGCTGCCGGCATTTTTGGCGGCCCCGCGCCAGCCTCAGCCCCTCGCCGTCGACGGCCTCAGCATTGCCTTTGGCGGCGTGCGGGCGGCGAGCGAGGTGGCGCTTACCGCCCAACCCGGACGCATCACCGCGCTGATCGGCCCCAATGGCGCGGGCAAGACCACCGTCATCAACATGATCGGTGGCTTTTATGCTCCCGACGCCGGCAGCATTCGCTTGGGCGACCTCGAACTCGCCGGCGCCAGCCCCCAACGCGTGGCCCGCGCCGGCATTGCGCGCACCTATCAGACCACCCAGCTGTTCGGTTCGCTGAGCGTGCTTGACAATGTCTTGCTCGGTCTGCGCCGAGGCCGCTTGGGCAACCCGTTCGCGGCCGCCGCCGGCAGCGCCGAGCGAGGTGACGCCGAGGGGCTGCTCGCCTTGGTCGGCTACCAGGGACCGCTCGGCATCCCCGCGCGCGACCTGCCTCACGTCGACCGGCGCCTGGTCGAGATCGCCCGTGCGCTCGCCACCCGCCCCAGCGTGTTGCTGCTCGATGAGCCCGCCGCCGGACTGATGCGCGCCGATAAGCTGCAGCTCGTCGGCGTTTTGCGTCAGCTGGCCGCCGCCGGCCTCGCCGTCATTCTGGTGGAGCACGACATGACCTTGGTCATGGGGCTCTCCGACCACGTGGTGGTACTCGACGCCGGACGCCCGATCGCCGCCGGCAGCCCCGAAACGGTCCGCGCCGAGCCCCAGGTGCGCGACGCCTACCTCGGCGCCGGCGCCATCGTGGCGCGTCCGCGCGTCGCGCCGTTGGCGGCCGCCCCGCCGCGGCTGCTGGCGGCCGAGACCCTGCGTGCCGGCTACGGCTCGCTGCCCGTGCTCGACGGGGTGGCCTTCGAGGTTGGAGAAGGGGAACTCGTGACCATGCTCGGTGCCAATGGCGCCGGCAAGTCGACCACCCTGCGCGCGCTCAGCGGCCTGCTGCGTCCCGTGTCGGGGTCGATCACGCTTGCCGGCGCGGCCATCGACCAGCAGCCGGCTCACCGCATCGTCCGCGCGGGCCTGATTTTGGTGCCCGAGGGCCGCCAGGTCTTCCCCGAGCTCAGCGTGCGCGACAACCTCGTGCTCGGCGCCCACAGCCGCAAGGGCCGGGTTTCTGCGGGCGATATTGAGCCTCTGTTGCAGCGCTTCCCGCGCTTGGCTCAGCGCCTCGACGCCCGCGCCGGCTTGCTGTCCGGCGGCGAGCAGCAGATGCTGGCGATTGCCCGCGGCCTCATGGCAAGGCCGCGCCTGCTGCTGCTGGATGAGCCATCGCTCGGGCTCGCTCCGGCCATCATCGATGAATTGTTTGGCACGCTGGCGAACTTGCGCGACCAGGGCATCACCATTCTGTTGGTCGATCAGATGGCGGCATTGGCCTTGGCGCTGGCGGATCGAGGCTATGTCCTCGAACTTGGGCGCATAACGCGCGCCGATACCGCGACGGCCTTGGCCAAGGATCCGGCGCTGGAAGCCGCCTATCTCGGTGGACAGGAAGCCGCGGAGTGAGCGCGCCATGAGCTTCGACCTGCTGCTCAAAGGGGCGCGCCTTGCCACCAACCCGGGCGAGGTGGTCGATATCGGCATCGGCAACGGCAAAATCGCCGCCATCGGCCCGAACCTTGCCGATGCCGCCGCCGTCGAGCCCATCGGCGGGGCACTGGTCGTCCCTGGCCTGGTCGAGACCCATATCCATCTCGACAAGTCCTGCATCATCGACCGCTGCAGCATTCGTGAAGGCAGCCTGAAGGAAGCGATCGCGGAAACGGCCCGCGCCAAGCGCGCCTTTTTACCGAGGACGACATCTTCGCGCGCGCGCAAGCGACCTTGCAACGCGCCATCCTCGCCGGCACCATGCACATGCGCACCCACGTCGAAGTCGACCCACGCGTGGGGCTCAAGGGTTTCCGCGCCATGCGCGAGCTGGCGCGCCGCTATCGGTGGGCCGTCGACCTTTCCATCTGCGTATTCCCGCAGGAAGGCCTGCTCAACGATGCGGGCTGCGAAGCCTTGCTGCTGGAGGCCTGTCAGGCCGGCGCCGACCTGATCGGCGGCTGCCCGTACGCCGACACCCAGCCGATCGAGCATATCGCACGCATCTTCGCCATCGCTCGCCGCTTTGACTTGGCCGTCGATTTCCATCTCGACTTTGATCTCGATGCCAGCTGGATGCACCTCGACGAAGTGGTGCGCCAGACCGAGCACGCCGGCTACGGCGGCCGCGTTACCGTCGGCCATGTCAGCAAACTTTCGGCGGTTCCCTCCGCGCGCCAGATCGAGATCGCTCGCCGGCTGGCCGCAGCCGGTGTCGCCGTCACCGTGCTGCCGGCCACCGACCTCTTCTTGATGGGGCGCGACAGCGACTACAACGTGCCACGCGGCGTCACCCGCGCCGATCGCCTCGCCCAGCACGGCGTGACCTGCTCGCTCGCCAGCAACAATGTCTTGAACGCCTTCACGCCCTTCGGCGATGCCTCGCTCATTCGCATGGCCAACCTTTATGCCAACGTTGCCCAACTCGGCCGCGGCGAGGACTTTGAGCGCTGCTTCGACATGATCACGGGCGCCGCGGCCAGGTTGCCGCAGCTCGACGGCTATGGCCTGGCCGTCGGCGACCACGCCGATCTGCTGGTGCTCCCCTGCCAAAACGTGGCCGCCGCCGTGACCGAGCTTGCCCAGCCCAGCATGGGTTTCAAGCGGGGCCGCAGGAGCTTCACCCGTCCGCCGACCCGGCTCAATCGGCCCAAGGCGCCATGAGCCGATAAGCCACCGCCCGCCCGAAAGGTTCACCAAAGCCGGGCCGACGCGGCGACCTCAGGAGCCGCCCCCGGCGTGGGGCGCGGAGCTCGTTTGCCAAAGCCTTAAAGGCGCGAGCGCAATTTGCTTTGAAAGCCGTCGGCTAACCAGGGCGCAACTTGGCTGGCAAACTTTACGCCTGCGAAACGCGCGTTTGCTTCAATGGTGCGCGGACTTCAAGTTTTCGGGGGTGAACATGTTGGCACGCGGCTACCGGCAAGACTGGCTCCGGACGCGCCCGGGCCAGAGTTGAGCGCCTGGCAAAGGATGGCTCCGGCGCCGTTGGTATGATGTTTGGGCTGCTGGTGATCCCGGTGGCGGCCGGCATCGGCCTCGCCGTCGACTTTGGTCGCGTCTATGCGGTCAACAATCATACGCAGGCGGCGCTCGACGCCGCGGCCCTGGCGGCGGGGCGCGTCTCCCAACTCGAGAAGGTCGACACCGTGACCAAGGCGTCGACCGCCGCGGATGCCTATTTCGCCACGGCCAAGCCGAGCAACGTGGTGAAGAGCTCGCTCGAATTCTCGCCCAATTCGCTCAACACCGAGTTCAAGGTCACGGCCACGTCCTGGGTCAGGACGCCGTTTCTCGGCATTTTGAATGCCCTCAAACCCCGAGATTCGGAAGCCGGCGCGCCGGCCGTTTGCCAGGGCAACTTTTATGCCTGCGTCAAGATCGTGACCAGCGCCACGGCCGCCCTTTGCCCAAGCTCGGCGTGCAGCGTGGGCGCCGGCGGCAACAACAGCAAGGGCGAAAGCCTCGAAATCTCCCTGATGCTCGACCTCACGGGCTCGATGTGCGATCCGTGCAGCAAAATCGATGACCTGAAGGCGGCGGCAAAGGATCTAGTGGATATCGTCATCTGGGACGACCAGAGCGCTTACACCTCGCGGGTCGCGCTCTCGCCCTTCGCTCCGGCGGTCAATGTCGGGAGCTACTTCACGCAGTTGACGAACAAATCCCATCGCACCGATAACGACGGCAGCAGCAGCAAGAACGTTCACTATCCCTCCAGCTGCATCAAGGACGACGGCGGCGTCCGGCGCAGCTGCCGCGATGATTCCGACTACAACAGCCCGCCCTATATCGCCGCCTACGCCAAGTGCGTGGTGGAGAGGACCGGCACCGAACAGTACTCGGATGCGGCGCCGGGAGCGGGCGCCTGGCTGCCGACCTGGAACGACAAGGCCGACAGCATGTCCAAGTCGTGCTCGCCCACGGCCCAAATCGTGCCCTTAACCAAAAACCGCGACGCCCTGAAAGCGGCAATCGACGCCTTCGGCACCGGCGGCAGCACCGCGGGACAGCTGGGTACCGCCTTTGCCTGGTATATGCTGTCGCCCAACTGGGCCAACATCTGGCCGGCCGACAGCAAGCCCGGCCGCCTACGGCACCGCCAAATTGCGCAAGATCGCCGTGCTGATGACGGATGGTGTCTACAATACGCTGCAGAGCCACTCCTACGGCGACAACAGCAGCCAGGCCGAGACGGCGCAAAACCAGGCCGTCGAGCTGTGCAGCAAGATGAAGGAGATAAGAGCATCGAGATCTATACGGTCGGATTTAAGCTCGACAACGACAAGGCCAAGACCATGCTCTCCAAGTGCGCAACCTCGGCCGATCACAATTACTCGGCCGATAATGGTGATCAGCTCAAGCAGGCCTTCCGCGACATCGCGCTCAAAATCGCCTTCCTGCGCCTGACGCACTAACCCTGCCTTGCCGGGGCCGCTGGCGCCAGCATCGGCCCCGGCCCCGCTCCACGGCAACGCTCCGCGGCTAATTGGCAGGGACCTCAACCTTGCGCTGCGGCCCCGTATAGGCGACCCGCCAAATGGTGCCGGCCGCATCGTCGGCGACGAGGAGGGCCCCATCCTTGGCAAGCGCGATGGCGGCGGGACGCCCCCACACCTCGGCGCGCTGACGCCCGGCGACCCAAAAGCCCGTCATGAAATTCTCGTAGCTGCCAACCGGGCGGCCATCCCGAAACGGCACGCGCACGACCTTGTAGCCGGTTGGCGCCGATCGGTTCCACGATCCCTTCAGGACGACGAAGGCGCTGCCGCGATAATCGGCGGGAAATTGCGTGCCGTTATAAAAGACAAGGTCCATCGCGGCGGAATGCGCTTCAAACAATAGGTCGGGGAGCTTGGAAGCCTGCACCTTCTCGGGCGCCTGGCTGGCAAAGCCGGGTTGGGGGTGTTGACCGGTGTAGGCATAGGGCCAACCGTAAAAGGCGCCCGCCTTGGGCCGCACCAGGTAGTCGGGGACCAGCCTGTCGCCCAGCCCGTCGCGCTCCTGCACCACCGCCCACAGCTCGCCGTTACTGGGATTGATGGCAAGGCCGCAGGGATTGCGCAGGCCCGAGGCAAAGGTGGTCTGACCCGAGCCGTCAGGCGCGAAGCGTTGGATGCTCGCCTTGACCTGGGGCTCGACGCCGATGTTGCCGACGGAACCAACCCCGACCAACAGCGCGCCGGTCTCGGGCTCGATCGCCAACGGGCGGTTGGCGTGCCCGCGCGCCGCCCCGAACACGCCCTTACCGGTCAGCAGCGCCTGCCCCTTGCCATGGGGGGCTCCCTGGCGCGGAGCGGCCGCCCTCGGCTCTTCACCCTCGCCGCTGCGCGCATGGTCTGAAGGCTGCGGCAGCTTCCAGATCCCGTCTTGGTCGGCCACCAGAATTTCGCCGTCCCGCCAGGCCAAGCCGTAGGGCTGGTTGAAGCCCTGAGCGTAGCGCTCGATGGCCTCGGCTTTGCCATCGCCGCCGTCGCGCAGAAGCGTCAAGATACCGGGGTCCTGCTCGGCAACAACGACATCGCCGTTCCCCAGCACGAGCAACCGCCGCGGATGCTTCAGCTCGGCGTATAGCGTGGCGGTAAATCCCTCGAGGAGCTTGGGTCTTTGCCCGCGGAAGGGCCGGATCAGGGGAGGGTTGGACACCGACCGCGTCGCGCCCGGCGCGGGCAAGTCCTCCGCGCGCACGGTCTGGGACTTGCCGAGCTCCTGATCGCGCGAGATGAGGTCGCTCGCCGCGGCGGCAAGGCCTTGGCGCTTGGCCTCTTTGCCCAAGGCCGCAGGCATCGCCAGGCTGGCCGCCAGCAGCACCGCAATCAGGCCGATTTTCATGCCACGCCTCCTTGCAAGCTTTGCGGGCGCCTCGCGCCCTGCCGTCTGCGAGCGGCGGAATCGAGCCGACGGGGGTGAGAGATTGGGCGCAACGGCCCTCGTCTTTTTCTGGTTTTCTGAGGCTTGCTGGCAAACGCCGCCTCGCCGGGCGGGGTTCCTGCCGCCCGCCAAGCTCAGCCGTGCGCGAGCCTTCGCCCGGCCCAAGCCTTGGCTTGGACGAGATGCTCTTTTTTAAGGGAAATTCTTGAGCGAGCGGGTGATGGGGCCGGACGCGGGCAGAAATTGCCAGGGCCCGGCCACGCCGCGCTGGCCCTGCTCGCTCAAGGGATGGCCGGGGCTCAACCATTCGGCTGGAATTTCCAGGCGGCAGCGCACCCCGTCCCAGGCAAAGTCCAGCTCGACCGCACCTCCGAGTTCGAACGGAATGAGCTCGCGAATGACGCTGCTGCCATAGCCCGATGGCGGCGGCGCCACGATCTGGGGCCCGCCGCGCTCGCGCCAATCGACGACCAGGCGCTCACCCATGCCAGGCTGCGGCCAATGCCAGCTCAAGCACACGCGGCCGGCCTCGCTCGAGAATGCTCCATACTTGGCCGAGTTGGTCGTCAGTTCATGCAGCACCATGGCCACCGCCTGCGCCGCCTCGGCTTTCAAGGTAATGCTCGGTCCGCTGATTTCGGCGTTGTCGCCGGCGTAGGGGGCAAATTCACGCTCAATCACTTCTGTCAGCGCCACGCCACGCCAATTGCTGTGGCTCAAGAGCTCGTGCGTCCCCGCCAAGGATTCGATGCGTTGCTCGAGGGCCGTCACGAAGTCTAGCATCGAGGGGGTCGAATGCTGGGTGTGCCGAATGATGGCGCCCACCGTCGCCAGCACATTCTTCACGCGGTGATCGAGCTCGGCATTGAGGATGTTGCGGTGCTCCTCCGCCAGCTTGCGTTCGGTAACGTCGATGTCGACGCCCACCACGCGCTGCGGGCTGCCGTCCCCGCCGTAGCAAATAAAGCTGCGCGATTCGATCCAGCGTACCTCACCGTCGCGCTGAACGATGCGATACTCGGTCTCGTATTCACCGCGTCGTTCCCGCAAAGCCCGCCGCCGCACCTCCTCGACCCGCTCGAGATCCTCCAGCTGCATCCCGGCTTGCCAGTCCGCGCGGGTAATCTCGGTCGTGCCCTCGGGCAGGTCGTGCAGGGCCGCATAGCCCTCCGAGACCTGTAGGGTATCGGTGGCGACATCATACGAGTAGCTGCCGACCAGCGCCGCCTTGGCCGCTAAAGCCAGTTGCAAGGTGCGCTCGGCGAGCGCCAGCTCGGCGCGCTTGCGCTCGCTGATGTCCCGCGTCAGGCCTTTGACGCGCACCAGCTTGCCATTGGCGTCGAACTCGCCCCGCGCCGTCTCCTCCAACCAGGCCTCGCGCCCGTCGCGGCAACAAAAGCGGAAGCATACGGCATAGCCTGGGCGGTCCGGGTGCAGCCGCCGGATCTGCGCCCGAAAGCCATCACGATCAGCGGGATGCACGTGGGCGAAGAAGTCGTTGTAGGCGTCTGAGGCCGTGGGCTCCGGCCCGAGAATCGAGGCCGCATTGGCACTGCGCTGGGATTTGCCCGTCACGGCATTCCACTCGAAGGCGATCACCTGACCGGCCGCCAAGGCGTCGGCCAACCGCGCTTCGCCTTCCGCCAGCGCCGCTTCGGCCTGCTTGCGCGCGGTGACGTCGATGTTGGTGCCGACGATGCGTTGCGGGGCGCCCTCGCGGTCGTAGGTAATCAGGCTGCGCGACTCAATCCAGCGAATCTCGCCATCCTCGCGCAGGAGGCGATACTCGCAGCGGTGATCGCGCTGCCGCGCCGCCACCGCCTCGGCCAGGTGGCGGTCGAGCGTGGGCAAGTCGCCGGCATGCACGCGCCGGCGCCATTCGGTCCGGCTCGTCTCCACGCACGTCTCGGGCAGGCCGTGGATGGCCGCATAGCCTGGCGAGACCTGCATCATCCCCGTGACGAGGTCGAAGGTAAAGCCCCCGGCCAGCGCCACCTTGGCAGCCAGCGCCAGCTGGGCATCGCGCTCGGCCAAGGCCTGCTCGGCGCGCTTGCGATGCGTGATGTCGCGGGTGACCCCCAGCCAGCGAACGAGCTCCCCCGTCGCATTGCGCACGACGGTGCCCTCGACCGCCACCCAGCGGTCTTGGCCGGGCTCGGTGCCGGACAGTGCCGGCGCCAGCCGGTACTCGAGCTTGCAGCTGCCGCCACCGCGCATGGAGGCGGCAAAGGCTGCATCCAGCCGCGGCAGATCCTCTGGATGCACGAAAGGCCTGACTTCGGTCAGGTTGATGGGTGGGGAGGCCAGGGAATGCCCATGAATGCGCTTGTCGCGGGCGTCGCTGTCGAAGCGACCGGATTTGGCATCGATGCTCCAGACGCCGAGTTCGGCCGCGTCGAGGGCGAGTTGCAGCCGCTCGTTGGCGTCCTTGAGGGCAGCCTCGTTGCGTCGCCGTTCGGCAAACAGGGCCGCAAGGATCAAGGTGCAAATGGAAATGGCGAGCAGCGCCGCGCGCGCCGCATAAATCTGATCGTGGGCCTGGGCGTGGCCCGGTTCGCCGACGCCGAAGGTCGCCGCCCAGATCACGCCGAACCCGAGGATGAGGCCGGCGGCGGCGGCAAACACCGGCCGGCATTGAGCCGCCACCAGCACGGGCAAAAGCAGCGCCAGCGGCAGGATGTTGTACCAAGCATCCGCACCCGCGCTGAAGGCCGTGGCGCTCACCATCGCCAGGGCCGCCAGCGTCAAGCTGGCTTTGCCGACCTCCCAGCGGTCCGGCGGGTCGAGTAGAAGCCCGCCAAGTCCGATCAGCAGCGGTGCCACCAGGATTGAGCCCAGGGCATCCGAGGCCACCCAGTTAGCCCAGATCGTCAGCAACGGCACGTCGGGGCTGTGGAACAGGGCAAAGCCGGCGGTGCCACCGATGCCGGACAGCACGGTGGCAACACCCACCACCCCGAAAAACGCCAACACCCGGTGGACGCTATCGAGGCTGAAACGCGCGCCGAACTGCTCGGTGATGAGATGGCCGATCAGGAGGGCCTCCCCGGCATTGCAGGCGGCAAAGACCACAGCGCCCGGAAGATTGCGGTCACCCAAAAGATTGGCGATGAGCGTCGCCGCCGCCACCCCGATGGCCGTCGGCAGGCGCGCCCAGGATCCAAGCGCGATCACGGTCCCCGAGGCAATGCCGGCCGCGGGCCAGAAGGCGGCGACACCGTCGGGCTTGGTCAAAAGTTCCAAGCTTAGATCGGCGGCGAGGAGGTAGGCGCCGCCGACAAGAAGGCAGAGCGCAGCGGTGGCGCCGAGGCTTGGTGATCCCAGCTTGCGCGGCCAGATGGCAGGAGCGGAAGGTGGCGGCTGCAGGGTTTGCATCGCTTGCGATACCCCTCGACCACCAACGGGTGGCAATCACATGGGAACGCCCGGCTCGCTGCTCACCGGACGCACACCTGCTCGAGAAACCCCGCATGGTCAGTAGGCGTTCGAACGCCGCCATTGACATCAGGAATGGTACTGAGATTGCAAGGCGGAGAGCATTGAGTGGTGAATCGACGAAGGCCATCCTTGAAGGTTGCATCAGCCACGGCCGGGGCGACGGCCCAGGCCCGAACGGACCCCGGGGAGCCTTGCGGCTTGGCTTTCAATGGCAACGCTTGCGATTTGCTTTATTGTTGATGTTGCCAAAGCAGCGCTACACCTGGCTCAAGCTAGTATAGAATAAGCCATGGCCACGGTTCAGACCGGCGGCGAGCTCAAGCGGCTCGTGCACCTGACAGAGATTACCCGCGCGCTTCGGGCCCGGTTTCCCGATGCCCCGCACCAGGGCATTGGGCTGGGCGAGATTGCAAGGCTTTGCAAATCCCTGGTGTCGTCGCGGGCCTGCCGGGATTACCATGACGTGCGCGACGACATCCTGTCGATCGCCTGCCTATGGGATTTGACAAACGACACGCTCGAACAGCAGTCCGACGAGCTCCTCGCCTGCCTCAGCGCCTTCATTGCCGAGCAGGCACCCGGCGCACGCCTCTAGCGCCGGCCGCTGGCCCCCACGTGGCGGCCAGGTCTCGCAGCAGGGCCCGCCAGCATCTTCGCCGCTTTCTCGCCAACCCCTGCCACCCCCTGGGCGGAGGCCGGTGGCGGTGGCCTCACACGCGGCAAAGGCCGCTGCTGATTTGCGAGCTCAGAACCTTGCCGATCCTCAGCAGATCGCCGCCCCATCGTTGGGATCCATCAGCGCCTCACCGGGCCCCGCCAGGACGGCCGCGGTGACGTCCTCGCCGCTGTTGGCGTCCTGCACGATAAAAGGCACCGCCATCAGCTGCCAGGCGTAAAGGTCATCAAGCACGATGTACCGCCGCAAATCGACGTCATAGAGCCTTTCCGCATCGTAGCGTTTGATCAGAACCGACGCGGACGGGGGACTGCGCATTGAGACCTCATGGGTGCCTTGGCACCGCCCAGAACGGCGCACGTTACAAGCTCGCCACGGCGGACACAATTGCTTCGACCCCGGCGCCGAAGGAACCCACCCAATTCTTTAAGGACCCGGACATAATACGTTGAAAAAGCAAGCTGGATTGGGGCTCAGCAACTGCCCGCGGCACCTGCGCCGCAGCCGCGACCAAGCGCTGCCGGCCGCGTGACGCGACGGCCAATTTCCGTGCTGGCCGGCAAAGGCGTCAGGGCCCCTGCCTTGCCCTTGCTGATGGTATCCTCAGCCTGCCGCGAGGCGGCGTTGCTATTTCTGGAGCCCGCCGCCGGCCTGGCTGTCGGCGTTTGGGTGTGTCGCGGCGGCGCCGCGCCGGCATGAGCGCAAGAGAGCAACAGCTGGCGGCAAACGGGTGAGCCCCTCGAGCCCGAAAGCCGGGGGAGCTCAATGCCCCCGTGCCGGTCCGAGCCTGGGGTTTTGCCGCCCCCGGCGCGGGCTTGTTTGGTGCGCTGAGGCCGGCCGGGGCTCAGCCTGTCGTCTTGCTCAGGCCGTGGGTGTTGGCGCACAATCTTAGGCAAGCCCATCCGCATGGATTTTTTTTGATGTATATCGCCGACAGCAAGCGCCTTACCCATCACGGCGCCAAAAGCATCATGACGACAGCCATTGACCTGGCGCGCGAGGCCGGCCTTGCCATTTCCTGCGCGATCGTCGACGCCGGTGGACACCTGATTGCGCTCGAACGCATGGATGGTGGTCGCTTCCACACCGTGCATTCGGCGACCACCAAAGCCGTGTGCGCCGCCTCTAATCGACGCGCGACCACCGCCAAGGGCGCCGTCGGTCAAGACCTCGACGTCGCCCACGCGATCGGTCTGGCGTTGGCCGCCGGACCGGGGCGTTGGACGGCGATGGAAGGCGGCGTGCCCGTTCTCATCGACGGCCACTGCCTCGGCGGGGTCGGAGTGAGCGGTGGGGATTGGGAAGCCGACGTGCGCATCGCCAAGGCCAGCGTGGAAGCCATTGGGGCAAGCTGGAAGTAAGCCATAAGGGGGCCGAGCGCTTGGCCGGGCCTACCTGCGGCCGGCCGGCGTCGGAGCAAGCATGGAGCAAAGCCCGTTACGGGTGGCCGCGATCGGCATCGGTTGGTGGTCCGACGTTTTGGCCGATGCCGCGCAACGCTCGGGCAAGCTCAAGCTCGTCGGCTGCTACAGCCGATCGGCGGAAAAGCGCCAGGCTTTTGCCGACAAATACGGCTGCCGGGCGGCGCCAAGCTACGAAGCGGTGCTGGCGGATCCGGAAATCGAGGCCATCATCAACACCACGCCAAACAACGCCCATCGGGCAACCTGTTTGGCTGCGGCGGCGGCGGGCAAACACATTTTCCTCGACAAGCCCATCGCCAACACCATCGCCGATGGCCACGCCATCACCGCCGCCTGCCGGCGGGCCGGCGTCGTCTTGGCGCTTGGCTACCAACGGCGGCGCGAAGGCCATTTTCGTTGGATCAAGCAACAGATCGATGCGGGCGTGTTCGGCAGGCTCGTCAATGCCGAGGCGAATATTAGCCGCGACCGGCTCGGCAAAATTGATCTGGGTTCCTGGCGCTATCGCGCCGACGGCATGCCCGGCGGCGTCATGCTGCAAATCGGCATCCACTACACCGACGTGCTGGAATACCTGCTCGGGCCGATTGTGGCGGTGCGCGGCCAGCTGGCGCGACTGGTGCTGCCGGGCGACAACCCAGATGTTGCCAGTTTGCTGCTGCAGCATGAAAGCGGTGCGCTCTCGACGCTCAACGCCAGCTACGCCTCGGCATCGGAATATTACTTGATGAATATCTACGGCAAGGACGCCACCGCCTACTACGACCTCCACAATGGCCTGCATTTCCTCAAGCGCGGCGCAGGCGTGCCCGCGCCCGTGCCGAGTGACAACATCGATACGTTGGTCGAGCAGTTGGACGAGTTTGCCGCCGCGGTCCGCGGCGGCGGGCCCATCGAGGTGGGCGGTGCCTATGCCACGCGGTCGCTTGCGGTCGTGCGCGCCGGCATCCTCTCCGCCGAGCAAGGGCGCCAGATCGAGGTTGCCGAGGTCTTGAACGATGGCGCAGCCGTATAGCCGCGCCAACAAGAACACCAGGAGCCAAGCATGCCGCCACGCATCCGCGTCCGACTGGTTGCCCTTTTGTTGTTTGCCGGTGGCCTGCTGCCGGCCGAGGCCCAGGACTATCCGTCGCGATCGATCACCGTCATCGTCCCCTTCCCTCCCGGCGGCGCCAGCGACGTCGTGGCGCGCATCGTCACCGACCAGATGTCAAGGCTGCTCAAGCAGTCGTTCGTCATCGAAAATGTGGGGGGAGCCGGTGGCACGCTCGGAAGCGCGCGGGCCGCCGCCGCGGCACCCGACGGCTACACGCTGCTCGCCGCGGCGATGGGATCCCACGTCGCCGCCCCAGTATTAATGCCCAACGTCAAATACGATCCCGCCACCAGCTTCGTGCCGATCGGCATCACCGCCCATTCGCCGGCGGTGGTCATTGCCCGCAAGGACTTCCCGGCCCAGGACTTGAAGGAGTTCGTCGCGACCCTGCAACAACAGGGCGAGACGTTGAAGCAGGCGCACGGCGGCATCGGTGCCTCCTCCCACATGTCCTGCCTGCTGTTCACCAAGGCGATCGGCGCCACCCCGACGCTCGTTGCCTACCGTGGCTCCGCCCCGGCGCTCAATGATCTCATCGGCGGTCACGTCGATTTTCTCTGCGAGCAGTCGGTGGCCGTGGCCGAATCCGTTCTCGGCGGCACCGTCAAAGCCTACGCCGTCTCCGGCGCAGAGCGCTTGGCCTCACTGCCGAACGTGCCGACTGCCAAGGAACTGGGAGTGGCGTTCGAGATGAGCATCTGGGCTGGTCTGTTCGCGCCCAAGGATACCCCGGCCGAGGTCGTGGCCAAGCTTGCCGGCGCCTTGGACCAAGCCCTCGATGAACCGAGCGTGCGCGAGCGGCTGGCCCAGCTTGGCGGCACCATCCCGGCCAAGGCTGAGCGTAGCCCTGCCGCCTTCGAGCGCTTCGTGCGCACCGAGATCGCGCGCTGGGCCCCGCTGCTCGCCACCGCGCACGGCAAACCTTAGGCCGTCCCAGCGGCGGCACGCGGCTTGGCTCCCCGGTGGCCGACAACGGCAAGGAGCAGCGCCTCAGCGCGCCGCCGACGGAGCATGTCTGCAACCGGTGGCCCCGACCCGCCTCGGCTGCGACGATTGCAAAGCAAAGGGTTAGTACCGATAGGCAGGGTGCGTTGGCTGGCGCAGCCTTGCTCAAGGAACGGTGCGCCCCCCCGCGCGCTTGAGCCACGGGTGTCCGCACGGGCCATCCCACGCCGCCGGGCGGTCAGGGTAGGCCGCGCCAACAGTCCTGATGGAGGATGCCATGGCAAAACGAACGGCAGCCGTGGTGCTGGCGGGGCTGACCGCAACCGCCTTGTGCCTGTGGAGTGCTGCCGCGGCCGCGCGTGGTGGGGGATTTGGCGGCGGCGGGCACTTTGGCGGCGGCCATTTTGGCGGCGGCCATTTTGGCGGCGGTGGTATGCGCTTTGGCGGCGGCCATTTTGGCGGCATGCGCTTCGGCGGCGGCGGCATGCGCTTTGGCGGTTCTCCCTTCATGGGCGGTCCACGCTTTGGCGGGGCACATTTCGGCGGCATGCGCTTTGGCCGCGGCCCCTTCGTGGGTGGCCCGCGCTTTGGCGGGGCGCACTTCCAGGGCATGCGCTTTGGCGCCATGCCGGGGCGCGGCCCCAGCGGCTTTGCCAATCACCCCGTGAACCGTCCCTTGGCCCGGGCCACCCCGGGGCCGCACGCCTTCGCGCGTGGCAACGTCGGCGGCGTCAACAGGTTTGCTGGCAGGCGCGGTGTTGGCACCGCGGGCGCGGCGGCCGGCAGGGCCTTTCACGGCCAGGCCGCCGGCGCGGCAGCCGCCAGGGCTTTTCACGGCCAGGCCGCCGGCGGGCGAGCCTTCCATGCCTTCGACGGACGTGGCCTTGGACGTTTCCAGCACGCCGCCTTCCGGCACAACGCCTTTGCCAGCAAGGTCGCTTTTCATAACCGGGCGTTCAGGCACGCCGGCTGTTGCCGATTTTTTGGCAACGTCTTCTGGCCGTTCGTGGTCGGCGATGTCTTCACCGACGTGCTTTGGCCCTCACCCTGGTACGAGCCGTTCTGGGGCTATGACGGCGACTATGCCCTGAGCAACGTCCTCTGGGTCGGGCCTGGTTCGCTGTCCCCCGTCTACGGCAATGTCTATGACATTTACGGCGGCAGCTCCGGCCGCTATGCCGGCGCAACACGGTCGGACGATGAGGTCGCCAACGCGCCAAGCTCGGATACCCCGACCGACGCCAACCTGACCCAGGCCTGCACCGACCTGGCGCCCGGCGTGACCGATTTGCCGATCAACGACATCGAGCGCACAGTAGCACCGACCGGAGACCAGGTTGCGGCCCTGGCCGCACTCAAGACCGCCTGGACCAAGTCCACCCAGATCATCAAGGCCTCCTGCGGCGGCGAGGTTCCGCTGACCCCGATCGGGCGGCTCGACGTCGTCGAAGAGCGTTTGGGTGCCGTGCTTCAGGGTCTGCAAATCGTCAGCGGCCCGCTCGAGAACTTCCACAACTCCTTGAGCGAGGCGCAAAAGAAGAGCTTCGATAACATGCTGACGGCCCATCGCGATCGCAGTGAACCGGGCAGCGGGGTCGCCGGCCGCTTGAGCTCGCTGTGCAGCGAACGGGCGGCCAGCTTTGCTCGGCTCCCGACCGACAAAATCGAGCAAATCATCCATCCCGACGAACAGCAACGCGAGGCCTTGGATGCGCTGAAAAATGCCTCTGCCAAGGCGAGCGAGAAGCTCAAAGCGTCCTGCCCGACGGAAACGCCACCAAGCCTGCCCGACCGCTTGCACGCGGTCGAGCAGCGGCTCGCCGCCATGATCGCGGCGTTGCGGACGGTGCGGCCGGCCCTCACCGACTTTTATGGCTCGCTGAGCGACGAGCAGAAGGCGCGCTTCAACATGATGGGGCAACCAAGCCAGGGGAGCAGCGGCCGCAATGCGCGCCAAGCCGGCGGCAAGTGATGAAACCGTCGGACGCTCCATCCCGCGGCGGCCCGCGGTCCAGCGCCCGTCCCGCAACCGCCAGTAGGCAATCCGATCGGCCCGGCTAGTCGCGCGCACCGCCGGAGGACGGCGCCGACGCATCGAGCCAATATCTGGCGCTATGCTTGATACCCGCCTCGAGTTCCGACTTCTCGATAATCCATTCGAGATAGTCCCGATCCTGCGCAGCAACCTCGGCGTAGCTCCTGCCGCGGTACTTGCCGAAGTGAAAGCGCGTGTAGAGCGTCGGCTCGGCCGACCATTGCACCAATTGGCTCCAGCGGGCGTGCTTGATCAATTCCTCGAAAATTGCGGCGGTGACGATGACGTCGAACGCAGCCCGGTGCGGCGAGATCGAGCCGCGGTCAAAACCTTGAAAGGGCGTCGCGCGCCCGAGGGCATAGCGCAGCTCCTGATTGCTGTGGCCATCGAAGTGGGGCCACACCCGTAGCGCGCACTTGTAGGTGCAGATCCACGGGCCGAGCTCGATACCTTGGGCGGCGAAAAAACTCTTCTCAAATTCGCAGTTGTGGGCGACGTAGACATCCGCCCCCTTGAACCGCTCAACGACCTCGCCCAGCAACGGCGCACCCTCAACGTCCTCATCGACGAGGTGATGGATGGCGGAGGCTCCGGGCGGAATGGATTTTGCCGGCCGCACCAGGGTATCCATGGCGTTGGTGATGCCGCCGCCGCGCACCATGTCGACGCTGGCGATTTCAATGATCGAGTCCGAACCGGGGTCGGTCCCCGTCGTTTCTATGTCGATGACGCGTATCAACGCCTGCGTCTCCTAACCTGGCGCGCCGCCCGGCGCCCGCGGCCGACGCCACAAGGCGCTTCAGGTATCGGCGACGCCTGCCGTCCTGGCACAGGCAACGAGATAGTCACGCCCCAAGAGCATGTCATCAGGGCTGCCCCAGCCGCACATGTAATGGCCGCTGAAGCCTGCCGCCTCGAGCCGGCGGAACATGTCGACGAAATCTACCGTACCGGACCCGGGCGGCATGTGCAGCTCGTAAAGCCCGTTGTTGTCGGCCACACGTACCTCCTCGCAGCGGCTCATGTCCATGCCTTCGATGAAGCCCTTGATGCCGATCGGATCATAGTGTGCATGGTTGATGGTGAAGGCCCATTTGAGCTGCGGGGAGCGGATTTGCTCGAAATAGTGGATGGTATCGGCCAGCGTGTCGGGCAGGTAGTGGACTTCGGCCCGCTCCGGCTCGCCGTTGAGGTTCTCCAGCAGCAGCAGCACCTGGCGCTCCTCGGCATAGGCGACGGCCCGCCGCAGGCGATCGATCGAGGCCTGCCGGCGAAGGCCAACGTCGGACGTGAAATGGTAGCCACCGTGCACGACCACCCACTCCGCCTTGAGGCGCGCCGCCAAATCGATATAAGCGCGCAAGTATTGATCGGCGGCCTCCCGCAAGAACGGTGAGATCTCCGCCACATTGACCGCGGACAAGGTATGCAGGCCAAGGTGCAGGCCATGGCGCTCGCAGGCCGCGGCAATGCGCGCGCAGCTTCGATCATCGAAGCTTTCCATGGCGTTGGGAGCAATGTCCGTCTGGGCGTCGAAATAGTAGACGCCATGGCGGGCCGCCCAGGCGATGCCGTCCTCAAGCGCAATGCTGCGGCCCAGATCAATACCGATCCTATCCTTGAAGGTCATCGGGTTTTGCGCCCGTGGCACTGGCCAAGCGAAATCAGCTCCCTCATTGCGGCGGCGAGAACCCGTGGCGTCGATGCCCAAGGCGTGCGGGCCCGCCGTGCAGCCGCCGCGCGCGCCGCGAGCTTTGGGCGGCGCGCGGCCCAGCCTGGCCCAGCCTTAGGGCACCGGAATGGCCCGCTGATTGTAGAGCAGCTTTCTGATCCGGGCCTGCTCCTCCGGCGGCAGTTTGGTGACGTCCGTCGACAGCTCGCTGCCGACGGCCATGCCACGCTGGACGGCGGCACGCTGACCGATCGCCTCAAACCAGCGTTTGAAATACTTGAACTCCTCGATGTCTTGCCCTTGCAATTTCCAGTTCACCGTCCACGGGTAACAGATCATGTCGGCGATGGTGTAGGCGTCGCCAGCCAGATAGGGGCGGTCGGCCAGGCGGTTGTTGAGGACGCCATAGAGACGATTGGCCTCGTCGCCGAAGCGGCGATTGGCGTAGGATTGATCCCCTTCCCGGTCCCCCAGGCGGCGAAAGTGGCCGCACTCGCCGAGTTTCGGTCCCTGATTGGCCATCTGCCACATCACCCATTGGGCAACCTCGTATTTGCCAGGGATGTCCTGCGGCCAAAACCGCCCGACCTTTTCGGCGATGTACATCATGATGGCACCCGACTCGAAGATGCCGATGGGCTTGGAGCCGCCGGCGGGGGCATGATCGACAATGGCGGGCATGCGGTGGTTCGGGTTCAGGCGCAGGAATTCCGGCGCGAATTGATCGCCGCGCTGGATGTTGACCGGCGTGATTTTGTAGGCGAGACCACATTCCTCCAGCAGGATGGTGACCTTCTTGCCATTGGGGGTGGGCCAATAAAAAACCTCGATCATCCGGAGCTCTCCTTGCCGCCTGAGCAAACCTGTTCCTTGCAACGAGCCGCACGCCGGCGTGAGGATATCCCAGCCGCGCGGCAAACGCAGCCGCCCCTTGCCGCCGCCGGCAGGCGCGCCAAGCGCTGGGCGTGGCGGCGTTCACCTTGACAAGGAGGGGCTTGGGGCCTTCCGTCATGCCATGACCGACGATTTGCAACGCAACAAGCGGGCCGTGACGGCCTTCTATGACCTGATGTTCAATCAGGGCCGCCCGCGCGAGGCCGTCGAGCGCTACGTGGGGGCGCACTACATCCAGCACAATCCGGGGGTTGGCGACGGCAAGCAAGCCTTCATCGATTACTTCGAGGCGGCGGCGCGCGAGTACCCGGGCAAGCGCGTCGAGTTCGTGCGCGTGATCGCCGAAGGCAATTTCGTGGTCTTGCACTGCCGGCAGGAATGGCCCGGCGATCACACCTGGGCCGGCATCGACGTCTTCCGGCTCGATGCCGACGGCAAGATTGTCGAGCACTGGGACGTGCTGCAAATCGTGCCCGCGGTGAGCAAGAACGGCAATACGATGTTTTGAACGGGCGTGCGCCGCGACGGGCTCAAGCCCGGAAGCGTCGCCAGGTCACGGTGACGCGCGTGCCGACGGGAACGCGCCGATAAAGGTCGAGCACGTCCTCGTTGTAGAGCCTGATGCATCCCTTGGAGACGGCATCGCCGATGGTCCAGGGCGCATCGGTGCCGTGAATCCGGTACATGCTGGAGCCGAGATAGAGCGCGCGCACGCCCAGAGGATTGCGCGGGTGGCCGCCGGGGACGTGCGGCGGCAGCCGCGGATTTTCTCGACGCATCTCCGCGGTTGGCGTCCAGTCGGGATTGACCCGCTTGTCGGAGACGGTGGTGACACCCTGCCAGCGGCTCTTGTCTCGCGGGATTGCGATCGGATAGCTGATGGCCTCTCCCCGGCGATGGACCCAGTAAAGCCGCCTGTCGCCAAAACTCACGATAATCTGCCCCGCCGGGTGCTCGGGATGAAAGGCGACGACCTCGCGCGAACCGCCACCCCACAGGAACGACAAAAAGCCTTGGGCCGAAGCCGGGCTGGCCCAGGCCGAGGACATGGCAAGGACAGCAAAAACCGCGGGCAGGTATCGCTGAGGCCTGAGGATGCGCATTGTCATCGGCGGTCTCGGTGCATGAGCGAATCAGCTTCGCCCATTGTCCGCCAGATGCTTTTTTTGGCCTAGGCTTGAGGAGACACATCAAGCGTGCAAAAGCAAAGCGCGTGCCCAAGCCGCCCGCGGCAGTCACCGCGGCTGCAGCGGCGGGCCGGCTAGACCCGTCAAAGCGGGCTGGCGGCTGTCGGCTCTCGAGCCGCGGCCCTCAACCCCCTTTCAAAATGAGCGCCGCCGGTGATGCTTAAAGCGGCCTCGGCAATCCGCGCCGGCGTTGGTTGTAGCTGCGCTCCGTCTACGGGCGAGCTCGCATAGCAACGCAGGTTTTTGGAGGATTGAGGGCTCGGCCCTGGCGGCGCCACCGACCGTTGCGTGGTTGGCGGCCTTTTGCCCTTTGGCCCAGGCGCGCGCTCACCCCGTGGTGCCGCAGCCGCGGGCGCCCGGCGCAGGCGTAACGGCGAACCTCCGCGACAGGCACGCGGAGGTTGACCACAAGAATAGTGCGCCGCCGCACGGCGCCGGACACCTCGCCCCGGCGATTGGCCGGGCAGAAGCGCGAACGCCGACCCAACCTGCGCGGCGTCCGGCGGGCGGCCGCACGACGCCTTACATCGTCGACGGCGTCGTCTTCTTCTTTGCCGGTTTCTTGGCGCTCTTCTTCATCTTACTACTGCTCTTTTGCGCTGCAAACGCCGCCTCGGAGGTGAGCACGGCGGCGGTGGGTAGCACAACAGCAGCACCGAAGGCGCCAATCATGGCAGCAATTACCAGTCGCTTCATACTAAGTCTCCATTGCCAAGCCTCATAGAAGACGAACGCTCAATTAGCTCCGCTTACAAAGCAATCGGGAGAATTCCTGACAAATGGCAGGGTCTTTGTTGACGGCGGCACGGCCGGCCACCCGCGCGAAAGCGCCAACGCCTGGCGCCACCCCGCTCACCCGCCCAGGTTGACAACGCAATTTTGCCTTGTGCAGGCGTTAGCAGAGGCAAGGGACGGACACGCACCTTCAAGGGGGAGTAAAGCCATGGCCGGCCTGCTGCCGCGCGCCCTGTTTGGCGCGTCGCTGATCTTACTTGCAACCGGGACGAGCCTCGGGCTCTTCTCCTCCGTTGCCATCGCCCAGCGCGCCAAGGGCTCGGGCGCGCCGATCGCGACCGGCACCCCCGAAAGCGTCGGGATGTCGACCGCGCGCCTGGCGCGACTGACCGGCGCCTTCCAGAAAGAGATCGCGGACAAAAAGCTGCCCGGCGTCGTCATGATGGTGTCGCGCCGAGGTCGGCTCGTCTATTCGAGCGCGCTTGGCCTGCGCGATCCCAAGGGCACCGATCCGATGCGGACGAACTCGGTGTTTCGCATCTATTCGATGACCAAGCCCATCGTCTCCGTGGGGGCCATGCTGCTCGTCGAAGACGGCACGCTCTTGCTGACCGATCCGGTCTCCAAGTGGCTGCCCGCGTTCAAGGACGTGAAGGTGTGGACCCAGAACGGCGAGGTCGCAGCCGAACGGCCGATGACCGTCCAGGACCTGCTGCGCCACACTGCGGGCCTGGCCTACGGGGAGCTGACGCAGAATGCGACCGTCAAGGACGCCCTCGCCAAGGCCGGCCTGTTCAAGCCGGGCGTCATCGAGTTTGACGCCCGCGAGATGACGGGTGCCGAACAGGTGGAACGGCTGGCGAAGATCCCCTTGCTCTATCAGCCGGGTAGCACCTGGGAGTACAGCCTCGCCTCCGACCTGCTCGGCCGCGTCGTCGAAGCCGCCTCCGGCAAGCGTCTCGGCGATTTCCTGAGCGAGCGCATATTCAAGCCGCTCAAAATGACCGATACCGCCTTCTGGGTCACCGAGGCCAACAAGGCGCGTTTGGCGGAACCCTTTGAGAAGGATGCCGTGGCCGGCACGCCGATCAAACTGATCGACGTCGGCAAGCAGCCGGGCAACGATTCGGGGGGCGCCGGTGCGGTTTCGACCGCCGGCGATTACTTGCGCTTCGCCCAGATGCTGGCCAATGGCGGCAGCCTCGACGGCCAGCGCATCATCAGCCGCACCACCCTGAAGCTGATGACCTCCGATCATCTGGGTTCGCGCCTGCCGCTGGCTCCTACCCTGGGCGGCAATGTGCTCGGCGCCTCGACCTATACCTTCGGCCTCGGATTTGCGGTGCGACCCGGCGATGGCATCGCACCCTTCCCGGGATCCACCGGCGACTTCAATTGGGGCGGCTACGCTGGAACCTTCTTCTGGGTCGATCCCAAGGAGCAGCTGGTGGCAACCCTGATGGTCCAGTCGGCAGGCAGCTTGCGCCTCTATCACCGGCTGCTCTATCGGCAGCTGGTCTACCAAGCCATCGTCGACTGAGGCTTGATCCAATTGAGGATTGCGCCACCGCGCTGGCGCGCCCAGGCCGTCGCCTCCTCCCCGCCGGGGATCGGGACGCGCGCTCGGCCGCAATGCTTGCATCGCCAGTCGATTGCGCCTTAGCGTTTGCGCCCCAGCAGCGCCGCACCGAAGGCCTGAAACAGGGCGCGGTTGACGGCGTTGCCCCCGGCATTGTGCTCGGCATGCCATTGTACCCCCAGCGCAAAGGCCGGGGCATCGGCGATCCGGATGGCCTCGATGGTGCCGTCCTCCGCCACGCCCTCGACGAGAACGCGCTGGCCGGGCTCGAGGATGCCCTGACCGTGCAGCGAGTTCACCCGGATGCACTCGCACCCCAGGATGCGCGCAAAGACGCCGCCTGGAACCAGGCTGACGTCGTGCCGATCGGCGAAGACCACGGCAGGATCGGGATGGATTTCCCCGGTCTCCAGACGCGGCATGCGATGGTTCATGCGTCCGGGCAATTCGCGGATCTCGGGGTGCAGCGTGCCGCCATAGGCGACATTCATCTCCTGAAAACCACGACAGACCCCGAACACGGGCACAGCCTCCGCAACGCAGGCCTCGACCAGTGCCAGCGCCAGGGCGTCCCGGCTTTCATCGTAGGGCTCGTGCGCGGGATGAGGGTCCTGACGGAAACGCGAGGGATGCACATTGGCGCGCGCACCCGTCAGCAAGATGCCGTCGACCGCCTGCAACAGGGCGCCAATATCGGTAACCTCGGGCGTGCCCGCGAACATCAACGGCAGCGCCCCGGCCACCTCGGCCACGGCGCGCAAGTTTCGCTCCCCGACGCCGTGAATATTGAAGCGGTTTTCCACCCGATGCGCATTGCCAATCACCCCGACGACTGGTCTCTTCATCGCGTTTCTCACTTGCGCCCCTGGCGCAGGTCGCCAAACGCCGCATCCAAGCGGCCCAGCGCCTCCTCCAGCAGCGAGCGCGGTGTTGCAAAATTGAAGCGCAGCCAGCTCTCGCCACCCGGCCCAAACTGTGAGCCGGGGCTGGCAAAGATGCGGGCGCGGCCCTTGACCCTGGCGGCGACCTCTTCGGGCGACAGGCCGGTTGCGGAAAAATCGACCCAGGCAAGATAGGTGGCGGCGAGCGGCATCGCGCGGGCACCGGGGACTGCCGCCGCGATGCCCGCCTCGAACAGGTCGCGGCTCGCGGTCAGGTAAGGCAAAAGGGCCTCGAGCCACGGCTCGCCGGTTCGCCAGGCCGCCTCGGTGGTGAGCATGCCGAAGCTGTTATAGGAGCCAAGCCCGCTCGCCATAATACGGGCGTCGAGGCGCCGCTTCAGGGCGGCATTCGAGGTGATGCAGGCGCCCACGTGTGCGCCGGCGAGATTGAAGGTCTTGGTCGCAGCCACACAGGTGATGAGGCGATCGGCAATCTCCGGCGCGGCGCTGAGCGTTGGGGTGTGCTTGGCGCCCGCGAAAATGAGATCGCCGTGGATTTCATCGGACACCAGGATCAGATCGTGCTCGGCACAAAAGGCGGCGAGCGCGCGGATCTCGGCAGCTGTCCAGACCGTGCCGCCGGGATTGTGCGGACTGCAGAAAAACACGACCTTGGTGCGGGGGGTGAGCTGCGCGCGAAGCGCGTCCAGAGGCAGCTCGTAGCGGCCGTTCCGCTGCACGAGCTCGGCATCGAGGATGCGCCGCTCGTTCGCCAGAATGATGCGGCGAAAGGCGTGGTAGGCCGGCGGAAAGACCACAACCTTATCGCCGGGCTCGCTCACCGCTTGCAGGATCAGCCCGAGCCCCGCGACGATCCCCGGCGTTGCGCTCACCCATGCGGGATCGACGCTGAGAGCATGCCGACGTCGCAACCAATCGACGAGCGCGGCGGCCCAGCTCCCCGTATCGGCGTAGTAGCCGTGCACGCCGCGGCGGCTTTCGGCCATCAGCGCCTCGGTGACGCCGGGTGGCGCGGCGAAATCCATGTCCGCCACCCACATCGGAATAGCATCGGCCGCCTCGATCCCGGAAAGCCGGGCCATGTTGTCCCACTTGGACGCATGCGTGCCGCGGCGCTCAATGACGCGGTCGAAATCAAACATGCGGGGTCAAAGCTCCTCCACCTCGGCTGGGCAACTCCCAACCGCCCATTGAAAGGGAGGGTGGCGCGGCGGGTCAAGATCACCAAACCGCGCGCCTGCCGATACTGGCTGGCAGAGGTCGATCGGGCACGGCGGCGCGCGCGGGCGGCATTAGACTAGCCCGCTCCCTGCCACGGGCCCGGCCCGAGTGGCCGCCCGGCGGCCCCCTTGTTGTCCTGGCCTCGTGTTGTCCCGGCCTCGCGTTGTCCCGGCCTCGTGTTGTCGGGGCCTCGTGTTGCCGGGCCCCTGTTGCCGGGCCCCCTGCCGGGAGTGTGGGCATAGCGAGCCACGGGGGGCATGGCCCCATGGCTCGTTCCTCGGGACCGTTAGCTTCTTTGACCTCCGAGCCCCGCGGCAGCGCCGCGGGCCCGGTGGTGGCGGCCCTAGGTGCGCGGCGGCGCTCGGTGCCCGGCGGCCCTGGGTGCCCGGCGGCCCTGGGTGCCCGGCGGCCCTGGGTGCCCGGCGGCCCTGGGTGCCCGGCGGCCCTGGGTGCCCGGCGGCCCTGGGGTGCTTTCCGCGCCCAGACCCTTTCACGCTGCGCGCACGAGCCCCGCCGTGGCGGCGATGCCGGCGCTATCGGGGAAAACGCTTTGGGCCAGCGCTGTCTCCTCGACCCGCAGGTGGTCCCGCAACAAGCCCTTGAGCACGGCGCGCAGGTCGGTCGTGCCTTTGAGGTCGCGCCCCTCGTGCAAGTGCGCGCTTTTAAGCCCGGGCCAATCGGCCAGCACGCGCCCGCCCTTGAGTGCGCCGCCGACCAATAAGGCAACCGTGCCAGTGCCGTGATCCGTGCCGTTGCTGCCGTTGATGCGCGCGGTGCGGCCAAACTCCGTGATGACCGCGACCACGGTCTCCGGCCAGGCCGCCGCCAAGTTGGTCTCGATGGCGGCCAAGGCCCCGTCGAGCGCGCCCAGCAGGCCGGCCAGCTGGCCATCCGCGGCACCCTCGTTGACATGGGTATCCCAACCGACAAAGCCCATCGCCCCAACGCGCGGTCCATCGGCGCGGGCGAGGTAGCGGGCGGCGGTGCCGGCGGCCTCGGCAAAGTAGGCGCGCGTCCGCGCGATCCCCGCCGGCGGCAGCGGCGCAGAGGACGCGGCGCCGTCGCCGTGCGCCAGCGCCGCCAGTCGGATGCGGCCTTCGAGGGCGGCGGCCAGTTTGAGATCGGTGTGCTGATAGAGGTCCAATAGGCGCGCCCGCGTGTCGTCGCTGGCCGGCACGACCAGTTGCGGCGCCCAGGACATCACCGGCGCCCGCCCACGCACGACGAGCGGGGTAACCGGTCCCACCGCCAAGGCGCGTGCACCCGAGGGATCGACGTTGCCGTCGGACTTGAGGGCCAAAAGGGCCCGATTGAGCCAGCCGCTGTCATAGACGCCGGGCTTGGCAAAGCCGCTCTCCAACACATCCTGACCATCGAAGTGCGACCGCTCCCGGTAGGGCGTGGCGGTGGCATGCACGATGCTGGCCGCGCCAGCCTTGTAGAGGCGGTAAAGGTTGGGCATCGCCGGGTTGAGGGCAAAGAATGAATCGAGCGCAAGCGCCGGCGTCTTGCCGTCGAGAAGGAGCGCGCGCTCACCCCGCAACCCAATCCAGTCGGGGTCACCCACCGGTGCCACCGCTCCCAGGCCGTCGAGAGCCCCGCGCAAGACGATCACCAGCAGGCGCGGATCGCGACCTTCTGCCCGCGCAAGCTTGGGTATTTGCGTCCAGGCAAACAAGGCACCCGAACCCAGCAACGCGGCGCGGCGGCTCGGCAAATGTCGGCCCGGAGCCATGGGTCACCTCCTCTGGAATTCGGGGGACATGAAGAGCAGAGCCAGCGCCTGCTGGCGGCTCTCGGCGCGCACCACCGCCTCCCTAGTCTTTGCCGATGCGGTGGCTTCGAGCACGTTGTCGATGATGAAACGGGGATCGACCGCGCTGGCCACGCGCTCCGCGTAGGTGTTGGCGATGTCCAGGCGCTGGCCCATGCCGTCGATCCAGCTCGCCTCGTCGTCGGCGTAGCCTTTGGGCGAGGGTGGACGCCACAGCGGTTCCCCCAGGGTCGCCTGCCCCGCCGTAAAGCGCCGAGGGTCGGCGGTCGTGCCGGCCGCGCGCACCATCGCGGTGATCCATTCGCTTGGGCGTTTGAGCTTGCCCGGCGGCAAGCTCCACGCGTCCTCCGACGTTACCAGGGCCTTGCCGACCTCCTTCAAGTCACCGGCCGTTGCCTGAAAGGTCTGCGCCAGGCTCTCGACCAGCGCCGGGGCTGGCTCGTCGGCAATGAAGTGGCGGGCGAGCTTGCCGGCGACGTGCTTGGCGGTCGCGGGATGGTGGGCGAGATCGTGCAGCACGGCTTTGCCCTGCTCGATGCCGCCCTCCGCATAGACCTTGTCAAGGATGCTTTGCGCGCCCGGCTCGTGCAGGCGGCGATTGAAGGCGAACTCGCCACCGTGATCGGGGTTGTCGGCCGCCGGCACCAGCGTCCAGCCCGTCAACACGTTGGCAAAGCGGACAATGTCCTCCTGCGTATAGACGCTGCGCACACCGAGCGTATGCAATTCGAGGATTTCGCGCGCCAGGTTCTCGTTGAGGCCGCGCGTGCGGTTGATGCCGGCAACGGAGTTGGGACCGATCGAGGCCGTGTTGTCCAGATAGAACAGCATCGCCGGATGGCCTTCGACGGCCTCCAGCATGTGCTGGAAGCGGCCGAGGATGTGCGGACGCACGGCCTCGCGCTCATAGGCGCCGGACATGCTTTGGATTTTGTCGGCCGAGACGCAAAAATGATTGGACCAGAACCAGACCAGACGTTCCGCAAAGCCGATCTCGCTTGCGAGCGCGGCGTCGATTCGGGCCTTGGCCTCGTTCAAATAGATTTGCCGGCCCGGATTGGGCACCGCCTCGGCCGCCATTTTCGCCGTCCCGGCGCCGTCCCCAGCCTCGCGCATCGAGGGCTCGGCCTGGCCCTTGGCCTCCTCCGCCTTGGCCATGCTGATCTGTCGCGCGCGCCGCTCGGCATTGGCATCGGCGACCGTCCGGAAGGCTTGCGCGCTCGAGGGCAAGCCCGCTGCCGCCAGCTCGCCCGCGCGCGGCCGGTCGAGTTCGGCCAGCAGGGCACCGCGTGGATCGTCGGCGATGGCGGCGATGGAGCCGAGGCGGGGACCCAAGCCGAAGCGGTTGAGCGCCAGCGCGGCGACTGCTTTCCTGGACGTGTCCATGGGCCAAGCCTCCGAGAACCCCACGACGGCGCCTGCCGGTTCTCTAGAACGCTGCCAGCATAACGCGCCAGCAAGGCGGGGTCATGACTGCCATGCCCCCGAACCCTCGAGCTTGCGCCCGGCCGTTACATGTTGCCGATCAGCGCCCGCTCGGCCAGCAGCACGAGACCGACGGCCATGATGGCACCGGAGGAAACCTGCGCCAGCCGCTGCTCCCAGGCAAACCTTTGTAACCAAATAAGAATGGGCAGCAGCACGGCGACGATCAGCAGCTGGCCGGCCTCGACACCGAGGTTAAAGCCAATCAGCGCCGAGGCGAGCCCGCTCGCCGGCAGGCCAACCTCGGCGAGGGCGCCGGCAAAGCCAAAACCGTGCACAAGTCCAAACAGGAAGCTGACCGCCCAACGCCGCGACAGCGCCCGCTTCATGGTGAGGTTCTCGAAGGCGACGTAGGCGATCGACAGGGCGATGACGGGCTCGACGATCTGGCTCGGCAGGGTGGCGATGCCAAGCACCGACAGCGCCAGCGTAATGCTGTGCGCCACCGTGAAGGCGGTGACCATGGCGGCAAGCGACAACAGCCGGCCGCCGGGCAAAATGAGAGCGATAATGAACAACACGTGGTCGAAACCGAGCAGGATGTGCTCAACGCCGATGCCGAAATAGGTAACGAACGTGCCGCGCTCTCGGCCCTGCCCCGCAGCCGCGGCAATGGCAATCTCCGCCTCGCGCTCAGCGGCCTCGAACACCACCTGCTTGGTGCCCCCGGGCCATTGGATGTCGGCGATGGTGTGGTGATCGACGCCGAGCACGGCGCTGGTGTCGTCACGCAGTTTCAGCGTGCCGATCGGCGCGCGGCAGGCATAGAGCACGACGACCTCGATGTTGGCGCGTCCCGGTGCCGAGCCGCGAACCTCGCCCGGTACACCGGCGCACGCCGCCCCGTCGGCCGTCACCTGGAAATGCCGCGCCAGCGCCGCCGCCAAATTGCGCAAGTCTTGCTGAGAGGCGTTGGGAAGCACCCCCTCCTCGGGCAAGGTGACGGCATAGCGCACGGTCTGGCCCGCAACCGAGATGGTGGCATACCCGGTCGTGCCCGCCTTGTGCGCGACGGCAGCGGGGCCGATCAGGCAGATCAGCGCCCAGCTCAGCACCCAGCTCCCCACCCAGGGCAAAAGTGTGCGCAGCCCCGCCCGTGCCAGCGTGCTCCCCCACATTAGCGGACCTCCATGCCGTCGAATGCCGCCAGCCATTCGGCACCGATAAAGCGTGACATTAAATAGAGCTTGGGGTCGCCCTCAATGGCCATGTACTGCAAAAAGCCCTCGGGATTGTGGGCGCCAAAGCGCACGCTCAGCACGGGACCGCCGGGGCCCGCAAGCGCGGCCAGGAGCGATGGTTCTCCTAGGCCGAATGGGCCCGTGTCGACGCCCGCCAGCTCCTGTGGCGCGATCTCGCGCACCGGCGGTGACCGGTGCAGCATTTTCACGGCGGTCTCTAGGTGCCTCGCCACCTCAGGCCCGACCGCGCCCCCTTGCTCGAGCGTCCAGCCTCCCTCGGCGCTGCGCAGCAATTGGGCTTGGCGTCCGCCGCGCCTCAGCGTGACAAAGCGCACCAGCTCGGGCTCGATGCGCAACACGCCCTTGGCTTCGAATTTCACGAGTTGACGCTGCCTTGGCAGCGCGCCGTTCACCACCATACCGGCGAGATAGGCGAGTGCCACCGCGGCCAGGACGGGCGTCAGCAGGCGAGATAGCCCAACAGCTCTCATCGCCGCCACCACCACACAAGGCCCGCGACGGCGATGACGCTCAACGGCAGCACGATGACGATTGAGGTAAAGATGGCTCGGCTCTGTGCCGCCGTGAGCAGGATCATGGGCGGCACGGGAATGCGGGTTCTGACGGCGGTGCGATGCTCCTCGCGGGCAAGCCAGCGCACGGCCGCCAGCGCCAGATCGCTGTTGGCCATGTAGGGCAGGAAGGAATTGCTGGCAAAGTCGCCGTCCCCGATCACCACGGCGCGCAAGGGCGGCGCGCCCGCCGCCAGTGTGCCCTCGACCGCAATGCCGAGCACGCGCGGCGCGACATCGGCCACCGATCCGAGCGGGGCCGGGCTGGCCGGGACGGAACCGTGGCTGGGCGGCGTCTCCTCGATGCGACGGCTCTCGGCCGCTTCAACCGGCCGGGTGTAGCTGTCGCGGCTGCTTTTGAGGATCGGTGTCGCCACCACGCCCGCGGCCGGTTGGGTTAAGCTCAGGGGCCGGATGCCCGGAAAAAACGTCAGCGACACGGTGCGCGTGATCGGGTGGGGATCATAGCCCGTCACGGCGACCATTTCGGGATCGGTCTGGTAGTGGCTGAGCGGGTCGACGACGACCTGCTGCTCGAGGTGGCCGCCAAGCTCGCCGAGCAGCCGCGCCAGCCCCGGCTCGGGCACAAAGCCGAGGTCGAACAGCAGGAGCGCGCTGCCGCCGGCGCTCAGATAGGCGCGCAAGGCCGCGCTTTCCGCCGGCAGGAAGGTCGTGCGCGGATTGGCGGCGAGCAGCACGCTGCAGTCGCCGGGAACGGCGCCGCTGGTGGCAAGGGTCAGTTTGGCCGTCGCGTAACCTTGCGCTTCCAAGGCCCGGCGCAGCCGACCGACGCCGTGCCCGCTGGTCTCGATGATCTGCGAGGAGGCATCGCCGTGGCTGTGATCGCTGCCACCCTCGAGGTGGGTGTGGAACTCGAAGTTGTCCATGGGGAGCTCGCCATGGCCCTCGAGAAAACACACCGTGAGGGCGCGCGTGCGCAAGGCACGCTGGATGCCGATGGCGATTTCAGCCTCATCGGTGCCCTGGATCAAAATCCGTCGGCCGCCGGCCTCGATGATGGCGGCGTTGTAGAGGCGAATGCCCTCGCGGCGCGCGAGCTCAGGTCGTTTGTCGGGATCGACGGTCGTGATGGTCAGCAGCGGATTGCGCCGCCCCATCACCTCCAAGATGTCACTGGCGCGCCGGGCGGCCGGATCCTCGGAACGATAAAAATAGGTGATGCGCACCGGGGTTTTCAGCTCGTCGACCACCGCCAGGGCGTCGGCCGACGGCGTGTAGACTTTTTCGCGCGTCACATCGATGTGGGTGTCGTTGAGGACGATTGCGACGTTGGCCAGCACCCACACGCCAACGCCCGCGGCGACAGCGGCAAAGGCGTAGAGCCAGGCCGCCAAACCCACAAGCCGCGTCTCCAGCGGCAGGCGCAGCCCGACCGCGAACAGCGCCAGGACGGCGAGCAACCAGCCGACCGACCAGGCCAGCGGCGCCAGCTCGACCGCATGCTCCCCCATGGTTCAGCTCCGCGCCAGGGCCCGGACCGTCAAGAACAGCCCGAGCAACACCACGGTCAGGAAGAAACCCAAGTCGGACAAATACATGGCGCCGACCGCAAACGGCGTGAAATGCGCCAACAGCGATATGCCGAGGAGCCAGTTCTCAAACGGGTGCGGCAGCAAAGAGGCCAGCGTGTCGATCGCCCAGAGGATGCCGAACAGCCCGAGCGACACCACGGCGGCGACGATCTGATTGGCGGTCAAGGCCGAGATCATCAGGCCGATGGCGACGAGGGCCGCGCCGAACAGGATGAGACCGAGATAGCCACTGTAGATCGGACCCCAATCCGGCTCGCCATAGACGGCGAGCACCCCCGCATAGACCAGGGTCAGGCCGGTCATCGCCCCCACCACCACCATGCAGGCGATGAACTTCGCAACCACGATTTCGATTTCTTGCAGCGGTGCCGTCAGCAACAGCTCGAGGGTGCCGCTGCGGCGCTCCTCGGCGAACTGGCGCATGGTGATCAGGGGTACGAGCAGGATCAGTTGCACGGCCGCCTGAAAGAAAATGTGCACCAGCGTTGCCTGCTTGCTGACGAAAAGCGTGACGGTAAAGGTGTAGCCGCTCAAAACCATGAACACCGCAATCACCGCATAGGCGATCGGCGAGGTGAAAAGGGCATGCAGCTCCTTGGCGGCTAGCGTTGGCACCCGCATTACATCGCCTTTGCGTGGGTGAGCTCGAGGAACAGCGCCTCGAGCCGCGATGGCGGGGGCACCGCCGCCGTTTCGCGACCGGTCGCCTCGACCGTCAACAGCCGTCCGTCCAGCAGGATGCCGACGCGATCGGCGGTGCGCTCGATCTCGCTCAGAATATGCGACGTCACCAGCACGGCGCAGTTTTGCGCCAGCTGCCGAAGCAGTCCGCGCAGCTCGATGATCTGCCGCGGGTCGAGGCCATTGCTCGGCTCGTCCAGGACCAGGAGCTCGGGCTCGTGCAGCACGGCCTGGGCAAGCGACACGCGCTGCCGATAGCCGTGCGACAGGCGCTCGATGATGACCGCACGCACGGGCCGCAGGGCCAGCCGGTCGACCGCCGCGTCGACCGCACGCGCGAGCCCCGCGCCGCTCAAGCCGCGCAGCCTACCCATAAAGCCAAGAAACTCGTTAACGCGCATCTGCCCGTAAAGCGGGGCGCTTTCCGGCACATAGCCGAGGCGCCGGCGCGCGGCGGGGCCGTCGCGTACGACATCGATGCCGGCCAGGAGCGCACGCCCCGCGCTCGGACGCAGGTAGCCGGTCACCAGTCTCAAAATCGTGCTCTTGCCCGAGCCGTTGGGGCCGAGCAGGCCGAACACCTCGCGCTCCGCAACGTCGAAGGAAACCGCATCGACCGCCAGCCGGGCGCCAAAGCGCTTGCTCAGCCCATCGAGCGAAAGGACGGCCATCGACGACTCAAGTTCGATCAAGCACAACAGCGAGGCCGATGCGGCCTCGCTGCCTGGTCGCGGTTATCCTGAGGGGCCAACCTGTTCGAGCTCCTGGCCCCGATCAATCAATGTCCCGGTCGATCAATGTCCCCGGCGATCAATCGTAGAATTCCGGCGGCTTCTTCATGGCCTTGTAGGCATCCGGATCGTGGGCCGTGAAGAAATCTGCCTTTTCCGTGGCCATCATGGTGCGGATCCACTCATAGGCGGTCAGGAACCCACCCGGGTTGTAGGCCAAGACGATGTTGGGAGGCAGGCTCTTTTCCACGTTTTCGCGGAAGTAGACGTTGTCGCCCGTCAAGATGATGAGACCGGTATTCTTCAAGCGGACGGTCATCATCTGGCTGCCGGGCGTATGCGCCACCCAGCGCTTGACCACCAGCGTGCCATCGCCAAACAGGTCGAGGTCACCCTCGAGTTGCAACATCTTGACGGCGTTGGGCATATCGGTGTTGGGCGACCTGAGCGGCATGACGTCGCCGATCATGTAGGGGCCGCCGGTGCCGGGTCTCGGCCAGAAGGCGTTGAGGATCTCATCCCTCTGCACGACCAGGGTCGAGTTGGGGAACTTGGCAACGTTGCCGCCGTGGTCCAGGTGCAAGTGGCTGACCACGACATATTTGATGTCGTCGGGCTTGAGGCCGATTTTCTCAAGCTGCGTGTCGATCGCGACGTCGGGCGTGTTGACGGGCTTCAAGGCGTTGAACGAGGCGCCCCAATAGCTCGGGTCCTTGATGATCTTGTCGTTGTTGCCGGTATCGAAGACCACATTGCCCTTGGGATGCTTGATCACGTAGAAGCCGACCGGCACCTGAATGGGCGGGTCGATGGGACCCAGGTTTTGCAGAATACCCTTACCGATGGTGAGGGCACCGGAACTGAAGACATAAAGTTTGATGTCCTGCGCCTGGGACGCGAACGCGAAGCAACTACTGATGGCGATTGCGGCGATACCGCCGAGGGCTTTGCGCAACATCTCATCCTCCCGTAAGTCGTCGTGGTCACTGTCACGTCATCATGGCTGCGAGGACGGCTCGCGTGTCACGACCACGCCACTTAACACCCCGCCCTTTTGCACTGTCAAGGATTGGCGGCGCACTTCGAGGGCGATGCGTGCGCGCTCCGCCCGCAGCCGGCAACGGCGCACTTTTAGCGGCCGGGGATGTATACCGACAATGAGACGACCGCATAAAATCAAAGCCCATCCCATGCGCGGCGCCCTCAATCAGACGCAGGGGCCCGCGCTGGGAAAGGCCAGCGAAAACAGGTGGCGAACCGCGCTGGGCGCTGGTCACCGTTGCTTCTGGTGCGGACCTCGGGGTGTCCCACAACCGCTGGCAGCGCGCTCACGGTCCCGCTGGTGAGCGGTTGCGACGCAGTCATGCACCGCGGCGCGGAGGCGGGGGTGCAGAGCCCATCGAAGTGAAGGGTTAGGACGACCTTCCGCACGACACTGCCGGCGCCGCACCTCCGCAACGAGGGGAGCCCGGCCCGGGCGCTTGCGGCAGGCATCGCCGTGGAGTGGCGAGGCACGCACCCCCCGCCACCCGACGGCAACGGCAAGCAACCAGGCTAGTGGATCGCCACCGGGTTGATGATGGCCTGGACCGAACCCGTGATGCGGGCGTGACCGAGCACGAACATGAATTCCCACGCCTTATCGGCGACCAAGGGGCCCGTGTTCATATTCTCCAAGATGTAGGTGCCGCTACGGGGCAAGAGAATTTGATGCACCTCGAAGACGCCGACGCCCTTTTCGAAGGGAATGACTTCGAGCGCCCATTGATCGGCGCCGATGGCCAGCACCTCCTTGGAGACCAGGTACTCGGCCCCCTCTTTGCCAAGCCCAGGCTCGCCGGCCATAAAGGCCTTGGGGTCCTTGCCCGCCATCTCTTGCCAGCCGGTGTGGAAGAGAACGACGTCGCCCTTCTTGATTTGCAGGCCCTGCTTGGCCAGCGCGTCGTCGATCTCCTTCTTGTTGAAGGGCGTTCCCGCCGGAACGGGGTTTTGCCCCGTGACCGCCGTCATATCGAGCACGATGCCGCGGGTGACGAAGGGTGGCACCTTTTCCAGCCCCAGCTTCTTGAGACCGTCGGCGGCGGCAAAGTCGAGCGACTTGTTGCAATTATAATAGACGTGGTCGACACCGATGTGACCCAGGCCATCGAGCTGGGACCCAATACCCACCCAGCCGTTGATAATGTCGTCGTTGTAGGTCGTTTTGGTCGGACCCAGTCCGCTGCCACCGGTCTGTCCCGGTTGCAAAATGGTGATGTTGAACGTGCGGGGCGGATAGGCGGGCGTCTTGGCGTTGGTCTCAACGCCCAGCGGATAGACTTTGCCCGTCTTCACCAGCTTGACAGCCTCGAGGGCCAACTGGGCATTGAGCAAATTGGCGCTGCCTGTTTCGTCGTTGGCGCCCCATTTCGACTTGCACCAACTTTGTGCATCCTGCGCCGCAGCCCCGCCGGCAAACGCCACTAAAAAACTCAATCCGAGTATTGCCGTTGTCTTGTGCATGCGATTCCTCCTGGTTTTGGCGACCCTGAGACCGCATTGCCTGCGGCCGCCGGAGTGCACGCCGCAAGCGTAGCCCTGCCCAACGGGCAATGTCATCCGATTCTAGCGAGCTGTGCCGGCGCGTCCCCCGCGACCTTTGCCGATCGCGCGCCGCGAGCCCATCCGGCCACAGCAAGGCCGTGAGCCCAGCGCTTCAAGCCCGCGCGGCTTGTGCCGGCGGCGCGCAGCCGAGCCGCGGGATGTCGCTAAGCCGGCCGTCGCATGCGCTCTCAAAATCAGCAACCGTTTGCCGCAGGAGAGCGGCGCTCTCGCCGCGGCGCCGACAATCGCCTCAAGATCAAAGCGCAGCACCGCCGGCAGGCGACGCGCCACGGCTCGCGCGGCATCAGTTGCTTTTGCGCCCGCCTTCGGCTTGGGCGATCGCCGCCTTTAAATCGTCGAGTTCCTCGCAGCCCGTCGGGCACAGCCTGGCGAGCAGGCTCACGTGCTCGCGCGCCTTAGCCATTTCGCCTCTTTCGACGTAGAGCTCGCCCAGATACTCGAGCGCGCCCTTGTGGTTCGGCTCGAACTCCAGCGCCTTGCGATAAAAACTGTAGGCTTTCGCATAGTCGCCGCGCTTGCGCAGCGAAAAGCCCAACAGACTATAGACGTCGGCGTGCTGGACCCCTTGGTCGATCATGGCGTTGAGGTCGCCGATCGCGGCCGGCCACTCCTTGGCTTTGATCTTGGCGCGCACCGCCGCCAAGTCGGGGGCCGACGGGTCCGTCGCCGGCGTGTCGACCGCCAGCAGCGGCGGGGCAAGGCCCGTCAACACCAGGGCGGCGAGGAGCGAGCCAAGGCCGAGGTGCGGGCGGCAGATCCAGTGCATTGGCGCTATCCTGTTGCTCGCCGCTCAACCCGCATAGGGTCGCAAGCCGCGCTTGGGTTCGGAGACGCGTTTGGCCGGCGTGAAGACGTAGCCGCTGCCGTCCTTGGCGAAGGCGCCGAGGCCCGGGAAGGGGAAGTGGGCGCCGCAAATCATCATCTTCTCGGCGATGACGCGATCAATCAGCTTGCGTCGTGTCTCCACCGCCAGCGGGCCATCTTGATCGTAGGCGCCTTGCCACTCCGGATGTGGCCCGAGCAAGGCCGGCACGTAGGCCATATCGTTGGAAATCAACAGCTGGTGCGTACCCGAGCTGACGTGAAAGGCCGAATGTCCCGGCGTGTGCCCCGGGGCACTAACGAGGCGAATGCCGGGCGCCACCTCGCGTTCGCGTTCGACCAGGGTGAAATTCTTCCAGCCGGGAAAGGCCGCATTGATGCGCTGACCCAGCGGCTTGCGCGCCTCGGGCAGCTTTTCCACCCTGCCGGGCTCGGTCCACCACTTATATTCGCTGGCGCTCACCACCAGCTCGGCCTTGGCAAAGACCGGCGCATTGCTGCCCTTCTCCAGCAAGCCGAAAATGTGATCGGGATGAAAGTGCGAAATCAGAATCGTGCTGATCTTGCCGGGATCGATGCCGGCGGAGCGCATATTGGCCGCGAGCTTGCCCGCCGTCGGCTGCCACTGCCCGCCGCCGGAGCCGGCATCGACCATGATGGTGTCCTTGCCGAGTTTCAGCACGACCACGGTCAGTGGGATCGAGACAAATTCGGTCGGCAGGCCGGCATTGCGCAGCGCGGTCTGCGTCTCCTCGACACTGGCATTCTTGATGAAGCCGGGGTCGTGAGGCTTCTCCCAAATGCCGTCGTAAAGGGCGATCACCTCGATCGCGCCGACCTTGTATTTGTGGAAGCCGACCCGCGGGTCGGGCGTCGCCTCCGCGCACGCCCCACCGACAAAGGCCAGGGGCTTGTCAAGTCCAAGGGCCGCGGCGAAGGCCCCTGCGCTGGTGAGCATTTGCCGCCGTGAGAACGTGAGCACCATACCCTCCACTTGGCTTTCGACCCGCCCGTGCAACTGGCCGATGTTGTGCTCTAGCCGGCAACGGTCGCCTTTATTCCCGGGCTCGATGCCCGCCCCATTGAACGGCACGGGAATAAACGGCCGGCGCCGGGGATAAAGGTCAGGGGAGGCCTCTTGCTCCCATCGCGTGACCGGCCTCGTGCTGCCATGGCATCCCGTCCCCGTTTCGAGCAATTGGCGCTCAAGCATCTGGAGGCCGCCTATAACCTGGCGTTCTGGCTCGTGCGCTCGCGCCCGGATGCGGAGGACGTCGTGCAGGACGCCTATTTGCGCGCCTTGCGCGCTTTTGAAAATTTTCACGGCGACGACATGCGACCCTGGTTGCTCGCCATCGTGCGCCACACCGCCTACCGCTGGCTCAACAATCGCCGCCGCACCGGCAACGTGATATCGATCGAGGAGGCCTATGAGGTTGCCGCGGCACGCGATCCCGCCGAGCCACCCGACCATGCCCCCACTGCCGAGGCGCGCTTGATTGGCGCGGCCGAGCAGGACTACCTCGTGCGCGCCTTGGCGGAGCTGCCACCGGCCTTCCGCGAAGTCGTGGTGCTGCGCGAGATCGAAGGGCTCAGCTATCGCGACATCGCCAAGGTAACGGGCGCGCCGATCGGCACGGTGATGTCGCGCCTCGCGCGCGGACGGCGCGACCTGCGCCAAGCCCTGATCCAGTTGCTGGCCAAGGATGAACCCAATGCACTGTGAACGGGCGCGCGAGCTCATGAGCCCGTACCTTGACGAGGCCCTGCCGGCGCCCGATCGCTCCGTGCTCGCGGCCCACCTGGAGACGTGCCCGGGCTGTGCCAAGCTCGCGGCCGATTGGCGCCGCATCGCGCGCACGCTGTCGGCGGTCGGACGCGAGCGAACGCCCCCATCGCTGTTGCCGCGCCTCAACCGCGCACTGGCCGGCGCGCGGCCGGCCGGCGCGCGGCGCTCCGCCCGGCCGCCCGCATCCCTGCGGCGCCTGCTTGCGGCGCGCACGCTGCTGCGACGGGCGGCTCCCATGCTGGCGGCGTGCGCGCTGACCGCTGTTGCCACCTGGTGGCTCATCGGCTTGGCCGCGCCGGAGGCGCGCTTGCAGCACGATGTGCTGGCCGCGCATATGCGTGCGCTGCTGCAGGAGAGCCCGACCCAGGTCGCCTCGGCCGACACGCATTGGATCAAGCCCTGGTTCAGTGGCCGGGTCGACTTCTCGCCGAACGTCAGCGATCTTTCGGGCGAAGGCTTCGTGCTGCTTGGCGCCCGGCTCGACTACGTCGGCGACCGGCGCGTGGGCGTGCTCGTCTACCGGCGCCGGCAGCACACCATCGATGTCTTCGTCTGGCCCAATCCCGGCGGCAAGCATCGCCCGGGGCGCCTGCTGCTGCGCAAGGGCTACACACTCCTGACCTGGACGCGGCACGGCCTCAGCTACTGGGCAATCTCGGATCTCGATGCCGACGAGCTCAAGACCCTTGAGCGTTTGCTCTAAAGTGCCGATGCGCATCGCGCACTCGGATATAAACTGGCGCAAGCCCTGAGCTTCGGGACGGCGGCGCGCGCGCCCGCCCCGCGCTCGGGGGCGCCGCCAACCCGGGCGGCGGCTTGCCGAGCGGAGCGGCGCTCGCTGCGGCTATTCCTTGACGGCGCCGGTCAGCGAGGAGACGTAGTAGTCGACAAAGAAGGAATAAAAAATCGCGACCGGCAGCGAGCCCATCAGCGAGCCTGCCATTAGCGCCCCCCACTGGTAGACGTCGCCCGAGATGAGCTCGGTCAGGATCGCCACCGGTACGGTCTTCTTCTCGCTCGACTGGATGAAGGCCAGCGCATAGATGAATTCGTTCCAGGACAGGGTGAAGGAAAATATGCCGGCCGAAATCAGGCCCGGGACCGCCAACGGCAGGGTGATGCGGCGCAAAATTTGCAGCCGGGTGGCACCATCGATCAGCGCGCATTCCTCCAGTTCGTAGGGGATCGATTTGAAATAGCCAATCAGCAGCCAGGTGCAGAACGGCACCAGAAAGGTCGGGTAGACCAGGATCAGGGCAAAGGGCGTATCGAACAGGCCCAAGCGAAAGACCATGGTCGCCAACGGAATGAACAGGATCGACGGCGGCACCAGGTAGCCCAGATAGATGGCGAGGCCCACGTACTGGCTGCCCTTGAAGCGCAGGCGCTGGATGGCATACGCCGCGAGCGCGCTGGCGGTGAGCGACAGGATCGTGGCCGAGACGGCGACCGTCATGGTGGTCATGAGCCAGCGCAGATAGGCCGTGTCGAACAGCAGTTTGCGGACGTGGTCCAGGGTCGGCTTGGCGATCAGAAAGGGATTATAGGTCTTATAGTCGTAGAGCTCGGCGTTGGGTTTGAACGCCGTGATCGCCATCCAGTAAAATGGGAACAGCAAAATAAAGACGAAGCAGGCGAGCGGCAGGTAGAGCAAGACGGCGCGCCGCGCACGGCTGTCCCACGCCATCGCCTCGGGCACGACGGTGGCGGAGCCTGCTGGCTCGCGTTTGGCAGCCGGCGTGGTTGCCTCAGTCATTGCTCTCTCCCTGCTGCCATTTGCGGCGCGCCAGCGCGAAGTAGCTGAACAAGGTTGCAAACACCAAGAACGGGATCATCGAGACGGCGATCGCCGCGCCCTCGCCAAGGTTGCCGCCGGGGATGCCGCGCTGGAACGCCAGCGTGGCCATCAAGTGGGTGGAGTTCACCGGGCCGCCGCGGGTAATGGCATAAACCAGCTGGAAATCCGTGAAGGTGAAGATGATGGAGAACGTCATCACGATCGCCAGAATCGGCAGCAGCAGTGGGAAGGTAATGAAACGGAAGCGCTGCCAGGCCGTCGAGCCGTCGAGCAGCGCCGCCTCGTAGAGCGAGGGCGAAATCGTCTGCAGCCCGGCCAGCAGCGAGATGGCAACGAAGGGAATGCCGCGCCAAATGTTGGCGGCGATCAGCGACCAGCGCGCCGGCCAGGTGCTGCCGAGGAAATCGAAATACTTGTCGCCGATCCCCAGCCGGTCGACCAGCACGTAGGAAAGAATCGAGAACTGCGGGTCGTAGATCCACCAGAAGGCGATGGCCGAAAGCACCGTCGGCACGATCCAGGGCAGCAGGATGATGGCGCGCAAGATGCTCTTGAAGGGCAGGTGGTTGTTGAGCAGCAAGGCGAGCCAGAGGCCAAGGCCGAATTTTCCGACCGTTGCGACCGAGGTGTAGAACACGCTGTAGAACACCGCCTGCCAGAACAGCCGGTCGCTGATCAGGAACTCGAAATTCTCCAAGCCGATCCACTGGCCGCTGCGGCCGATGGTGGTATCGGTAAACGCCAGCCAGATGCCAAGGCCGAGCGGATAGGTCAAAAACGTAAGTAACAGCCCGGCCGCCGGCAGCATGCAGACAAAGATCAGGAAAGGTTTCCAGTCGAACAGGCGCACGAGCCAACGGCTCTCGGAACGGACCGGGGTCCAGCGGGGGGCGGTCGTGGTCGTCACGGCGATGCCTCGCTTGTCGAAGGCGGCGGCCGCAAGCGGCGCTGCGGCCGCCGCCCGCTTTCATCCACGATAGTAGCGCTTGGCCCGGCGCTCGGCTTCCCTAGCCGCCTCCTCTGGCGTCGCCTGACCGGAGGCCACCGAGGCGCACATCTGCACCATGATGTACTCCGCGGCGACGGCGCCGGCGGCTTGGGTGATCGGCCCCTTATAGCCCGACCAGAATTGGTTCTCGGTGGCCCCCTGAAACAGCGCCAACTTCGGATCGGACTTCCAGACCGCGCTGTTGTTGTAGGCCCTGAGCGTGTGCGACCAGTAACCGAGGCAGCCGGTGAGCCAGGGATCGTATTGCTCGGCCTCCATCATGAATTGGATGTAGGCCTTGGCGGCGTTCGGAAACTTGCTGTGTTTGAACACCATGCCGTTGAGGATCAAGGAGGCCTGCGGCGGCTTGCCGACGACGCCGACCGGCAAGGGTGCATGCTCGGTGTCCTCTGCAATCGCCCGCGTGGCTGGGTCATTCTTGAGGGCATAGTAGAGCGAGACGCCGTTGGCGGTCAGCCAGCACTCGCTCGCCGCATAGGCGCGATTATTGCTCGGATCGCCCCAAGACAGCGTGCCGGCGACAAAGGTCGGATAAAGCTCTTTCAGGTACTTGAGGGCGTCGATCGTCTCCTTGCTATTGATGGCAACCTTGCCGGCCGCATCGACCAGGTAGCCTCCGTGCGACCAGATCAGCCAGTTGGCAAAGCCGTTGCCGTCGCCGACCGCGTTGCCGAGCGCAAAGCCGGCCGGCTTGTTGATTTTCTTCAAAGCCTGCAGCAGCTTCAGATAGCTGGCGTGGTCGGCTGGGATCGCATCGAAGCCGGCCTCCTTGACCGCCGACTTGCGATAGCAGATCGGGCCCGTGCCGCCGCCGAAGGGAATGGCCAGCCAGGTGTCGGTCTTGTCCTTCTTGCCATACTTCTCGGCGAGAAAGGTCCAGCCGCCATAGCGCTTGCCCAAGTACTCGGCGAGATCGGACAGCTCGATAATCTTATCGGCGTAGACGTGTGGGTCTTCCGCCCAGCCAATGATGATGTCGGGACCGGTGCCGGTGTTGGCGGCGACCGCCGACTGTTGGCGTATGTCCTCCCAGCCGACGAAGTCGACGCGCGTCTCGATGCCCGTCGCCTGCTGGAACTTGGCGGTGTTGCTGCGGAACAGCGTCTCATCCGGCTCGACGAAGCGGGCCGGCCGCAAAATACGCAAGCTTGCACCCTTTTCGGGGGGCAAGTTCAGGGCCGCCACGTCGGCGCGCGGAATCTGCGCTCCCGCATCGCCCGCCAAGACGACCGCGGCGCCGCCTCCCACCGTCAGCCGCAGCGCCTCGCGTCGTGTGATCCCCTGAGACATGGCTTTCCTCCTTCCTCGATGTCTTTCGCCGCGTTCAAAGGCGCAGGCCCGTGCTTTGATCGAACAAATGAATGTGCGCCGGATCCGGGATTATTGAGAGCGTTTCCCCAGGCTGGGCCGTAATGCGCTCGCGAAAGGCCGCCGTCAGGGGACGCGCGCCGACGCGCAACTGCACCTGCGTCTCCGAGCCGGTCGGCTCGACGAGCACCACGTTGGCGGCGATGCCCTGTCGATCGAGACGCAAATGCTCGGGCCTAATGCCGTAAAGAAGCGGTTGGCCGGCGCTGGCCGTTCGCCGCGATGGCAGCAGCCAGTCAACGCCGTCGCTGGCGCGAAAGTGGCCATCGACGATCTGGCCATCCAGCATGTTCATGGCCGGTGAGCCGATGAAGCCGGCGACGAATACGTTGGCCGGTCGATCGTAGAGATCGAGCGGCGGGCCGGCCTGCTCGATGATGCCGCTGTTCATCACCACGATCTTGTCGGCCATGGTCATGGCCTCGATCTGATCGTGCGTGACATAGATGGTGGTCACCTTCAGGCGCTGATGCAACGCCTTGATCTCTGACCGCATCTGCACGCGCAGCTTGGCATCGAGGTTGGACAGCGGTTCATCGAATAAAAATACCTGGGGATTGCGCACGATGGCGCGCCCCATGGCGACGCGCTGGCGCTGGCCGCCTGAAAGCTGGCGTGGATAGCGCCCAAGCAGCTGTTCCAGACCGAGGATCTGCGCGGCCCGCTGCACCTCCCGCTCCATCACCGCCGCCGGAGCGTTGGCGAGTTTCAAGGAAAAGGCCATATTGTCGAACACGGTCATGTGCGGGTAGAGCGCGTAGTTCTGGAACACCATCGCCACGTCGCGGTCCTTGGGCGGCAAGGTATTGACGACACGCTTGCCGATGGCAATTTCGCCCGCGCCGATGTTCTCGAGGCCGGCGATCATGCGCAGCAACGTGGACTTGCCACAGCCGGACGGGCCGACCAGCACCACGAACTCACTGTCGGCGATCTCGACGCTGACGCCGTGCAGAACCTCGACCGAACCGAACGCCTTGCGCACGTTGCGGATGTCGACGGTCGCCATTCCTCCCCCCCGTTTGTTTCGCTCCGGCGGGCCTGGTAACCCTGTGCGCCTGGCAATCCTGCGGGGCTGGGCGGGCTTGCACCGGACAAGCCTCGGGTCGCGGCCGCACGGCCGGCGACGGCGTGCCGGCGCAGCCACTATGAACGAATGGGGATCGATGGCAAGCGAGCCGCGCCGCCGCCCGCGCCTTTGTCGGCAGCGCGCACGCCGCGCGCCGGTTGCTGCACGTGCTCAGCAGACCCGAGCGCGCCTCAAGGCTCTTCAAGCCGCCGGGGCGATCAGGGCACCTTTGTAGGTCTCGTCCAACAGCTGGTGCAGGTAGCGGGCAATGCTGCCCATGCCGCGGCGACCGTCCTTGGCTTCGGCCTCGGGGTTGTAGTTGGTGTTGGTGTTGATGTCGTAGGTATAGGCGCGGGAAAGCCCATCCTCGATAAATTCGATGCCGGCGATGCCGATGTCGTTGGCCGCCAGGAAGGCCTGCCAGGCCGGCAGCAGGGGATGCTCGAAGCGCGGCAGGATCTGGAATTTGTCGGCCTGGCCGACGGCCGGGCAGACGCTGGCGGACGGGCGCTCGCAGGCATCGGCCGGGCAGAGCTCGAAGCCCTCCGAGGTGTCGACCCGCACGGCGTAGAGGAAGCACCCGCCGACGAACTCAACGCGCGTGATGAACGGCGCCGGTGCCGCGATGTAGCGCTGCACCAGCATGATGCCATCGACGGACTCTTCGAAGCTTGCGCTCGCTAGATGCTGGCTGAGCGCCGGCTCGGAGTAGATCAGTTTGACGCCCAGTCCCTTGCCGGCGCGGTTGTGCTTTAGGATCAAGGGATAGCCGAGCTCGCTGGCGGCAGCAGCAATCGCCTCGCGGCCAATGGCGGCGATGGTGGCGGGCACCTCGATGTTGAATTGGGCCAGCGCCTGGTATTGCGCCACCTTGGAGAGCTCGAGCTCAAGGGCGCGTTCACCATTGACGATCCTGCGTCCGTGCCGCGTCAGCCAGGCCAACACGGCCGCCGTATATTCGGGGGCGTAGCGATGGCCGCGCGTATGGGAGGATGCGCTCATGCGATTGTAGAAAATGCCGTGTGGAGGTGCAGCAGTGAGGTTGAGAAATCCGCGATCGAGAAACCACTCGCAATAGGGTGCGCCGAGCTGAGCAAACTCTCGCCTGAGCGGCTCGACCCAGGCGGAATTCTCGTGGATCACGAAGATCGTCGGCGGCGACCCTAACCCGCTGCTGACAGGCAAAGACATGCGTAGATCCTTCGTCGGTGGCACCATGCTCGCGGCGCGATTGCGCCGGCGCGGCTGACGCGCCGCGGCGTCGTCGCCGGCTTCGGCGGCCTTGCCGCCGCGAGCCTGGTCGGCCGCGAGGCCGCGGCGCAGCCGCAGCCCGGCAAGGAAGCTCCGGATCTCGCGCAGGCCGTGCAGGCCGGGCGCTTGCCGCCGCTGCCGCAGCGCCTGCCGCGGAACCCGCTGGTGGTGACGCCGGTCGAGCGCGTCGGCACCTACGGCGGCACGATCCGTCGCGGCCTGCGCGGCAGCGCGGACCACAACGGCATCCTGCGCCTGATCGGCAACATGGGCCTCACGCGCTGGAACATGGAGTTCACCGACGTGCTGCCCAACGTCGCCGAGCGCTGGGAGGTGAGCCAGGACGACACCGAGTTCACCTTCTACCTGCGCCCGGGCATGAAGTGGTCGGACGGCCAGCCCTTCGGCCCCGACGACATCGTGTTCGTGTTCGAGGACGTGCTCGGCAATACCGACATCTATCGCGCTCCGCCGGCGATCTTCATGATCAACAATCGGCTGCCGACGGTGACCAAGGTCGGCGACAACGCGGTGCGCTTCAAGTTCGCGGGCCCATACGGGATGCTGCTGCAGCAGCTCGCCACGCCGCTCGGCCAGCACCCGACCTTGTTCCCCAA